>Ga0207873_1000083_pt1 | contig 97393 bp, 72 predicted proteins | sample BGWIniCompost_FD_187373 | JGI IMG/M metagenome (GOLD analysis project Ga0207873, IMG submission 187373) | Cellulose adapted compost microbial communities from Newby Island Compost Facility, Milpitas, CA, USA - BGW Initial Compost (SPAdes)... ... | reverse complement strand
GAGCGTGAAGCTGCGGAGCGTGAAGCGAGCGCGCGAGCCGAGCGTGAAGCCGCCGAGCGCGAAGCCGCGGAGCGTGAAGCGAGAGCGCGCGCGGAGCGTGAAGCCGCGGAGCGTGAAGCGAGCGCGCGAGCCGAGCGTGAAGCCGCCGAGCGTGAAGCCGCGGAGCGTGCCGCGAAGGCGCGGGCCGAGCGCGAAGCTGCCGAACGCGACCTTGTCGAGCGTGCGGAGCAGGCGCGTGCGCGAGAGGAGGCGGCGGGCGCTTCCCCGATCAGCACCTCCGCCCCGCCGTCCAGCGGGGGACGGCGTTCCTCCAACTCGAAGCTCCTGGTCGCGCCCCCCGCCAGCCCTCGGGAGCAAGAGCTCCGGGCGGCGTTCGAGCACGGCGACCCCGAAGCAGCGCGCGGGCTCCTCGAGCTCCTGGGCTCCGATCCCGCCCGCGCCCAGGATCGTCTCCTCGTGGCGGAGCGGCTCACGTTGCTCCAGCCGGGGGACGAGTGGGCGCTCCGCCAGTTCGCCGCGGCGGCGGAGGTCGAGCGCAACGGCCCCCTGGCGGCCGCGATCCGCCACGTCTTGGGGACCTTCGGCGTGATCCCCTTCGAGGTGGCGCCCGAGGTCGGTCGTCTGCGAGAGCAGCCGGATCTGCTCCGCCGCGTCCTTGCCAGCGGGCTCCAGTGCGCCGGCACCGAGGCCACGGCGCTGGTCTGGGAGCACGCCACGAACCTCTTCAAGCAGGAACCGAGCACCTACGGGATCACGGGGCTGGAGCGCGTGGCGGCTGGACCGCTGACGCCCCTGTCCCGACTCTACGCCGACGCGGGGCGGCTCCTCGGCGCCTCACGGACCCCGGTCTTCCAGCGGCGCGGGACGAACTCGATCACCCTCTCCGTCGCGCTGCTCGTGCCTCCGGCGCTGCTCGTGACCGGCGAGATCGAGGAGTCGAGCGCCGAGCTGGCGTTCCACTTCGGTGCGATGCTCATGGCCACGTCGCCGGAGCTCGCGCTGCTCTTCGGCGCCCCCCCGGCAAACGTCCGCACGTTGCTCGCGGCGCTCCGCGCCGCCTTCGGCCCTCCCAGCACGGAGCGCCCGAGCGGCGAGGTGACGCGCCTGGCCACAGCCCTCTGGGAGGCGCTCCCGCCCCGCAAGCAGCGTCGCCTCTCTCAGCTCTGCGCCGATCCCGCGGAGCTCGCCTACGAGAAGGTCACCGCCGTCGCGCGGCAGGTGTTGAGGCGCGCCGGGCTCGTGCTCTGCGCGGACCTGGCGACGGCGGTGGTGGCTGCCTGCGAAGAGGAGCGGCTGGCTCCGCCGCGCACCCTGGCCGAGCTGGGCGTGCGTTGCCGGCAGAGCGCGGCGGTGGCGGATCTGGTCCGCCTCGCCCTGAGCCCGGAGTACGCCGAGGTGCGCTGGAATGCGTCGTAACCCGGAGGGCCGTGGCCACGCCTCCATCCCCGCTGGCCGCTCCGGGGCGCGACAGGGCTGTCACGGATCCGGAGGCCCTAGGCGTCGCTGGGGGCCCGGGAAAGCCTCGCCCAGCCGTGGCACGTTGCTTGCCTAGAGTATCGTTCGTGCCCAGACTGCGCGGAGCCATGCGAGCCGTGATGGAGCGACGCCCGGCCCGGAGCCTGCCCCGCAGGGGCAGCGGGCTGCTCCTCGCGTGGCTCGGCTGCGCCTTGGGGCTCGGAGCGCCGGGCTGCTCCGTCGAGGCGCTGGAGTTCGGCGGCGGCCCCGCCACCCGCAACGAGTGCTCCGAGCATCGAGAGTGCGGTGGCGGGAGGTGTGTCGGGGGGCAGTGTCGCGCGGAGCAGGGGGAGATCGAGACCCTCCTCCTCGAGATCACGCCGCCGGCGGATGCTCCGGAAATCGCCGGGGTGCGCTTCGTCGAGTCCGTCACGGAGCTCGACCCGGCCGGGGGTGAGCTCACGGTGGAGCTCGCGCACGTCTCGTCCGTGACGGGATCCATCTCCCCCACGGCAGAGCCGTTCCCATGCCCCGCGCCGGTCCCGGGAGACGCCGCCGAGCCGAGCGCGGATGGCACCCTGCCAGCGCGCGTCACCTTGCGGCCTCAGCAGCGCCAGCTCGGCCTGGCCGTCCCCAGCTACACGAGCGACGCGACCTTCGTGGACGGCAGCTATCGCTTCCGAGCGCTGGTGCCGCCCGGGACCTACGACGTCTACGTCGAGCCCCGGGGGGTGACCGGTGAGTGTACGCCGCCGCCCCAGCTCTTCCGGGAGATCCACGTCGGCGCGAGCGAGGTGGGGATCACGCTGACGCTCAACACCCCGGAGCAGCTCGACGTCGTCGTGCGCTGGCCGCACCCGGAGCCTCTCCTCGATGGGTGGACCCTCGACGTGATCGACGGCGACACCGGGCGCCTCCTCTCGACCCAGGGCGTCTTGGGGGAACCCGTCGCGGCCGACGAGGGGTTCGACTATCGCGTGCACCTCGCCTACGTCCCCGTGCAGCCGACCGGCGGCAAAGCGGAGCTCGTCCGCCTCTCGCCCCCCGAGGGCGTGACTGCGCCCCACGTCATCGTCGACCGGAGTGTGGTCGAGCTGTTCGAGCACGGGGTGGGGATCATCGACCAGTTCCAATCCTTGCCCGCGCCGGTGCAGGTGATGGGGCAGGTGAGCGCGGAGAACAGCACGACGGTCGTGCGGGCGACGGTCAGCTTGGCCGCCACGGAGCTCCGCGCGATCAGCCCCGGCACCATCGCCGCCTTCGAGCGGGTGGTGGAGACCGACGAAGGCGGGCAGTTCACCGTGGACCTGCTGCCGGGGACGTACCGCGTCGTCGCGTTTCCTCCGGTCGGCTCGGGGCTGTCGCCTACGGAGGCGATCTGGCGGATCAGCGCGAACCAGGACGTTCAGGCGGGCCGTGTGGTGGAGCTCGCGTGGAACGCCAACATCCATGCGCGGGTGCTCGGGCCCGCGTCGGGGGTCGTCTCGGGCGCCGCCGTCCAGGCCACCGCCGCCTCCGCGGAGATCACGGCCGCGGGCGTCTTGGAGCGCGTGCTCGGCCGGACGTCGTACGCGCCGCGCGCCGACGGCGCCGTCACGGACGCGGAGGGCCGCTTCTCGGTCGTGGCCGATCGCGGAGTGTTCGATCTCGCGGTGCGCCCGGGCACCGGCTCCGGGTTCTCCTGGCTCGTCCTGCCCAGCGTGAACGCGAAGGGCCCGGAGGCCGCCCTCGGGGACGTCCGCTTGCCCCTGCCGGTGGTCTACAGCGGCTTCGTTGACGCCGCCGTGGCCTCGGGGGCGTCCTCGGCGCTGTTGCGCGCCTACGCCTACGTGAAGGGGACCGCCCTCACCAACGACCCCGCCGAGGCGACGGCGGTGCTCCAGGTGGCGGAGAGCCGAGTCGAGCCCGACGGGAGCTTCCAGCTGCTGATCCCTGCGCACCTCGGGTCTCGCTGACCGGGGCCGCTCGGAGGCTCATCTGGGCTGCTCGACGCGGAGGAGGGCGGACGCTCTCTCCGGGCTCCGTTCGACCGTGGCTGAAAATCGATTTTTCAGGGAATGAATTCGGCGCTTCGGTGGTCATCGGGGTGCTGGCGAGCGGAAGGGCGACGGTATAGGGTCAATGGAGTGAGGCGCCCCTCCACTGCCGCGCCGCGGGCTCCGACCGGTGAGCCCGACGTGCAGGGTTCCGCGGACGAGCCGCGTTCGTCGGTGACGGAGGTCGTGCCCTCCTCGGGGGCAGCGGCTCCGGTATCGCCGCGAGCAGACGCTCCGATCCAGCCGTCGCCGGGATGGCGCGATGGGGCCGCGTTGGCGGGCGCGCTCCACGAGGTGTCGAACGCCCTCACGGTGGTGCTCGGCTGGCTCGACGCCGTGGACCCGACGGACGATCCGGCGAAGGTCCTCGCAGCGCTCGAGGTCGCTCGGGAGCATGCGCGACGGGGACGCCTCCTGGCGCGTCGAGCCATCGGCGCCGAGGAAGACGTCGACGCGGAGCAGCGCGGCGCGCGGGCGCTGGCGCGCTTCGCGGTGATGAGCGTGCGACCGCGCGCGCTGGCGGGTGAAGTGCACGTGGAGCTGGAGGAGACCCTCGAGGAGGACGTCCCCCTCGACGACGAGGCGCCCGCTCTGCAGGTGCTCACGAACTTGTTGCTCAACGCCATCGACTTCACCCCGCCGGGCGGGCGCATTTGGGTCGCCCTGAGCAGTGACGCGACGCACCTGCGCGTCACCGTCACGGACGAGGGCCCTGGGATCCCCGCGGAGCGTCACGCCACGCTGTTCGCGGATCCGGTGAGCACCCGCCGCGGCGGCGCGGGCATCGGGCTGACCCACTCGCGCAGGCTCGCTCGTGAGCGCGGCGGCGATCTCCGGCTGCTGCCGAGCGAGCGCGGCGCGTGCTTCGAGCTGTCGTGGCCCCGCGGCACGGGCGCCAACGAGAGCGCGGCGGCAGAGACGCGGACGAGCCAGGCGCTGCACGGCGCCCGCATCCTGGTGGTGGAGGACGATCCGGCGATCGCCTCCCTGCTCGAGCTGAGCCTCGAAGCCAAGGGAGCGGAGGTGCTCCTCGTGAACGGCGCCGAGGGGCTGGCGCAGCTGCTCGGGGGACGACCGATGATCGACGCCGCGCTCCTCGACCTGTCCCCCTTGGCAGGACGGCTGAGCCACTGGCTCGACGCGCTCCGGGGGCACGCCCCGCAGGCTCCCCTCGTGCTCGTGAGTGGTCATCCGAGCGGCGTGCCGGACGAGGCGGCGGGTCGCTTCTCCGCCTGGGTGCGCAAACCCTTCGAGATGGGCGAGCTGCTCCAGACCTTGGCGGGGCTGCTGCGACAGCAGTCGGAATCGTGAAAGCTTCTCGGGCCTTGACATGACGCCCGAGCCGCCTAACTTCCCGGCGCCAGCGACGCCCCGGGTCTCCGAGGTCGTCCACCCTGCGAAGGTGGCGGAATGGCAGACGCACCAGCTTGAGGTGCTGGCGGGGTAACTCCCGTGGAGGTTCGAGTCCTCTCCTTCGCACAAGGAAACCCCTGTGAGCCTCACGGCTCCCAGGGGTTGTCGCTTTCTGGGGGCCGGCCTGGAGAGCGAGGCCGTGGGACACGTCCGCTCTCCGTCGGCTCGCGGGCTTACGAGGACGACGCCAGCGCGTCGCGCAGGGCCGCTTCGTCGGTGAGATCGAGGCGCAGGGGCGTGAGGGAGACGTAGCCGTTGGCGACGGCCCAGCGGTCCGTGTCCTCTTCGACGGGCTCGATGGGGACGACCGTGAACCAGTAGTGGTCGCGCCCGTAGGGGTCCTTCCCGGGGACGACCCTGCCGTCGTAGTGGCGGACGGATTGGCGCGTCCAGCGGAGCCCGTGGGGGCGCTCGGGCACGTTGACGTTCACCAAGCCGAGGTGCCGGGCGGGCACGAGCAGGTCGAGGGCGCGTGCGACCCAATCGCTCACGACGTCGAAGTCCGGCTCGTCCCCCGCCGGCGTGCTGAAGGCGATGCCGCGGATCCCGAGGAGCGCGGCCTGCTTGGCCGCGGCCAGCGTCCCCGAGTGCCACAGCCCGTTGCCCAGGTTGACCCCGAGGTTGATCCCCGAGAGCACCAAATCGACGCGGTCCCAGTGGTAGGCGCCGAGGGCGACACAGTCGGCGGGGGTGCCGTTCACTCGAAACGCCTCCCGGCTCGGCCCGAGGGGCGTGCGGCGATAGGCGAGGGGCCGCGAGGCGGTGATGGCGTGGCCCATGGACGACTGCTCCACGTCGGGGGCGACGACACGGACGTCGCCGAAGCGGGTGGCCACCTTCGCCAGCGCGGCGATGCCGGGGCTGTAGATGCCGTCGTCGTTGGTCACGAGGATTCTCATGTCGCCCTCCCTACGGCCGCTTACGGCCGTTCTCGTGGCGCGGAGAAGCCGTCCTCGCGCCTTCAGGGAGCTCGCCGTCCGGTCGCTCCTTCCTCCCTGAGCCCCTCCTCGCGACACCGCGGAGCTCGCATGCGGATCTGTCTCCTCCACAACCCGAGCGCCGGCACCGGCGCGCACTCCTGCGAGGACCTGGAGGAGCTGCTCCGCGCCGCGGGCCATCAGGTGCGCTCCCACCCGGTGCCTCGGCGGAAGGACCCCCTGCCGGAGCTCGGGGACGCCGAGCTGGTGGTGATCGCCGGGGGAGACGGCGCCGTGCGCAAGACGTTGTTGCGCAGCCGCGAGATCGGCCGCCCCTGCACGATCTTGCCCCTGGGCACCGCCAACAACGTCGCCACGTGCCTCGGGCTCCGTGGAGCGCCCGAGGAGCTCGTCCGGCGTTGGCCTGACTTTCGTGTGCGCTCGGTCGATCTCGGGGACGCCCGGGGCCCCTGGGGTACCGAACCGTTCGTCGAGGGGGTCGGGGTGGGCCTGCTGCCCCGGGCGATGGCGCTCATCGAGCGGCTGGACTCCCGCAGTCGCTGGACCTTCTCGTCGCCCGCGGACGAGCTGTACAGGGATGCCTGCGGCGTCGCGTTGGTGGCCGCGGAGCTGTCGCCCTTCCCCGTCGAGTTGTGTGTCGATGGTGAGACCGAGCGCGCGGACGTCCTGGGGATCGAGATCTCGAACTTCGGTCGCGGTGGCCCGGGGCTGTCGCTGGCTCCGGGCGCCGATCCCGGCGACGGCCTCCTGGACGTGGTGCTCGTGACGGACGCCGACGCCCTCGTGTGGCTCGCCATGGACGGCTTCGCCGGAAGCGCGCTGGACGTGGCACTTCCGGTCCGGCGTGGGCGGCGGGTGGAGCTGCGCGCCGCCGAGGTCCCGTGTCGCGTCGACGACAAGCTCACGCGGCTCGGCCGGGGAGCGACGGAGGAGCGCCTGGAGGTGCGGCTGGTGGGCGGCGCCGCGGAGCTCCTGGCGCCGCTGCCGGTGGAGCGAGCCGCGAGCGCCCGCCCCTGACGGCGTCCGGGGCGCCCTCAGGGGCGCTGGAGCAGCTGCTCGCGGACGAAGGGGCCGTGCCCCTGGAGCCAGTCGTCCCAGGGTCCATCGACGGGAGCGCCAATCTGGAGGAGGCAGCTCGAGTCCGGACAACCGTCGAGCTTCCAGGCCGTCCAGGACACGGCGTTGACGTTCATCCAGTCGTGCCAGTCCTGCGCGAGCGACTCGCAGACGATGCCGTCGAGGCCGCCGTCCGCGTGGGTCGCTCCCCACTCGGTGACGAACAAGGGCACGCGGCGTCGCAGGGCCACCTCGGCCTTGCCGCGGTTCGTGTGGGTGCAGGCGTAGAAGTGCAGGGCGTACATGATCCCGGGGCCGTCGATCGGATCCATCGCCGCGACGTCCACGTCCTGGCACCAGTTGGGCGTGCCGAGGATGACGATGTTGTCTGGATCGTGTTCCCGAATGCTGTCGATGACCGCCTTGTGATAGGGGACGAGCGTCTCGCTCCAGTCCACCTGCAGGGGCTCGTTGTAGGGCTCGTAGAGCACGTTGGGCAGGTCGCCGAACTCCTCGGCCATCATCCCGAAGAACTCCACGGCGGCGTCTCGGTGGTCGTCCAGGTGCGCGTCGTGGTCGTGCCAGTCGATGATGACGTAGACCCCCGCGGCGACGGCGTTCTCCACGATCCGCCGCACTTGACCCAAGGCCTTCTCGGGGTTGCTCAAGTAGGCTCCGTCCGGGGCGACGCCCATCGCCGCGCGGATCACGGAGACGCGCCAGGTGTCGCGCATCCACTCCAGGGCCTCGAGGCTCTCCGCGTAGCCATCCGGCTCCCAGTTGAGCCACATGCTGGAGACGCCCTTGAGCTGCACGACGTCCCCTGCCTCGCTGCGGAGGAAACCGTCGGCGAGCTGGAGCTGTCCGAAGGACTCGACCGGCGTCCCCGACCAGTCCGCGATGGGCTCATCGAGGTGGATCGCCTTCGGTTTGCAGGTAGGGCACGCCGAGGTGCCCTCGTCACAGGCGCTCAGGGAGACGCCGAGGGCGGTCAGGGGGAGGAGAGACGCGAAACGGGCAAGCATCGACGGGTGAATGCCTCGGAAGGCGGACTTCGTCGGAAAATGTGCCGGACTTGCGCTGACCGCCTCGGGGCGGGGGGCTGGAAGGAGCCGTGCGCGGGTCTCGGGCCCATGTCACACCGAGAAAAGGAAGCGGGACATGGCAGAGGAGCGGGGAACGAAGCCCTTCGTGGTGGTGGTCGGCGTGGATTATTCCGAGCTGGGCGCGGTGGCCCTGGAGCGCGCCTTCGAGCTCGCAGCGGATCGGCCCGCGGCCGAGCTGCACGCCGTGAACGTCGTGAGGAACTTCGGGGAGTTCGTCATGCTGGAGTCGGCCCAGCCCTCCGTCTATGGGGTGTCGCTGCGGGAGGCGAGCCAGCGGCTCCAGGACTACGTGGACGCGGCTCGCCGGCGCTTCGAGGAGCGCCATGGACGCTCGGCGCACATCCGCTGTGTCACCCACTTGAGGGCGGAAATCCCGGCGGAGGAGATCGTCGCGCTGGCGACGGAGGTGGGCGCGGACGTGATCGTGGTGGGCACCCACGGTCGCCGCGGGGTGCGCCGGCTCGTTCTCGGCTCCGTGGCCGAATCCGTGGTGCGCCTCGCGGACTGCGCCGTCCTCGTCGTGCGGCAGCCCCGCGGCGCAACGGTGAGCCCGAGAAAAGAGGCAGAGGTGCTCCGGGCAGAGACCCCGTTCCCCTCCTCGAAAGAACCCCCGGCAGAGCGGTCGCCCGGGGGCCGCGATTACTCACCACGCTGACCGATCCGTAGCTGCACCGGTGGACAACCCTGCTCCCAGCCAGCGGAGAACCGAATGACCGGAGCCGAGGAGACGCCGTCCCGGAACGACGCGGGAGCTCCGTCGGCGCGGGGCGCTGGGAACGGCCGCAAGCCCCGAGTGCCCCCGGCCAAAGCGCTCTTCGTCCAAGGGGTCCTCCTCGCTTGGCTGGCGGTCGGTTGCGCCACCTCCCCCTTCACGGGGCGTCGGAGCTTCCAGCTGCTCCCGGAGGCGCAGGTCCAGGAGCTGGGCGCGAGCGAGTACCAAAACATCCTCGAACAGAGCGAGCTCACGGACAACGAGCGCTTGGCGGCTCAGGTGCGGCGCATCGGTGAGCGCATCGCTTTGGCCGCGGAGGTGGCGCTGGAGGGGGAGGGCGATCCGGGGCGGCTCGAGGGCTACGAGTGGGAGTTCAACGTCGTCGAGAGCGACGAGGTGAACGCGTTCTGCCTGCCGGGCGGCAAGGTCGTGGTGTATACTGGACTGTTGACCGTTGCGCGGGACGAGGACTCGCTCGCGGTCGTGATGGGGCACGAGATCGCGCACGCCATCGCCGAACACGGCAACGAGCGCATGAGTCAGGTGATGGCAGCGCAGCTCGGCGGGGTAGCCCTCGACGTCGCCTTGCAGGATCGCCCCACGGAGGTGCGCCAGCTCTTCGCCACGGCCTTCGGCGTGGGCGCGACCGTCGGCGTGCTCTTGCCCTTCAGCCGCACCCACGAGCGGGAGGCGGACGAGATCGGTCTCTTTCTCTCCACCATCGCCGGCTACGACCCGCGCGCGGCGGCGCCCCTCTGGGAGCGCATGGCGAAGGTGGCGGCCAGCGCGCCCGAGTTCCTGTCGACCCATCCGGACCCGCTGGAGCGCGCGGAGCGGCTGCGAGAGCTCGTGCCGGAAGCCCTCGAGTATCGGGAGAAGTACGGCCCCGAGCTGGAGCGGCGCGTCCGCGCTGCGGATGCCCAGGAAAAGAAGCAGGAGAGAAAACGGGAGAAGCGAGACGCCTCGCTCCGCTGGTGGCCCTTCGTCGCCGCCGCACCCACTTCGGATCCATCGGTCCAGTGACCTGACGAGCGGGGCTCCCCGGGGGCCGGCGGACCGTGGCATGCTCGGGCATGCGCTCCCCCCGGATCCCCCGCACCCTCGCGCGCGTCTCTCTGTCCGGGCTCGTCGTCCTCGCGGCGGCCGCGACGACCTTCGGGTGCGGCAGCGGCGGGGCCGAGGTCCGCACTCCTCCTCCGCCCCCGCCCGCCACCTCTGCTCCGGAGCCGCAGCCGGAGCCCGTGGTGTACGGCGCGCGGCCCCGCGAGCTCACCGCCGTCGTCGACCCCCGTCTCCAGGAACCCTTCGAGCCGGGCCGAGTCGCGGGCACCGTGGCGGTCTACGACACCGGGGACGGGGTGCTGCGCTGCGGAGATCTCGAGCGCTGCGCGCGCGGCCACGTCCCCGCCTCCACCTTCAAGATCACGAACACGTTGATCGCCCTCGAAAACGGCGTGATCGGCTCGGCGGAGGCGCCGCTCGCCTGGGACGGGCAGCTCCACGCGGTCGAGGACTGGAACCGGGATCACACGGTGCGCAGCGCGTTTCGAGCCTCGTGCGTCCCTTGTTTCCAGCAGATCGCCCGCGAGATCGGCGAGTCGAGGATGCGCGACTGGCTCGCGCGGCTCGAGTACGGCAACCAGGACTGCTCCGGCAGCGTGGACTTCTTCTGGCTTGGCGGGCCCCTGCTCATCACGCCCCTGGAACAGCTCGATTTCCTGTGGCGCCTCGACGCGGGCGAGCTCTCCCTCCGCCCCGAGACCCTGGCGGTCGTCCGGGACGTCATGGAGATCGAGAGCCGCGACGGCACGGTCCTGCGGGGCAAGACTGGCTGGGCCGCTCCCCCGGAAGTGGAGCAGGAGGTCGCCTGGTTCGTGGGGTGGGTGGAGGTCGAGCGGCGGCGCGTCTTCTTCGCCACGATCATCGACGAGCGCGCGCCGGAGCTCGACCTGGCCGCCGCGCGGCGGGAGGTGACGGAGCAGGCGCTGCGGGCGCTCGGGCTCGACGTCTGAGATGTGAGCTTACTGTGAGTTCACCTTGCCGGCTCACTGGGCACGCTCACACGTGAGAGCGCTCGCTGCGCCGCGGGATGTCCGCGGGCAGGATGACGCTGGTCACCACGAGGTCGCCCACGCGGAGGAAGCGCCCCTCGAGGCGCTGCCCCGGGGCGAGGGGCCCCAATGGGCGCTCGGACCAGGCCATGAAGGCTGCTCCCGCCCGGTCGAACTCCGTCTCGACCTCGTGGAAGCCCAGAAAGAGTCGGCTCACGGGGAACTGACACTTGTAGAACGCCTCCTTGGCGGAGAACACCAAGAGGGCATGGTGACCCAGCTCCGTCGCGCTCGAGCAATGGGAGTGCGCCCAGCGCCGCTCCCGCTCCGTCAAGATGCGGCGCTGGAGGTCCGCCTCGAGCGGCGCGTCGATCTCCGCGTCGAGCCCGAGGGAGATGAGCTCGCGGGACACGACGCACGCCGCCCAGCGTGTGTCGCCGTGACCGGTGTGGGTGATGGAGCCCGCCCACCCGGGAGGCCAGGTGGGGGCGCCCTGTTCACCCCGCACGATGCCCGCGGCGAGCGTCGTCGGGTCCGCGCCGAGTCGCGTCAGCGCCAGCCGCGCGCAGTGCCGCCCCGCCTGGTACTCCCAGAGGCGCTTCGTCGACCAGCGGGGGCCGACGATGGCGGCCTCCTCGCCCACCAGGGGCGTCAGGGGCGTGGAGGCATCGGCGACGGCGGTCGCCACGGGGCCCGCGAAGAGGTCCCGGAGCCGCGCCTCGAGGTCCGCCATCCCGTCGCGCGCCGTCCCTCAGGCGTCCTGCGGCCAGAGCCGGGAGATCACGCACGCGTTGATCCCGCCGACGCCCATCGACAGCTTGCCGACGACCGAGCGTGGCAGCGGCACCGGGCGGTTGTAGACGAGGTCCTGCCCGAGCCGCTGGATGCTCTCGTGCACGTCCGCCTCCGAGAGCGGGGTGGGGTGCAGGCGTCCGCGGGCGCAGCCGAGGTACTGCGCCGTGAGCTCCCAGCCGCCGCCGACGCCCATGCCGTGACCGAACGTGCCCTTGCGCGCCGTGACGAGCACGCTCTTCGGGACGACGGTCTGCAGGTTGGCGAGCTCCAGGTAGTCGCCCGGCGTCGCGGTGGCGTGGAGGTCCCAGGAGCCCACGGACTCGGGGGTGGCTTCGGCGCGCCGCAGGGCCTGCAGCATGGCGCTGCGGGGACCTTCGGCGGAGGGGGTGATGATGTGATCCGCGTCCGCGGAGACGCCGACGGACACGGGCTCCAGACCGAGGGGGCGGAAGCCCATCGCCTTGCCGTACTCGAGATCACCCACGATCCAGATGCAGGCTCCGCCCGCCACGTGCGTCCCCTTGAGGCCGCTGAGGGGCTTCGAGAGGTCGCCGTCCGCCGACAGCACGCGCGCGTTGTAGAAGGCGCCGACCGTCATGGGGTGCGGAGGCGGATCCGCCGAGCCCACGACGACGAGCTTGGCTTCCCCGCGATCGATGGCGTCGAGGGCCAGCTTCAAGCCGACGCCGAAGGTCGAGCAGGCGGCGATGGGCGCGAAGGTGAACCCCGTGATCCTGCCCAGCATCGAGATCTGAGACGCGGGCGTGTTGGGGATGTTCCAGAGCAGGTTCGCGGAGACCTGGTTCCAGGGCGGCTCCGGCGTCTGCCATTTCTCCATCATCTGCGCGAGGCGCCGGCGCTTGTCGCGGATGACCTTGAGCTTGCCGCTCTCGACGTCGCCTTCGACGCGCTGCCCTTCGATCTCCCGCAGCTCCGCCAGGTACTCGCGCAGCTTCTCGGAGCGCTCGCTCCAGTAACCGAACCAGGCGTCTTCCGCCGCCTCGCGCTCGTCGGGGTCCTCGAAGGTCGCGGGATCGCGCACGGGGACGTCGCCGCCGTGGGCCAGGTACTCCCGGAGCGCGGCGTTCCGCTCGGGCGCCGCCCAGAACCGATTCCAGCGTCGCTGCGCCCGATGGAACTCGATGGCGGTCCGACAGACGGTGGGGTACGCGCCGAGGGCGTTGCCCACGTAGACGTGCGCCTGAGGACCGAGCTCCATCAGCGCCCGCTCGAGGCCCGGGTTCTGCCCGAGGGACTGGATGAAGGCGCCGATGCCGTAGAGGCTCGTCGGATCCATCTTGTCCGTCAGTTGTCGGAACCGGCTCGGGGGGAAACGCTCCTCGATCCACGGCTGGTACGCGGCAAAGTCGAACTTTGGATTGCCTACCAGGAAGTTGTCGGGTCCGAAGCCGTTGAACGGCGTGAGCCAAGACTCCGCTCCATCGAGGTTCCGTTCGAACTCGTCGATGTTCGCCGAGTGGGGAGCTACCAGCCCCCAGCCATAGATCGCAGCTCTTCGCATGCAGTGCCTGCCCGGCGGGAATGTGCCAGTGGCAGCAGCGGAGTCAACAGTTCCTCGCAAGGACGGGCGCGAGGAACTGCGTCGTCGCGGTAGCGCGAGCGCGAACGCCAGTTCGCATGGGTCGTTTTGCTCCCGGTCCCGGCGAAGATCGGGGTATAAAACGCCGATCCCTGAACCGGATCCATCGAGAACGAGACCGATCATGAGCGACAACGCCCCCGTCCGCCCTGGCATCAGCGGCATGAGCCTGTACGTCCCGGCCCTGCGCGTCCCCCTGGAGGCGTGGTGCGAATGGACCGGGAACCCCTGGGAGAAGGTCCGCAACGTCGTCGGCCGCAGCTTCCGGGTCCCCGCGCGCCACGAGAACGTCTACACCATGGCCGCCAACGCGGTGCTGCGGCTCATCCGGAGCTACGACATCGATCCGCGCCGGGTGGGCTTCCTCGGGCTCGGCACCGAGTCGAGCACCGACAACGCCGCCGGCGCGGTGATCGTCCGGGGCATGGTGGATCGGGCGCTCGAGGAGCTCGGGCTCCCCCGGCTGGCGCGTCAGCTGGAGGTCCCGGAGTTCAAGCACGCGTGCCTCGGCGGGGTGTACGCCCTGAAGAGCGCGCTGCGTTACGTCTCCTGCGACGGCGCCGACAAGCTGGCGATCGTCGTCGCCGCGGACGTCGCGGAGTACGAGCGCGGCAGCACGGGGGAACAAACCCAGGGCGCCGGCGCGGTGGCGATGCTCATCGAGCGGGACCCCAAGATGTTGGCGGTGGACCTGAGGCGCGCAGGGAGCGCCTCCGATTACCGCGGTCCGGATTTCCGCAAGCCCTTCGCGCGCCACTTCCACGAGGCGTACGCGGAGCGCACGAAGCGCATGAGCGACTTCCCGGTGTTCAGCGGGCGCTACTCGACCTTCGCCTACCTCGACGAGACGGTGCACGCGGTCGAGGCCATGCTGGAGCGGGTCGACGCGCGCGCAGGGCAGTTCTACCGGGACGTGCGGGCGCTCTTCTTCCATCGCCCGTACCACCACATGCCCATCCAGGCGATGTCGTTCCTCTACGTGCGGGGCCTGGCGCGCAGTGACCGCCACGAGGAGGAGCTCCGTCTGCTGTGCGAGGAGGCGGGGGTGGAGGTGTCGGCGGTGCTCGCGGAGACCACGTCGCTCCCAGATCTGTACGCGCGCGTCCTCGACGGGAAGGCGGACGAAGATCCCTATGCGGCCACGAGCGCGGTGGCGGCGGTCCTGCGCAAGCGCTCGAACTTCCGCGAGCTCCTGGCGCAGAAGATGGGGCTCGGGAGTGAGGGCGCCCGCGACCTCGGAAACCTCTACAGCGCCGCGCTCCCCGCGTGGATCGCCGCGGGCTTCGAGGAGGCGGTGCAGACGGGGAAGGAGCTGGCGGGCTCACCCATGGTGATGGTCGGTTACGGGAGCGGCGACGCCGCCGAGGCGATCCCCATGGAGCCGGTGCCGGGCTGGGAGGCGGCCGCGCGTCGCATCGGCTTCGCGCAGGCGCTGGAGGGCGCCGTCGATCTCACGCGCGAGCAGTACGAAGCGCTGCACGACGGGCGCGCGGTGCCCGCCCTGCTGGTCGAGCCGCGGGACGAGTTCGCGATCCTGCGGGTGGGAGAGACCTACGAGCAGACGTTCCAGGATCTCGGCGTCGAGTACTACGGGTACGTGCGCGGCGCCGCCGCAGAGTGACCGCCGCGCAGTGACGCGCCGCCGCGCGCGGTGGCGTCGTGCAGCGCCGTTCGGCGTCGTGCGCCGAGGCGTTGCGGGAGCAGTGGTGCGTCGCGCGTCGTGGCGCAAGGGCATCGTGCAGCGCCGTGCCGCGCAGTGGCCGCGCTCGTCGTGCGTCGTCGTCGTGCGTCGTCGTCGTGCGTCGTCGTCGTGCGCGGTGGCGCGAGGGCATTGCGCAGCGCCGTGGGTCGTCGTCGTGCGCGGTGGTGGCGTGGTGTGGCGGGTCGTACGGGACCGTCGCTGGGGGGCGGAGTCGAGCGGCTCCGCCACGCGGTGATGCGTTGCGCCGTCGAGCGGTGGTGCGTCCGCCGAGTCGTGCGGCGCCACTGCGGACATGCGCCGCCGCGCGGCAATGGTGGGTTCGACGGCGTCACGTAGTGCCGCGCGCCGCCGTGGAAGCGCTCATGAGACGGACCCAGGTTGCATCAATCCCGCGAGGCTGGAGTGGGCCTCCGGCGTACCGGGGTCACTGAAGGTGTGGAGGTGTCGCGATGTCACGACACGAGCCGACGACGAGTCGACGACGACGCGCCGGGACGCTGCGGGCTAGCGGAAAATGGCAGCTTGCGCGCTCCAAAGCGATTGTTGACGATGGCTGTCGGTGCTCCCCAGCCGTTTCGGGGCTCCGCGTCCTCCTCCTTCATCTTCAGGAGCCATTGTGCAGTCATCGCTTAACGTATGGGGGTCCTGGCTGGGTCGTGCTGCGGGGTTCGTCCGCTTCATGGCGTCGGCCGCGGCGGTTGCTTACGCGATTCGCTTGGCGCTCGCGGGGGAGTGGCTCCTCGCGGGCGCTTTCGTTTTGTTGGTCGTTCCCCTCTCCGTGGCCCCGGAGTTCCTGGAGCGGCGCCGCCGTCGGGCCATCTACCGCACCGGGAGCGTCGCCGAGATCCTCGAGGCGGCCCTCCGCGAGGTGCAGCACTCCGACCAGGAGCGGATCGCCCTGCAGCGAGCCCTGGCCCTGGCCGCCCTGGGCGTCACCGGGCCCGCCCGCCTGGCTCTGCAAGCGTGGCGGCACCGCCACCTGGACGACGACGAGCACGAGCAGCTGCTCATCGTCGAGGTCCTCATCGAGGCCTTCGAGGGGGAGCACACCGGGGCCCACGGGCGCGCCGCTGCCCTGCGCTCCTTGCCGCGGCCGGAGAGTCCGGGGCGCGAGCGCCGGTCCCGAGCGATCCGTGAGTGCATGGGCGCCATCGTGCGCGCCTTCGACGGGCGCGCCGAGCAGGGGGATCTGGAGCTCCTGCTACGGGGACCCGAGGTGTTGCCCCTGCTGCATTGGGTGACCCGTTATGCGGCCGCGGCGGTCTGTGCCCAGCGCGGCGCTCGGGACGCGGTGGCCACCCTGCTCGAGGGGGCCCCCGAGTGGCCCCAGGACAGCGCCTTCGCGCTGCTCCATCGAGACCTGACCATGGTCATCGCCACCCCGATGCCGGCCCGACGGGTCGCCTGAGTCTCCAAAAATCGTACACGGACCCTGCGGGGGTCGTGTGGCTCGGGCGCCAGGGATTTGGTAAACGCGCTTCCATGAGCGGCCATTCCAAGTGGGCGACGATCAAGCGCAAGAAGGGGGCCAATGATGCGGCCCGCGGCAAGCTGTTCACCAAGTTGATCAAGGAGATCACCACCGCGGCCCGCTTGGGCGGCGGTGACCCCGACGGCAACCCGCGTCTGCGCAAGGCGATCAACGACGCCAAGGCCCAGCACATGCCTGCGGACACCATGAAGCGCGCCATCCAGCGCGGCACCGGTGAGATCGAAGGCGCGAACTACGACGAGGTGCTCTACGAGGGGACGGGACCTTCGGGGACGCTGTTCCTGGTGGAAGGCATGACGGACAACCGCAACCGCACGGTCGCGGAGCTCCGCAAGATCTTCGAACGGAACAACGGCGTGCTCGGGAGCTCGGGCACCGCCGGCTGGGCCTTCGATCGTCTGGGCACGATCAGCCTCGAGGCGAGCGCCGTCACGGAGGAGCAGCTGATGGAGGCGGCGCTCGAGGCGGGCGCGGAGGACTACCGGAACGAGGGCGACGTGTGGGTCGTGTACACGCCCGTGGAGGACCTCTTCAACGTGGTCGCGAAGTTCGAAGAGGCGAAGCTGCCGATCTCCGAGAGCAAGATCGCCTACGTGCCCAAGACGAAGAAGAACGTCAGCGGACGGGACGCGGAGGTGTGCATGAACCTCGCGGAGGCCTTGGACGATCACGACGACGTGCAGAACGTCTTCAGTGACTTCGACGTGTCCGACGAGGAGCTCGCCCGCATCACGGGTTGACGGTTGGTTGAGGCTCCCCGCGCGCGACCCGCCGACCCACACCTCCCGACGGATCCAGGGTTCGCCGCCGGACCCTGGGCTCGCGCGCACCCCCGGCCTCTCGCTCTGGGCCCCTCGCTCTGGGCCCGCTCTTCGAGCCGAGCGCTCGAGCTTCGCCGTCCGCCCCGGAGGGCCTCGGGGTCACAACCCTGGCTGACGGAACTGGACGATCGAGAAATAGGTGAAGATGGCGTGGGAGATGATGATCGGGGGCAGTCTCCCGATCAGCTTGGCCATGAACGTCCAGACCAGCCCGCAGAAGAGGGCGGCGACGAGGAGCAAGGGGTTCGGCCCCGCCACGGGCGCGGCGAGGGTGACGACGGTGGGGAGCATCGTCGCGCCATAGAGAAGCGCGGCGATGGGCCAGCCGCGTCGCTCTCCGAAGGTGGCCGTGCTCCGATCGAGGACCCAGCCGCGCCAGATGAGTTCCTCACAGACCACCACCGCGAGAATGATCGTCGTGATGAGGACCGAGCTCTCGACGACCTCCGGAGCTCCCACCTGAAAGTAGATGTTGAGGAGCCACGCTTGCTGCGGTGTGCCGACCCCCGCCAGGGTCTCGCGGCCCGCCCAGGAGGCGACGAGCAGGACGACCCCCACCAGGGCGCCGAGGGTCAAGTCCCCGAACCGCGGTCGGAGGAGCTCCCCCAGGCGTCCTCTCCGGTGCAGGTCGTTGGCGGCATAGGCGGCGACGAGGACATGGGGGCCGAGGAGCACCCACCAGAAGAGCATCGCCCCCGCCCACGCAGGCCGAAAGGCCAGGCCGACGGCCGTCATCAGGAGGAGGAGCGCGCCACAGACCAGGATCACGGCGTTCCCTCGGTGCTGGAGTCGACGGGCCCGGGCGTGACGTCCGCGGGAGGCGCCGTCAGGGCATCCAGGCGGGCTCCCACCCAGTCGAGCAGCTGGTGGGCGATGGCCTCTTTCGGGAGCGTGGGGAGCGGGGTGGTCTCGGTGTCCGTCACGAGCAATACGCGGTTGTCGTCGCGGCCCAAGGACTCGGCGGCAGCGTTGGCGACGACCAGGTCGACCTTCTTGCGCTGGAGCTTGCCGCGGGCGGACGCGGAGAGGGCGTCGTCGTCACCGGTCTCGAGGGCGAAGCCGACGAGCACCGGGGTGGTCCCGCCGCGGGCGGCGCCGATCTCCGCGAGCAGATCGGGGTTGGGCACGAGGTCGAGCCGCAGCTCGTCGCCTCGCTTCAGCTTGTGCTCGGCGGCCGTCCGGGGGCGGTAATCCGCGACGGCCGCGCACATCACGAGGGCGTCCGCCCCCTGGAGGTCGTCGCCGAGGACCGACCACAGGGTGCTGCGCATCTCCTCCGTGGTGCCCACGTCGAGGCGCTCGACCCCCGCGGGGGTGGGCTGGTGCACGGGGCCGGCGATCAGGGTGACGCGCGCTCCTCGGCGAGCGGCCTGCGCCGCGATGGCGAACCCCATCTTTCCCGAGGAGGTGTTGGTGAGGAACCGCACGGGATCGATGGGCTCGCGGGTAGGGCCTGCGGTGACGACCACGTGTCGCCCCCCGAGGCTGGCGTCGGAGCGGAGGCTGTGGGTGAGGGCCGCGACGATCTCCTCCGGTTCGGCCATCCTCCCCATCCCCGAATCTCCCGAGGCGACCTCTCCGACGACGGGGCCAATCAGCTCCGCGCCGCGCGCCTGGAGGAGGGCCACGTTCTCCCGCACGGCGGGCGCGTGCCACATCGTCGGGTGCATGGCGGGCGCGAGCAGCAGGCGACCGCGCAGGCACAGAGCGGTCGCCGTGAGCAGGTCGTCGGCGCGCCCCTGACGCAGGCGCGCGAGGACGTCGGCGGTGGCCGGGGCGACGAGCAACACGTCGGCGCGCTGCCCCAGGGTGACATGGAGCTCCCCCGGCGCGGAGAACATGTCGTCGTGGACGGGGGCGCCGAGGCCAGAGAAGGTGGCGGCGCCGACGAAGCGCCGCGCCGTGTCCGTCAGCAGGACCTCGACGTGGGCGCCCGCCTTCTTCAGGAGCCGCAGGAGGAGCACGGCCTTGTAGGCGGCGATGCTGCCCGTGACGGCGAGCAGGACGCGACGTCCGGACAAGGCCCCGCGGGAGGGCGCACTGGGGTCGGGGTCCGTCGACGAGGGGGCTGAGCCGGGATCGAGGGGAGGGCGTGTCATCGGGGTCGTCCCCCGCGGAGCGGTCCGTGAGTGGCCCACGGCGGTGTGTCGCCAAGCCCTCCGCGAGTCCCCGAAGACCTATCATGGCTCGGGCCCCGAAGGGATCCTCGAGGGCGCGCGGTAGGGCCCGGGCGGAGGTGGGGCGCAGCGACCTCAGCTCCGCCGGCGAGCCCGCAGCACGTAGGGGCTGTCCGCGTCGAAGAAGCGCCAGGGCCGCTCCCGCCACTCCCCCGCGTAGTCCACGCCGATCCGCGGAGAGGTCGCCACGCGCGGAGCAGGGCTGCCCGGCGGGGGAGGCGCGAGGTAGAGGGGCGGCTGGCAGAGGTCGGCGCCGTAGAGGGCCCGATCGATCCCGAACGCCTGGCACAGCTTGCCGGGGCCGTTGGTGAGCTCGCGGCGCCTGGCGTCCATGCGGCGCCTGCGCGCCATGAGCTCGACCCCTTGAAGGGGCTCCACTGCCCGCAGCAGCACGGCTTGGGGTTGCCCGGGCGCCCCTGTGACGAGGTTCACGTGCCAGTGCATGCCGTACACGAAGAACACGTAGGCATGCCCCGGCGTCCCGAACATGACCTCCGTGCGCGGCGTGCGTCGCCCGCCGAAGCTGTGGGCGGCGCGATCCTCGGGCCCGCGGTACGCCTCCGCCTCCACGATCCTCCCGGACACGGTGCCCTCGGGGCCCTCGTGGACGAGGAGGGCCCCGATGCAGTCGCGGGCGACCTCGAGCACGTCCCGAGCGTAGAAGCTCCGTGGGAGCGCCGCGGCTCGCCGCCGTCCGCGCCGCGCGGGCGCTGGTCTCTCGGGAGGACCTCCCACCGCGGCGACCTCAACCGACGAACCCGAGCAGTCGTCCACCCTGGTACACGATGAAGCTCGCGGCGTAGGCGAGCGCCGTCATGTAGGCGAACATGAAAGCGGGCCAGCGCCAGCTCCTGGTCTCCCGACGCACGACCGCGAGGGTGCTCATGCACTGGCAGGCCAAGGCGAAGAAGACCATGAGCGAGAGCCCCACGAGCGGCGTGTAGGTGTGGGAGCCGTCGGCGCGACGTTCTTCGCGCATCCGCTCCCGCAGGGGCAGGGCTTCGTCGTCGACGTCGCCCATGCCGTACACCAGAGCGAGGGTGGAGATGAACACCTCCCGCGCCGCGAAGGCGCCGATGATCCCCGTGGCGATCTTCCAGTCGAAGCCCAGGGGAGCCACCACGGGCTCGAGGGCTTTGCCGAGCTGGCCTCCGTAGCTCTGGGCCAGCCGTGAGTCTCTGTCACGCGGCGCTGCTTCGGCTGCGGTGACCAGCGCGTCCGATCCGAGGGAAGTCTCCGCGTTCTCCGTGACGACGGCGGTGGCGACGACGGCCTCGCCTTCGGGGGCCACGTCCTCGCGGGGGAAGGTGAGCAGGCCCCAGAGCGCGATCGTGCAGACGAGGATCACCGTGCCCGCTTCCCGCAGGAACTGCCCGGCGCGCTCCGTCATCATGCGCACGGTGCTCGCCAGGCGCGGCAAGCGATAGGGGGGCAGCTCGAGGATGAGGGGAACGCGCCGTCCACGAATCACGGTGCGCCCCAGCACGGCCGTCGCGAGCAGGGCGATGACGACGCTGAACAGGTACATCGCCACCATCAGCAGCCCTTGCAGCGGCACGCCGAACAAGCTCTCGGGCGGAAAGAGCGCCGCGATGACGAGGGTGTAGACGGGCAGGCGCGCGGAGCACGCCATCAGCGGCACCACCATCATCGTGAGCAGGCGATCCCGCTGACGCTCCATGGTGCGCGTCGCCAAGATGGCGGGCACGGCGCAGGCGAAGCCGCTGAGCATCGGGACGAAGGCGCGGCCGTGCAGGCCGAGGCTGCGCATGATGCGGTCCATCAGGTACGCGACGCGTGCCATGTAGCCGGAGTCTTCCAGCAGCCCGATGAAGAAAAAAAGCAGCAGAATCTGGGGCAGGAACACGATGACGTTGCCGACGCCGCCCAGGACGCCCTCCGTCAACAGGTCCCGCAGCAACCCCTCCGGCAGTACCGAGCCGGCGACCTCCTGGAGGGCCGCGACCCCGTCCTCGATCCACCCGATCGCAGGGTCGGACCAGGTGAACAGAGACTGGAAGAGCAGCAGCATGATGCCGAGGAACGCGGCGAACCCGTAGACGGGGTGGAGCAGCACGCGATCCACCTTCTCGGAGACGCGCGCGGGTCCGCCCTGCTCCGCCGTGGTCGGGCGGAAAAAGTCGCTCTGGTGGCCGTCGAGGTAGGCGTAGCGGGCCGTGACGGTCGCGAGATCCGCGTCGAGCCCCGTCGCGTGGATGTCGAGGACCCGCGCGCGGAGCTCGTCCGGGATCCCTTCGAGCTCGTCGTCCTCGTCGAGGCTCGACAAGGCCCACAGCGCGAGGGCACGATCCCGCTCGACGCTGCCGCGCCAGGAGGAGGGGAGGGCGTCGGCGACCCGGTCGGCGGCGCGGATCAGCTCGGGGGGATAGGTGACGTGGACCCGGGGTTGGGGGGGCTGCGCGCACGCGCGCGCGATGGCGGCGCGGAGCTCGTCGATGCCTTCCCCCGTGCGCCCGTTGGTGAGGACGCAGGGCACCCCGAGGATCCGCGTGAGGGCCTCCGGGTGGGGAGGTGCGTGGGTCGCCTCGTCGACCATGTTGAGGGCGAGCACGCAGGGGACCCGCAGCTCGAGCAGCTGCACCACGAGGTAGAGGTTGCGGAGGAGCTGACCGGCGTCGATCACCACCACGGTGAGGGCCGGCGGCGGCGCGCCGTTCAGCCCGAGCACCTCGTCGATGGCGATGCGTTCCTCTTGGGAGCGGGCGCTGAGGGAGTAGGTCCCGGGCACGTCCACCAGCTGGCGCTGCTCCGGGCTTCCTCCGGGCGTCACGCTCGGCAGGTGGACGACCCCCGTGCGGCGCTCCACGGTGATGCCCGGGTAGTTCCCGACGCGGGCGCTCTGCCCGGACAGGTGATTGAACAAGCTGGTCTTGCCGACGTTCGGGTTGCCGACCAGGGCGATGTGTCGTCCCGGCGTCGGAGCCCTGGGAGCGCTCACGGCGGAGCCACCCTGGCGGGCGGGATCGGCGGGAGCCTGGGGCTCCTCGAGCAAGGAGGACGTCATGGGGCCAGCTCGACGTGCACGGAGGCGGCGTCCGCTTTGCGGATCGAGAGCAAGCAGCCGCGGGCGAGCAGCTCGATGGGATCGCCCAGCGGCGCGACCCGGAGGACCTGCACCTCCGTCCCGGGCACGAGGCCGAGCTCGAGGAGTCTGCGTCGGAAGGCGCGCCCGCCCTTGTCGACGTCGACGGCGACGACACGAGCAGAGCGACCGATGGGGGCTTCGCGGAGGGTCACGCCGGGAACGTACTCTTATTGAAAACGGTTTTCAAAATACCCGGCGGGGCGGTCCGCGCTCACGAAACCCACGAAGGAGTGGCCCCTCCCGGGCTCGAACCGGGACTCCGTGCGGAAGGAGATTTTAAGTCTCCCGCGTCTGCCGATTTCGCCAAGGGGCCGGCGGGGGCGTGGAGTATAATGGAAGTTTGTCCTGAGGGACGGTTTTCCCTCCTGGACCTCCCCTGGACGGAGCGCCTGCTCCCCTGCACCATCGCCCGCGATGCGCCCGTCCTCTCCGCCCGAACCTCCTCCCGCTCCCGCACGTGTCCTCGCCGTCGGAGGCTCGGATCCGAGCGGCGGCGCGGGGATCCAGGCGGATCTGAAGACGCTCACGGCCCTCGGGGTCTTCGGAGCCACGGCGGTGACGGCCATCACCGTCCAGAACACCTGCGGGGTGACGGAGGTGATGCCCATCCCGGCGAGCGTGGTGGGCGCCCAGATGGACGCGGTCCTCGACGACATCGGCGCTGACGTGATCAAGACGGGCATGCTCCACAACATCGACGTGGTGCGAGCGGTCGCCGCGCGGGTCGGCCGCGCCGCCCTCGTCGTCGATCCGGTGATCCTGGCGAGCGACGGGCGCGAGCTGCTCTCCCGGGACGGCGTGCGTGCGCTCCTCGAGGAGCTCGTGCCGCGGGCGGCGCTGGTGACGCCCAACGTCCCCGAGGCGGAACATCTCACGGGAGTCCCGATCCAGGATCTCGAGGGCGCGGGGCGGGCGGCGGAGCGGTTGCTCGCCCTGGGCGCCGCCGCGGTCCTCGTCAAGGGCGGCCACCTACCGGGCAACGAGGAGGAGGTGACGGACCTGCTCCGAACCGTCGATGGTGAGGAGTACCGCTTCTCCGGCCCGCGGATCGTGACGCGCGCGGGTCACGGCACCGGGTGCACCCTGGCCTCGGCGATCGCCGCTGGCGTCGCCGAGGGGCTCACCCTGCGCGACGCCGTGCAGCGCGGTCGCGACTATCTCGTTGCTGCGCTGCGACGGGCGCCGATCCTCGGTCGGGGGAGCGGGCCCCTCTGGCACCCGAACGCGGACCCGGAGGGAGCGGGCGGCGAGCCGTCCGGGGATCCCCGCGCTCAGTGACGGAGGTTGACCTCGGAGAGCTTCGAGCGCGCCTCGTTCAGCAGCGGGCTCCGGGGAAAACGCCGGATGAAGTTGCGCAGGGTGGCCTTGGCGTCGTTCCAGGCTTCGATGTCGAGCTGACACTCCGCCAGGAGGAAGGTCGCCTCGTCGAGCACCTCCTTGTCCGCGGAGGCCTCCGTCAAGGACATCAGCAGGGGAATGGCCTCCTTCTGCCGTCCGAGCTGTCGCTGCGCCCGCGCCAGCTCGTAGGTCGCCTGGGGGGCGTGGGGGGCGTCGCGGTGGAGCTCGAGTGATTCACGGAAGCTCAACATGGCTTCGTGCCAGCGCTGCGCCCGGGCGTGGTCCAGTCCCGCCTGATAGGCGATCAGCGAGAGTTCCATGCGTGAGCGCTGCGCGGCCTGTTCGAAGACCGCCCGCTCCGTGGGGCTCAGGTCGAGCTTGGCGAGCTCGGGCAACCGCTCGAGGAGCTCGGGCCGTTTGTTCTCCGTGACGAGCTGGTAGAGCTCCGCCGCCTTGCGAGAGGCCAGGAGCCGCGCCTCCTCGCGCTTCTCGACGGCGGCGAGGCTCTTCTCCATCTGCACGAGCTCTTCGCGAGCTGCGCGTCCCTCTTCACGGACCGCCTCCACCTGAGCGTCCAGGGCCAGCTTGCTCAAGATCATGATCACCGCCACGACGACCAGGTAGGCGGTGACGGAGTGGACGAAGATCTTCCGCTCGTAGCCCTGCTGGCGCTTGGCGATGCTCTTGAGATCGGCGGCCAGCGCGTTGACCAGGTTGTTGGTCTTGATGGTCAGCGAGCGGCTTTCGACGATCTCTCGCTTGATTTCCTCCAGGTCGTATTCGTGCATGGGGCGCGGGAGCATCGGAGAGGAGGGTGGGGGCGCAGGCGGCGGGTCGCGGGGGCGACGGGGGCAGGGGGGACGGCGCATCCTGGTCAGCCGCTCCCCCGCGCGCAACCCCGGTCGCGGTCCCCGAAATGGGCGGTCTTTCGAACACACCCCCCATCTGGGGGCGGTGGTGAGGGCCAGTGGCCTCCGAGCTTGCCCTTGAATGCCTGGCGCGCACCCTGTAACACCCGACGCGCTGGCCCGGGAAGCAGGGTCGGCCTGAACGGCCCGCGCAGGGGCCGAGTCCTCTCCGCCGCAGCTGGCAAGCCGTCGGTGCTCTTTACGAGGCAGTCAAATGGAAACGAGCGACATCAAAAAAGGCGTGAAGATCATGATGGACGGCCAGCCCTACGTGGTGGTCGACTTCCAGTTCGTCAAGCCCGGCAAGGGGCAGGCCTTCACGCGCACGAAAATGAAGAACCTCCTCACCGGCGGTTCCCTCGAGCGCAACATCCGTTCCGGAGAGAAGCTCGAGCCCGCGGACGTCGAGGAGAAGACCATGCAGTACATCTACCCGGACGGGGAGGGGTACGTGTTCATGAACTCCCACACGGGTGAGCAGATCTCCGTGCCCTCGGACGCGGTCGGTGACGACGCCGGGTTCCTGATCGATGGGGCGGAGGTGACCGTCACCCTGTATCGCGGCAACCCCGTGAGCGTGAGCCTGCCGGCGCACATCATCGTCCAGGTGACGCAGACCGAGCCGGGCGTGAAGGGCGACACGGCGACGAACGTCACCAAGCCCGCCACCATCTCCACCGGCGCGGTGGTCCAGGTGCCCCTCTTCGTCGGCGAGGGGGACTGGATCAAGGTCGACACGCGCAACCGCTCCTATCTCGAGCGCGCCAAGGCGCCGTGATCCAGGGACGCGGCGTGGCTGGCGGCGTGGCATCCAGCCTGGGCGCGGCGCCGCCCGGGCTGCGCGCGCCAGTCCAGCTGCGCTTCAGGCTCCAGGTCGCTTCAGCACGACGACGCTGCTGCGCCCCTTGACGCAGGCGATCTGACGCGCGCCCGCGCTGGGGACGCAGTCCGTGAGCGCCTGGGTCACCTCGCCCTGCCAGAGCTCGACCCCGCCGTCGCGCTGCACGAGCAAGCCGAACCGGCTGGGGACGACGAGCGCCTTCCCATCGGCGGAGCGGGGAGAGCCGGGGCGCCCCGGAGTGCTGGTCGAGGGAGCGTTGAGGTGATGTCCGGCGAGCCAGACCTCGAGCTGGTTGCCGTGCCACGCGATCGGCGTCCCGGTGGGGGGCGCGAGGGCGCCCGCCCGCTGGCAGGAACCCGGGCGAGGAGCGAGGAGGGGGAGAGGTTGCGGGGGTGAGGGCATCCCCTCCCGGCTCACGAAGGACAGCTGGAGCTCCGAGCGATCGCAGGAGGGCACGACGCCCGTCCAGGTGCGCCCGGCCTGGTCGATGACGCGCAGGGGCCAGACGTCGGGGACATCGCTCCGCTGGGGGGCTCCTCCCGCGCCCAGCGTGGGATCGCTCGGTGGGCTGCCCGGCGGATCGCTGGCGAGCACCCGCGCCTCCGCGTTGCGCACCCAGAGACGTCCCGAGGAGTCGAAGTGCAGGGGGCTGAAGCGCGGCTCCGTGGGGCGCGGCGGCAGGTGGGCCATGAAGGCCCCTGCCATCTCCGGGCTCACCTTCTGCACCTTGCCCAGCGCCAGCTTCTCGAGGCGCTCACGTTCCTTGGCGGGGAGCTTCGCGCCGTACCAGCCGTCGCGCTCCAGCAGCCCGAGCGCCTCGAGCGGTCGCCCGAGGGTCGACGCCGCGGTGATCTCCGAGCCGAGGAAAGAGGCGACGCTGGCGTCCGCGCTGCAGGTCAACGCCGTACCGTTCGCGGCCCAGAGCCGGGGCGTCCCGCTCTCTCCGCACGCCGCGGCGTAGAGGCGGCGCGCCGCGTCCGCTTCGTCGGCGACGGAGGCCGCGCCCTTGCTGCCCTTGGACAGAGTCGCCAAGCGCGCGGCGATCGCGGAGAAGCTGGCCGCGGGCTCCTTGGAGTCGCGAGAGCGCCCCGCGGCGCGATCGAACCACACGAACCGAGCGCTGGCCTTCCGGTCCTTGCTGCCCACGGTGACGCGCAGGGTGATGTCGTCACGCCCGTCGTCGTCGAGGTCCCGTGAGTCGATCTGGAGCTCGAGGGTCTCCCCCGGCGCCGGGTCGGCGGCGCGGAAGCCCATGAGGACCGGGTCGGGGCGCTTCGGATCGACGACGAGCACGCTGCGCGTGGGGGCGCGGGCGACGAGGCGGGCGGTGCAGCGGGCCGTCACGTCGACGGTCACGGTGTGGGGGCCCGTCTGATCGAGGCTCGCCACGTGCTCACAGTCGGGACTGACCGGGACGAAGCCAGGCAGCTCCGCCAGACGACGGGGCTCGCCGTCTCCGTAGAGCCAGAGGGCCCCGCTCGCGGGCGTGCTCCCCCGGGCGGGTTGGCGCGTCCACGCGAGCACCTCGGGAGGAGCGCCCTCCTTCGCGGGCGCGAGGGGGAGCGCCAGGTCGAAGAGGTGCCCGTCCGGGGCGCGCAGGGGGCGCCCCTCGACGGTCCAGGTCTTCGCCTCGCGGGGCGCCTTGATCGCGCGCCGCAGGAGCACGTTCCCCTCGGCGGGCTGCTCCGCGGTCGCCGTCGGCTCGGGAGGCGGCGGGGGCTCGGGGCTGGTGGGCAGCGAGGTTGCCACCTCGAAGGGCGTGAAGGGCTTGTCCTCCTCACAGGCGGCCAACGGGAGGAGCCCGAGGAGAACCGGCCACCCGCGCGCGGCCAGGCGTCGCCCGAAGGTGCGGCGGAGCGGGTCTTCCGCGCTCCTACGACGAAGCCGGAGAGATGAGCTCACGAGCGCTCCCTCCCCTCTCCGGCGGCGGCTCCGAGGGAAGGATCCCCGCGGAGCAGGGGGTTGGGCTCTCCCAGCTCGCCCTTGGGGCCGTACACGTAGAATCCTTTGCCCGTCTTGCGTCCCAGCCAGCCGGCGGCGACCAGGTTGCGGAGCAGGGGAGCTGGTCGGTACTTGCTGTCACCGAAGTCCCGGTGGAGCACCTCACCGATCGCCAACACCGTATCCAGGCCGATCAAATCCGCGAGGGCGAGGGGACCCAGGGGGTGGTTGAGCCCGAGCCGAATCCCCGCGTCGATGTCGGCGACGCTCGCGACGCCCTCGCTCAGGGCCAGGCAAGCCTCGTTCAAGAATGGGATGAGGACGCGGTTGATGATGAACCCCGGACGGTCCTCGCTCGCGACCGTCTGCTTGCCGACGCGGTGGGCGAGGGCCGTGAGCTGGGCCAGGGTCTCGGAGGACGTCTGGAGGCCACGAACGACCTCGACCAGCTGCATCACCGGGACGGGGTTCATGAAGTGGAGGCCGCCCACCCGGTCGGCGCGCCGAGTCGCGGCGGCGATGCGCGTGATCGAGATGCTCGACGTGTTGCTCGCGAGCAGGGTCTCCGGGGGCGTGCTCGCGTCGAGCTGCCGAAAGAGCTCGAGCTTGAGCTCCTCACGCTCCGTGGCCGCCTCGATCACGAGCTGCGCGGCGCCGTGCCCGGCGAGGTCGACCACCTGGATCCTCTCGAGGAGCGCGTCCCGATCCGCCGCCGCCACCTTGCCGCGCTCGACCTGGCCATCGAGGCGCGCCTTCATGCGGTCGAGCCCCGCGCGGGCCTGCTCCCGAGAGACGTCCGACAGGGTCACCGCGAGGCCCGCCGCCGCGCAGACCTGCGCGATGCCGACGCCCATCTGCCCCGCTCCGACCACGCCGATCGTCTGTAGCTCATCGAACTGACCCATGCGTCTCCTCCTGGGTGATTCCTCGACGGCGGCGCTCGTGCGCGCACGCCGACCGAACGCAGGCTCGTGCGCAGGTACCCAGCGGGAGGTCCCAGCGCAAGCTCTGGCGCGCTGGAGGGTGGGTGGCCGGGGTGATGGCGGGGCTCCCCAGCGATGCGGTAGCGTCCGCTCGTGCGGCGCTCCCTCGGCTCTCCCGGTCCCCCCAGGCGGGCCGTCCCCTCGGGGGGGCTGCGCGCCCTGCTCCGCGGCGCCCTGCTCCATGGCGTGCTGCTCCGCGGGGTCCTGCTCGGAGGTGCTCTGTTCGTCGCGCCGTGCTCCGGGTGTGCGCCGACGTCGCCGGTCGCCCGCGCTTCCCTCCTCGTGGACGCTGGCCGGACGGAGGAGGCGCAGCGCCTCCTCGAGGAGCACCTGGAGCACGCACCCGACGACGTGGAGGCGCGGCGTCAGCTCGTCCGCGTGCTCGGGCACCGCGGGGATCTGGGAGCGGCGGAGCGCGAGGCCGCGCGCCTGGCAGCGCGCCTGGGCGAGCGGGATCCGACGCCCTGGATCGAGCTCGGCCACGCCTACGAGCTCGCTCACCGCTACGACGAGGCGCTGGCCTTCTTCGACCGGGGAGCGGCCGTGGCGCCCCAGGATCCTCGGGGACCGCGCGCTGGGGGGCTGCGCGCCGCCCGCTGGGGAGAGCTCGAGTGGGCGGCGCCGCGTCTCGAGGAGGCTCTGCGGCGCGATCCCGAGGACGCGACCACCTGGCACGCCCTCGGCCTGGTCCGTGTGCATCAAGGTAGGTACATGGAGGCAAAGGGCGCTTACGAGCGGGGGCTGCGCATCGCCCCCCATGCGCCCGAACACCGCGTGGGCCTCGCGACCCTCGCCTTGCGCCTGGACCAACCGGACGAGGCGCTCGCCCAGTACGACGCTCTGGCGGCCCTGCGGCCGAAAGACGGGGACGTGCAGCTGGGGCGGGCTTACGCGCTTTGGCGGCTGGGGCGTCGCGCGGAGGCGCGGCACGCCCTCGAGCGGGCGCGGGCGCTCGGTGCGAACCCCGCCGTGCGTGAAAAGCTCGCACGGGTGATGAATTCCGGTGATGTGCGAGAGGGCCCGACCTCGGGCGCAGAGCCCGCAGGCGAGGGCGATCGCGCGGGCAATCGGGTGGACTCAGCCGGGTCAGTGAGCTCTCCATAAACGGAGCGGAATCACTGATTTGCAAGGGTTGTTCCCGGTCATCGGAGGGCGCTACTCTCGTCCCGCATCCGAAGACGAGAGTGCAATGGTCGCACTTTGTGAAGTCGGGTGATGCGACGGGAACGAGGATGGATTCACAGACGGTCCGAACGGCTCTAGGAACCCTTCAAGCCAACCCCGACGCCGAGGATGCCTGGGCTGCCCTCGCCGAAGCATTGGCGGCTCCGGATGGCGACCTGGGGCTGGAGGAGAGCCTCGAGGTCATCGACGCCGCGCGCCAGCGGCACGTGGAGCGTGGCGAGTGGGAGGCCGTGGCCCGCCTGTTGGAGTTGTCGCTCCGGGCGACGGCGGGGACCCCGCGCGAAGCCGACTACCTACGCGCTCATGTACGGGTCCTGTCCTCCGAGCTGTTCGACGAGACGGCCGCCGCGGCGGCCGCCGAGCGTCTGCTCGAGCTGAACCCCGAGGATGCGGAGGCGCTCTCGCGGCTCGCCGAGCTCGAGGATCGACGTCGCACCTGGGCGGAGGCCGCAGAGAATTACGTCACCGAGGCGGAGGGGGGCGGCGACGAGGCGTACCAGAGCTCGATGCTGATGCGCGCCGCCGAGGTCGAGGTGCGCCATGCGCCCAACCCGCGCTTCGAGGTGATCGCCGAGCTCCTCGAGCGAGCCGTGCGCCTCGATCCCACGAACGCGGACGCCGCGCGGCTGCTGGAGACCGTCTACCGGCGCCAGTCCAAGTGGGAGGAGGCGGCGCGCGTGCTGGAGCGCGTCGCGGATCGCAGCACGGATCCGTCCGTGCGCGTCGCGGCGGGCGTGCGCCTGGCGCGCATCTACCTGCATCGCCTCGGAGACGAGGAGCGGGCCGCGCGCGCCTACGATCGGGTGCTCGTCGACGCACCGAACCAACAGGACGCCCTGGGCTACGTCACCACGTTCTTCTCACAAAACGAGCGGTGGGACGCCTTGGTGCGTGTCTATGAGCGGCCCCTCGAGACCTCGACCGTCACGGGCGAGGACAAGCTGGGCGAGATGCTCCAGATCGCGATGCTCCATTGGCGCAAGCGCGAGTCTCTGGCGGACGCGGAGGTCTGGTTCGAGCGGATCCGCAAGATCGATCCGGCGAACGACGGCATGCTCGCGTTCTATCGCGAGTACAAGAAGTCCCTGGACGACGACGCGGGGCTGGCTCAGATCCTGACCGCGGCGCAGCGCGCGATGCCGGAAGGCGATCCGCGCCGCACGGAGATCGCGCAGGAGGTGGCGCAGCTCGCGGAGTCGCAGGCGAACGCCCAGAAGGCGATCGAGCAGTACAAGAGCATCCTGCGCCAGGATCCGGACAACGCGGAGGCGCGCGCTTCTCTCAAGCGCCTCTACAAGCAGACGCAGGGGCACAACGCCCTCGTGCAGCTGCTCAACCAGCAGCTCGAGCGCACCCCGGAGTCGGCCTACGAGGAGCGCCTGGCCGTCCTGCGGGAGATCGCGGGCGTGTACCGTGAGTACGTGAAGAGCGACACGGCGCTCGTCGGCGTGCTCAATCAGATCGTGCAGCTCGACGGCAAGCTCGACGAGCAGGACATCGGCGAGGTGCGCGAGCTGGTCGACCTCTACCAGAAGCTCGGGCGCTGGCGCGATCTCCTGAGCAGTCAGCAGCTCTTGGCGGAGCTGGTCTCGGACGTCGACGAGAAGAAGCGCCTGTTCCGTGAGGTGGCGCGCCGCTGGCTGGATCAGTTCTCCAACGTGCAGCACGCCATGGACGCCTACGCGGCGCTCCACGCGCTCGATCCGACGGACGAGGAGGCGACCGAGCGCCTCGAGGAGCTCTACCGGAAGCGCCGCGCCTGGAAGGAGCTGTTCGCTCTGTATGAGGAGCAGCTCTCCGGGCGACAGGGGCACGATCGCGTGCCGCTGCTCCGCGAGATGGCGCAGCTGGCCGCGGAGCGTCTCAACCGCGGCGCGGACGCCGTCGCCTACTACCGCGAGATCCTGGATCTGGATCCCTCGCGCATGGATGTCCTGGATCGGCTCGAGCGTCACGCCGAGCGGTCGAAGGACTGGACGACTCTGGCGGAGGCCCTCGAGCGTCGCCTCGCGGCCCTCGAGGACGTCGACGCCAAGCTCGCCGTGCTGCAGAAGCTCGGCTCTGTCTACTCGGACCACCTCGGCGACGCCGAGCAGGCGATTGGCGCCTGGCGCCGGGCCCTCGAGCTCGAGCCGCGGCAGCCGCGCGCCATGCGTGTGTTGCGGGACACGTTCCTGCGCAGCGAGGATTTCGACGCCCTCGAGGAGCTCTACGCGTCCCAGCAGGATCACGAGGGGCTCGTCGAGGTGTTGAGCAACGCCGCGGATCGGGCGGCGGAGCCCGCGACGAAGATCGCGCTCAGCTATCGCGCCGCGCGCATCTACGAAGAGGAGCTGCAGCAACCCGATCGGGCGTTCCGGTCCTACGAGCGCATCCTGGCCAACGATCCGGCGGACACGCGGGCCGCCAGCAAGCTCCTGCCGCTCTACGAGGCGGACGAGAAGTGGGCGCGGATGCCCGCGCTGTACGAGGTGATGCTCCAGGGGAGCGCGTCGCCCGAGGAGAAGATCGCGTGGCTCGAGAAGCTCGTGGAGGTCACCGGTCAGAGGCTGATGGATCGGCGCACGGCGGCGCAGCACGCGCGCCGCGCCTACGAGATCAGCCCGGCGGATCCCCGGGCCGTGGAGTTGCTCGAGCAGACGGCGCGGGCGTCCGGGCACTGGGACGAGCTGGTGTCGGCGCTCGAGGGGCGTCTCGCCGAGCTCGATGCGTCGTCCCTCGAGATGGCGCAGTCCGGCGAGGTCACGAAGGCCTCCGTCAGCGAGGCGCCGCCCACCTCCGAGGAGCTGGAGCAGGCCGCCGGCGGTGGCGGGCGCCGTAAGCGCCGTCGGCGCAAGAAGACGGCGACGGTCGTCGAGGCGGTGCCGGTACAGACCGCTCCGAGCCCGGCCCACGCCGACGAACAGCGGCTGCTCTGTCTGAAGCTCGCCACCGTGTACGCGGACGAGCTCGGGCGCGTCGATGACGCGGTCGCCCGCCTGCAGGGGGTCCTCGAGGGGCGCCCGACGGACGTCGAGGCGGGCAGCCTGCTCGAGAACATCCTGCGCCGCGGGGACCGGCGCGATGGGCTGCGCTGGCTCCACGAGCTCCGGACGGAGCATGCCGAGAGCGACGCGGAGCGCGCTCGGTTGCTCAACGACTGGGCGCAGCTCGAGGAGGAGTTCGGTGAGGTGGATCGAGCCCGGCAGCTCTACTCGAGGGCGCTGGAGCTCGCGCCGGACGACGCCGTGGCTCTCGCGGCCAGCGTGCGGCTCGCCCTGGCGGCAGAGGATTGGACCGCCGCCGCCGTCGGCCTGGAGCGGCAGCGGCAGCTCGCGCCCGCCGAGGAGCGGGCGACCAAGGCGCTCGAGCTGGCGGAGCTCTACGTCGATCGACTGGCGCAGCCTGCCGAGGCGTTGAGCGCGGCGAGGGAGGCGCTGGAGCTCGACGGCGATCGCGTCCGTGCGATCGACGTGCTCCAGAAGGTGGTGGACGAGCCCGGAGTGCGCGCCGAGGCGGCGCGGCTGCTCGTGGAGCAGTTCGAGCTCACGGGTGACGCGCGCCAGGAGGCGCGCGCGCTGGTCGTCCTGATCGGCGAGACGGCGGAGGCGGGCGAGCGCATCGACCTGTATCACCGCCTGGCCACGGTCTTCGAGGAGAAGCTCGGAGAGCTCGGCGCCGCCCTGGGCGCGATCCTGGAAGCCCTCGGGAGCCATCCGGGGGAGCTCGGGCTCTGGGATCGAGGCGATCGCCTCGGGAGCTTGGCGGGGCGTCCCACGGAGCTCGCCGAGCGCTATCGGGAGACCCTGCGATCCAGCGTCGCCGAGGGGCTGGAGCCGGAGATCCTGCGGGAGCTGGCCGGCCGCGCCGCGCGCTTGCACGACTCGGTGCTCGGCGACTCCCTGGGCGCCGTCCCGTACCTCGAGATGATCCTGGGCCTGGATCCGGACGACGAGCAGGCCTTCGGGCGGCTGAAGGAGATCCTGACGGGCGCGGAGCGCTGGGGGGAGCTCGAGTCCCTCTACGAGCGGGCCACGGAGCGGCTCGACGACGAGGCGCGCCGCATCGAGATGCTCGCGGAGGTCGCGCTGATCGCCGAGGAGATCATCGACGACGCGGCCAAGGCCGCAGGCTACCACGAGCGCATCCTGCGGCTCGATCCGGCGCACGCGGCCTCTTTGGAGGCGCTGGACCGGCTCTACTCGCGTCTGGGTCGCAGCGAGCGGCTCTCGGAGATCGTCGAGCTCCGCCTGGAGGGCGCGTCCGGCGAGGCCCTGAGCGAGCTCCGGGTGCGCGCCGCTCGGCTCGCCCTCGAGCTGCACCAGCCCGAGCGCGCGGTGGGACACGTGGAGAGCCTGCTCCTCGACGACCCGAACGACACGGAGGCGAGGGAGGTCGCCGAGCTCTTGTTGGAGGTCGGGAACGTCAAGGGGAGGGCGGCGCGAGCGCTCGAGACCGTCTACGAGCTCCGGGACGAGACCCGGGATCTCGTGCGCGTGCTCTGCGTGCGCGTCGACTCGCTGCGCCCGGAGGAGGGCGAGGACCTCGACGAGGAGCTGCAGCGTCAGCGGGAGGATGAGCGGCGCGAGCTCTTGCGGCGTATCGCCACGCTCCGGAACGAGCGGCTCCACGACGACGAAGGGTCCTTCGAGGTCTTCGCGGAGCTGGCGCCCCTCGATCCCCTCGACGCGGAGCTGCGCGAGCGGCTCGTCGAGTCGGGCAGGCGTCTGGGTCGGTACGCGCGGACGGCGGAGGTCCTCGTCGCCACCGCGGACGCGGCGGAGGAGGCACCCCTCAAGGGGGAGATCCTCATGCAGGTGGCGTCCCTGCAGCAGGAGGCCTTGGGCGACATCACCGCCGCCGAGGGGACGTATCGACGGGTGCTCGGGCTCGACCCCGAGGACGCGGATCTCGTCCTGCCCGCGGCGCGGGCTCTCGAGGCCATCTACGTCGGATCGAACCGCCCCGAGGAGCTCGCGGACGTGCTGCGGCTCCAGGTGGCGCTCGAGTCCGACGGAGAGCGTCGCGGCGAGCTCCTGGCGCGCATCGGAGAGCTGTCGGCGGAGGTGCTCGGGGACACCGAGGGCGCGATCGCGGCCTGGGAGGCCCGCCTGGAGGAGACCCCGGACGAACCGGAAGCCCTCGCGGCTCTCGACGATCTCTACACCCGCGCCGGTCGCTGGGAGCAGCTCGTCGGCGTCCTCGAACGACGTCGTGATCTCGCCAGCGGTGAGGAGCGTCGCGCGCTCCTGCTGCGGCAGGCGGAGGTGCAGCGCGATCGCCTGGAGCAGAAGAGCGCCGCGGTGGAGACGTTCCAGTCCATCGTCGATGAGTTCGGCCCCGCCGCGGAGATCTACCAGTCCCTGGAGGGCTTGTTCGCGGAGCTCGAGCGCTGGGACGACCTGAACGAGACCTACGAGCGGCACCTGGACATCGTGGAGACGGACGAGGAGCGCCTCGCGGTGCTCGCCGCCCTCGGCAACTCCCGGCGGGATCACACCAAGGATTACCCCGGGGCGCTGGAGGCCTACCGGCGCGCGATCTCGATCGACTCGACCCACGGGGCGAGCCGCGCCGCCCTCAACGAGATGCTGGCGCTGGAGGACCGCACCGCGCGCATGGAGGCGGCGGAGATCCTCCACCCGATCTACGAGGCCGAGGGGGATCACGCCCGGCTCATCGAGATCGTCGAGATCGAGGTGGAGGTCGCGGACGATCCCAGCGAGCGCCTCGACAAGCTCGAGCTGGCGACCCGCATCGCCGAGGATGCCCTCGACGACGCGGCGCGGGCCTACGGCTACGCGGAGCGGGCCGTGCGCGACGCGGCGGCTCAAGGGGACGTCACCCCTTACCTCGTCACCCTGGATCGCCTCGCAGGCACCACCGGTCGGCGCCGCGAGCAGGCCGAGGTGCTCGAAGCCATCGTCCCCGAGCTGTTCGACGGGGACCTGCAGGTGGACGTCACCCGGCGCGTGGCGGAGCTCCATCGCTACGAGCTGGGCTCCCCGGAGCGAGCGAAGGAGACCTACTGCAAGGTCCTCGAGCTCCGCGCGGACGATCGAGCGTCCCTGTTGGCGCTCGAAGAGCTCTACGGGGAGTCCGGGGAGGCGGCGCGTCTCCTGGAGATTCTCGAGCGGCGGGCGGAGGTGTCCGACTCGGACGACGAGCGGCGTGAGCTGTCCTATCGCCAGGCGGAGCTCCTGTCCGGAGAGCTGAACGAGCCCGAACGGGCCATCGAGGTGTACGAGTCCATCATCACCTCGAGCCTGGACGCCAGGGCCGTCGAAGCGCTCCAGACCCTCTACACGAAGGCGGAGCGCTGGGACGACCTCACGTCCCTCCTGCAGCGCCGCATCGACGAGCGGGACGGGAGCGAGCCCGATCTGCGCGTCCAGGTCGCCCGCGTCGCCGAAGAGCGCAGCGGCGACGTGGAGCGGGCGCTCGACGAGCTCGAGCAGGCGCTGGAGTGCGACAACCAGCACGCGGGCGCGATCGAGCTTCTGGAGAAGCTGCAGGGGAGCGCCGAGGAGCCGTCCCAGCGCGCCCGAGCGGCGACGCTGCTCGAGCCGGTCTACCTGCTCCGCGCGGACTACGATCGCGTGACCGCGGCGCTCCGGACGCGCTTGGAGAGCTCCGACGTGCCCGAGGAGCGCCGGGAGCTCATCACCCGGTTGGCGCAGATCCAGGAGGAGCAGAAGGAAGACTACGCAGGCGCCCTCGAGATCTCGGCGCAGCTCCTCGAAGACGACATCAACGACGAGGAGATCGTCTCGGAGCTCGAGCGTCTGGCGAAGGTCGCCGGAGCGCACCAGCGCTTGGCGGAGATCTACGCCGCCCGGCTCGAGCACGTCGAGGTGGACGACGAGGGCAGCACGCGGCTGGCGCGGCGCGCCGCGGAGCTCTTCGTCGAAGGGGGCAACGACGCGCAGGCGTTGCCCTTGTACCGGCGCGCGCTGGCGTTCGCTCCCGAAGCTCAGGATCTCTTCGAGGCCATCGACGCGATCTTGATCCGCGCGGAGGCTCATCAGGAGCGCGTCGAGCTGTACGGCACGGCGCTGGAGCATCGCTACGAGCCGGACGACCGCGTGCGCCTCCTGCACACGGTGGCCGCCCTGCAGCGGGACCACCTCCAGGATCTGGACGCGGCCATCGAGGCGCACCAGGCGGTGCTCGAGATCGACGAGCGCGACTCGAGCTCCCTCGACGCCCTGACGGAGCTCTACACGACGAAGGAGCGCTGGGAGGATCTCGCCGAGCTCTACCAGCGGCGCGCCGAAGACAGCGCTCCCGAGGCGGCGGCGGACTTCCGCCTGTCGCTGGCGCGGTTGTTCGACACGCGGCTGGGCCAGACGGAGCGCGCCGTCGACCAGCTCGAGGAGATCGTGCGCGAGCTCCCCACCCACACGGAGGCCATCCGCTCCCTGGAGGCGTTCCGTGAGCACGAGACCCTGAAGGAGCGGATCGTGGAGATCCTGCGGCCGCTCTACGAGTCGGCCGACGACTGGAAGCGGCTCATCAAGCTGAACGAGGACCGCTTCTCCCTGGCGACGGATCCCGCCGAGCAGGTGAGCGTCCTCCGGGAGACGGCGGAGCTCTGGGAGTCCCGGGGCCAGGACCAGGGCAAGGCGCGGCGAGTCCTCGCCGAGGCGGTGCGCGTCGAACCCGACGACCCGGACGTACGCGCCGACTACGAGCGCCTGGTGGAGGCGACCGAGAGCTGGGACGAGCTCACGGAGATCTACGACCAGCTCTTGGCCGAGCACCCCGATCTCCTCGGCAAGCGCGACCTGCTCGCGAAGCTCGCGGCCGTCCACGACCGACACCTCGACGATCCGAGGAAGGCCCTGAACGCGTACGTGGGTCTGCACGACATCGAGCAAGGGGAGCTCGAGCCGGTCCTGAGCATGGAGAGGCTCTCCCTGCTGCTGAGCGACTGGAAGACCCTCGAGACGGCCCTCTTGGCCAAGGCGGACCTCGTGTTCGAGGAGGACGAGCGGGCGGAGGCGTGGCGACGCATCGGCGAGCTGCGTCAGCACATGCTCGACGACGCCCCGGGGGCCCTCGAGGCGTACGAGCAGGCCTTCGACATCGATCCGAGCCACGCGCCGACCCTGGATTGTCTGATCGCGCTCCACGAGGGGCGCGGCGAGGCGGCGCGTCTGGTCGACCTCTACCAGCAGCGCTTCGACCTCGCGACGCCGGAGGAGGACGAGCTCAAGTTCGAGCTGATGACGCGATCCGCCCGCCGTCTGGAGCAGGATCTCATCGACCGCCCGCGGGCGATCGAGTCGCTGGTGCAGGCGATCGCGCTGCGCCCGGACAGCGCCGAGACCCGGGCCGAGCTCAACCGGCTCTATCGCGCCGAGGAGATGTGGCCCGATCTGCTCGACAACCTGCGGCTCGAGGCGAGCACGGAGCAGAACCCCGAGCGCCGCATCCAGCTGCGCACGGAGGTCGGCCGCATCCTGGCGAGCAAGCTCGAGAGCTTCGAGGAGGCGATCGAAGCCTACCGCCTGGTGCTGGAAGAGCGCTCCGACGACGAGGAGAGCCTCGACGCCGTGCGGGCGCTGGGTCAGGAGCACGAGCACCTGCGGGGGCTCGCGGCCGAGGTGCTCGTGCCCGTCTTGCGGCAGAGCGGCTTGCACGAGCGGCTCATCGACGTGCTCGAGATGCGGCTCACCATCGAGGTGGAGCCGTCCACCCGGGCGGAGACCCTGCGCGCGATCGCCCAGGTGGAGGAGTCGGCCCTCGGCAACGCCAGGCACGCGCTGAAGACGCTCCTGCGTGCACTGGCAGAGACGCCCGAGGCCCTCGATCTTCATGTCGAGATCGAGCGGCTCGCGGCGCAGACCGGCGACTGGGAGGCCTACGTGGCCGCGCTCGAGGAGCGGGGCGGCGAGACCTACGACGCCGAGATCGCGCGGGACCTCCTGGTGCGCGCCGGGCGGCTCGCGGAGCAGGCGCTGTCCGACGGCAAGCGCGCCATCCGCGCCTACGTCCGGGCGACGGAGCAGGCGGGCGATCAGCCGGAGCTCCTCGAGGCTCTCGATCGCCTCTACTCCGCGTCCGGTGAGCTCGAGGAGCTCCAGGGCGTGCTGGAGAGGCGTCTCGCCCTGGAGGACGCCGACGAGGAGCAGGCGGAGCTGTACTACCGCCTGGGTCGTCTGCAGCTCGAGGAGCTGAAGCGACCCGCCGAGGCGCTCGGATCGCTCCGCCTGGCCATCGAGCGCGATCGCGCACACCGGGGCGCGGCCGAGCTCTTGGAGCAGCTGCTGGAAGAGCCGACCTGCTTCGAGGAGGCCTTCGAGGTCCTGGAGGGCGTCTACCGGGAGCGGTCACAGACGGACCGCCTCGCGGGGCTCTTCGAGCGGCGCGTGACGAAGGCGGAGACGATCGTCGAGCGCATCGACATGCGTCGGGAGCTGGCGCGCGTGCTGGAGGAAGACTGCCAGGATCCTGGCGCCGCGCAGAAGGTGCTGCAGCAAGGTCTGGCGGACGATCCCACCGACGCCGCGCTGTTGGACGAGATCGAGCGCCTGGCCCCGATCACCGGCGCCTGGGCGGACGCAGCGCAGGCGGTGCTGTCGGCGGTGGAGGCCGCGGAGGGCCTCGATCCCGTGAGCGGTCGCGAGCTGTGTGTGCGTGTGGCCTCCTGGCAGCGGGACAAACTCGGTGATCGCGCGGCGGCGGAGGCCGCTCTGGTGAAGGCGAGCGAGTTCGAGCCAGACAACGACGAAGTGCTGGCGGAGCTCGAGGCGCTGCAGACCGATCCGGGGCGCGAGCGGGACCTGATCGCGACCTTGGAGCGGCGCGCGCGCCTGGCCCTCGACGACGAGGAGCGCCTCGGCATGTACCGACGCGCCAAGGAGCTCTGTGACGGGCTCGGCGACGCTGCCCTCGGGGAGCGGCTGCTGCGCAAGGTGATCGAGCTCGACGAGGTGAACCTCTGGGCGCTGGCTGGCCTCACGGAGGCCCGGCGCAGCGCGGGGGACCATCAGGAGACCTTCGATCTGCTCGTGCGCCGCGCGGAGCTCGAGCTCGACATGAAGACGGTGCGCGCGCTGCGCTTCGAGGCCGCGGAGATCGCTCTCCAGCACCTGGAGCAGCTGGACCGTGCCACGGAGCTGTTCGAGCAGCTCTTCGAGGACGAGCCCACGGACCGCAAGGCGTCGGAGGCCCTCTGGGCCGCCTACGAGCGCGGTGAGAAGTGGCTGGAGCTGTCGCGGCTCAGCGAGCGCCTGATCGATCTCGAGGACGATCTGGAGCGACGCAACGGCTTGCGGCTCGACCTCGCGCGCCTGTTCGTGGAGCGGCTGGACGATCACGTCGCGGCCATCGACCTCCTCCAGACGATCCTGGACGAGCTGCCCGCTCAGGCGGACGCCGTGGTGATGCTCAGCGATCTCTACGAGAAGGATGGCCGGAACGACGAGCTCGCCGATCTCCTCGATGCGCAGATCCAGGGGGCGCGGGAGCGAGGAGACCAGGAGTCCGAGCTCAGGTTCCTCGTCCGTCTCGGGAACCTCTACGAGGGGCCCCTCGGGGACGGTGGCCGCGCGGTGGAGCGCTATCAGGAGGTGCTCGAGCGCGACCCGAACCACCGGGGAGCGCTGGAGGCCCTCGTGCGGCTACATGACGCCGAGGGGAGCCGCCCCGAGAGCGCCGCTGCCCTGGAACGGCTCGTGCCGCTCCTCGAAGGAGAGGAGGCCGTGACTCGAGGCGTCGAGCTCGCGGAGCTCTACCGTGAGCTGGAAGAGGGCGAGAAGGCCGCGGCGGCCCTCGAACGCGCTCTGCAGAGCGGTGGGCCCAGCGAGGAGGTGCGTGGACGCCTCCGGTCCCAGTACGAGGCGAACGGCGCGTGGGACAAGCTCGCCGCCTTGCTCGTCGAGGACGCAGAGGCCGCCGAGGAGCCAGCGGACAAGGTCGCGCTCTTCCGCGAAGCGGCGGAGCTGCATCGCACGAAGCGGGATGACACCGCCCAGGCCGCGGAGCTCTTGGCCCGCGCCAGCGAGCTCGATCCGGAGGACCGTGACCTGCTGATGGAGCTCAGTGACGCGTACTCCGCCTCGGGACGGGGTGCGGAGGCGGTGGAGGTCCTGCAGAAGGTCGTGGAGAGCTTCGCGGGCAAGCGATCGAAGGAGGTCGCAGAGATCCATCGCCGCCTGGCGACGGCTCACCTGTCCCAGGGCGACACGGAGAAGGCCCTCGACGAGCTCAACAAGGCGTTCCGCATCGAGCCGGGGAACGTCCACGTGCTCAAGCAGCTCGGCGACCTCGCGTACCAGACGGAGGACTACAAGAACGCCCAGAAGATGTACCTGGCCCTCCGTCTGCAGAAGCTCGACGACAGCTCCCCGGTGACCAAGGCGGAGGTCTTCTGCCGTCTCGGGCAGATCCACCAGAAGCTCGGGGAGCTCCCCAAGGCCAAGCAGAACTTCGAGCGGGCGCTGCAGCTCGACGAGAGCCTCGAAGACGCCAAGCGCGGCCTCGAGGAGCTGGGCTGAGCCGATGGAACCAGCCTGGCCCGGCGGGGCCAGGCTGGGTTGCCGGAGCTCGGCGATCGGCGCAGCGGCGCGTGGGCGCTGCTCAGTACCCGCACACGCAGCGGACGAGCTCGGCGGTCCAGGCGAAGGGACCGTCGGGGTCCTCGTGGGAGGCCTGGTAGCCCTCCCGCAGGCACGGTGCGTCCGGAGCTTCGTTCTGGAAGCAGAGCGGATCCTCCGGGGTCGAGCACCCGGGGTGCGCCTGGACGCAGGAGACGAGATCCTCGCAGCTCTCGACGGGGTACAGGTTGAACACGTCCGCACCGCTGGCGCGCGTGCAGGCGTGTTCCTGGCAGCAACCATCGACGCGCGACCAGTCACACGTCGGTGTCGCCAGAGGCTCGCACTGCTCGGGGCTCTCGGGGTCTGGCTCTTCCGAGCCGAACTCGCCGCTCGTCAACCCCGTGCCACCCGTGCCGGTGTCCCCCGCGTGGCCGGTGACCCCTCCGGTGCTGGCTGGTGGTCGGGGTAGGCTGGGCGCGCCGCCCGGGGCCGAGTCGGGCTCGGGCCCCCAATCCGCGCGGGCGCAGCCCCACGCGGTGGACAAGGTGGCCACGAGGGTGAGGAAGGTGAGCGGGCGAGGGCGGCGCATGACGGGACCTCAGCGGACGTAGACGGGGGGCGGCGGAGGCTCGGCCTTCTTTCGCTCGCCCATGCACGGTGGTTCCTCTCCCCAGATGAGCTCGCCGTCGCTGTAGACGGTGACGTAGGGCGTCTTGGCGACTTCCTCGGTGCCTCCCACCTGGAGGTTCAGGAGGCTCCAGTCGTTGCTCGAGTCCCAGGGGCAGCTCGCGGCCTGGGGGAGCCCGTACTCGAGCAGGACGTCTCGGGGCGCGCCGAGGACGGGGAGGAGCCCCCAGAACTTGGCGCCCGTATGGTCGAGCTCGAAGTAGTAAACCCCGGCGTCGGTGTCGCAGGCGATGGGGCCGCTGATCCGGGTCGGCACGGGCGGAGTGGCGCTCGTCCCCGTGTCACGCATCACCTGCGCCGTCACCGCGCTCACGGGGTCGAGGCCCGCGGCGATCACCTCGCTGGCGTCGAACCAGAAGCGCGTCGTGAGCTTCTCGTCGTAGCGCGGTGGGTGGATCGACTCGTTCATCGTGCGGATGTTGACCTGCGTCCGACACACGCCGGGTTCGTCGTTGAGGTTGGCCATCGCGTAGAACTCGTCGATGGGATCCTCCAGCGGCGGGAAGTACAGGAGCGGGCACTCTCCCGCGCCCCGATCGCCGTAGTGCGCCGCCAACGCCGCGACGAGGGCGGCGTTGTAGTCGATCGTGACCTCGTTCGAGCCGTAGTCGTCCCGGTCGTCGACGTGGGAGCCGTCACCCTGCGGTCCGTTCACGAGCGCGCCCCAAATGGTGTGGCGGTTCTCGGCCGGGATGCTCGGCTGGCCGTAGATGGAAGCGTGCCCCGCCGCGTGGTGGGGCTGCAGCGCGTAGCTGTCCGTGTAGCCCATCACGAAGGATTTCCCGAGGTCGTTGTCGCCGAGGATGTAATCGATCTGGCGGCGCGCCCAGCGGGTGAGGGTGTCGGCGGCGGAGTCGTCCGGAAACGCCCGGGTGAACAGCAGCGTCGTGAACTGCGCGGCGGCGTTGTAGCGCGCCGATCCCCAGCTCGCGTAGACGTAGAAGCCGTCCGGCGTCGACGACCCGGAGGCGAAGCCCTCCGCCATCTCTCGTGCGATCGACACCCAGCGGGGAGCCATCGGATCGCCACGATCCGTCATGATCTGCGCCAGCTTGACGATGACGCCAGAGCGCATGGAGTCCCAAGAGTGGGGTGAGCTCTCGGCCCAGGCAGGCACCCACTGTCCGTTGGGGCCTGGCTGGAGGATGTTCGCCTGGGACCCGAAGGAGAGCCAAGGCTTGTCGCCGGTCACGATCGCGTCGAGGTACGCCTTGTTCTTCCCGGGGTTGGCCAGATAGATCCAGAGCGCGGCCCAGGCCAAATCGTCCGTCGAGCTGTTCGACGTGTAGAGGCCGCCGTCGTCGCTCGCGCGAGCCTCGGGGTGCCGTGCAGCGAACTCATACAACGCTTTCGCGTAGTCGAGGCAGCGCTCGGCGTACTCGACGTCCGCTTCGGTCTTGCGGTGCGCGTAGGTGACGATCCCCGTGAGAGCGAGCGTCGCGGCGGCCGCGGCGGTGACGTCGGCGGCGGGGCGCCCTTCATGGACGAAGTAAGCCTTGCGGGGGCACAGATCCGTCCGACGCACCTCGGGGGGCATCCAGAAGCAGGAGTGGTCCGACGCGTCCGCGACCTGATGTGCGAAGGCGACGAGCTTGCCGTCCGCGTCGCGGAAGGTCGATTTCATGAAGTAGTCGGCCGCCCAGCGGACCTGGCCCAGCGCCTCGTCGAGGAGGCTCGTCGTCGTGTAGGAGTCGGGGTACTCGTAGACGCTCCAGGCGATCATCGACGCGGCGAAGGCCGTCGTCAGGGTGAATTTGATGTAGTCGCCAGCGTCGTGATAGCCGCCCGCGAGATCGACGGTGCCGTCGCCGTCCGGATCGAGCACCGCGCGGTGCTCGTCGATGAAGGCCTGGCTGAGGTTCACGCCGTTGGGGTCGTCCGGATCGAGCGCGATCACGCCGTCGCCGACGTGGGCGTCCCCGCGCCATTGCACGTCGGTGCAGTGCACGCCGGGACCGGACTTGTTCACGTTGAAGAACCACAGGGCCTTTTGCAGGGCCTCCGCCCAGGGACCCGGGGTGCCTTCGCAGGTGTATGTCAGCGGGAAGGGCTCCGGGGAGCAGACGGGGGGCTCGCTGACGTGTTCCGTGACGCCGTCGAGATCCAGCAGCGGGTTGCCGTCGTCCTGGGCGCCCGCGCCCGAGCCTTTGGCCTTTCCGCCGCCCCCTCCTCCCGCGCCCCTGCCTTCGCCTCCGGAAGAACAGGCGACCAACCCTGCCAGGAGGATCGCGCAGCCAACACCCGCTCGCGTCCACGTTCGCTCCGCGCCATGCATGAGCCGATGGTGTTGTGCCGACTCGTTGACGCCAATGACGGTGGTCAGGTGTCGCGAGAGGAAGGTTTCCTGCGCCGGCCCAACCGGGGAGTTGGTGCAAGTGCTCGCGCACGTCGCAGCACCGAGCGCGCGGTCGCGCGCGCCGATGCTGCGTCGATCGTCTGCTCGTTTGCTCTCGCGCGCGCCGTAATGGGTCGCCTCCTCCGCCGCGGCGTCACCGAGGGCATGCGCGCCGCCCAGCGGGGAGTGGCTCCGAGGCGCCCGGACATCCCGCCCTCCGAGAGGACGCCGACGGCTCGCCGCGCGGAGACGCGAGAAATGTCGTCGAGCGCGCGAGCCACGTAGTCGAAGGCTTGTTCCCACGACGTTCGAACCCAACGGTCATTGCCTCGTTGGAAGTACTTGGCCTCCGGCTTGCCCGTGTGGGGATCTCTCGGAAAGCCGGCCTCGGCCCAAGCCTTGAAGCCTTCCCGGACCCGAGGAGCTCCGTGACGGAGCTCGGCGGACGTGCCGTCCAGGGCGGGGGAGGAGCCAGAGGCGGGCTCGGACGGCCTGGGGGCGGAGAGGGGTGTCTGCGGCATACGGAGGACTCGCTGAGACGTTCGCCGACGATGGTGGAGCACGACGCGAAAACCGCGCGTGTCATCGATTCAGGGTATCGACGCCGATGGGAGCGTTCGATGATGGTCGTCAGACGAAGGCGTGGAGGCTCGGGCTGCCGTCTTCGCGGAAGAAATGCGGCTTTTCGGCCGGTCGGCTCACGGGTCGAGCTCAGCAGCCCGCCTCCTCAGCCGGCCTCGTCAGCCTGCGTCGCAAGGAGAGCTCAGTGGTATGGCTCACAGGGCGGCTCGCGCGTCGTCAAAGCAGCAAGAGGCGTGCCGCATCTGGTGCCCGCCGCTGTCTGCCGTGACGATCATCATTGCATCGCTCACCCATCGACGGCACCATGGCTCGCGCCGAGTGCGAACGCACGGTTCGCAGGAGCAGGCCGCCCGTCGCAGGAATGACCCTGCGGGAAGAAGCGGTACCAGCCGAGAGGGATGGCGAGCGACCGCGAGAGCGCCGTTCGGCGTCGGTCGCGAGCAGGAGGAACATCGTCGCACATGTCTAGGTTCACGAGTATCGTCGTCGCGCTTGGGGTCACCGCGTTGGTGGGGTGCAAGGACAAGCAAGAGGAGGCGCCGCCCCAGCAGGAGCCGGTGCGCGTGGAGGCACCCTCGACGCAAACGGCGCCCGCGGCGCCCGCGGGAGGGCCTGCCGCAGAGGCCGAGAAGTACTTCAAGGCGCGGTGCGTGGTGTGCCACGGGACGACGGGCGCCGGCGACGGCCCCGGCGCCGCGGCCATCGATCCCAAGCCTCGCGCCTTCGCGGATCCCGCCTGGCAGGACGAGACGAGCGACGAGGACATCGCGAAGATCATCACCGAGGGCGGCGCCGCAGTCGGAAAGAGCCCGGGTATGCCCGCTCATCCGGACATCAAGGGGAAGCCCGAGGTGCTGAAGGAGCTGGTGGCCCTCGTGCGCGGCTTCCGCAAGGACGGCTGAGCGCCCGCCACCACGACGACGGGAAGGAAGCCGGAGCCATGGGCGCTGGACCCGCGATGCTCCCGGTCGCGATCCGCTACCGTCAGCTCAGCTTCGAGCGGGCGGCGCGGCGCTACGACGCGGTGTCCGAGGTCCAGCGCCTCATGGCGCGCCGGCTCGTGAAGCTGCTCCAGCTCGAGGGCGAGTCCCCGCGGCACGTTCTCGAGCTGGGCTGTGGCACCGGGCACCTCTCGGAGCTCCTCGTGGGGAAATTCCCGGGCGCCAGGCTCCTGTGCACGGATCTGTCCAGGGGCATGCTGGAGCAGACGCGCCGGCGCTTGGGGGGAGACGGCGCGCGCCGCGTCCATTGGCTCCAGCTCGACGCCAGCCGGGTGCGGGACGGGCTGCGGGCACGCTTCGACTTGATCGCGAGCAGCGCGATGGTGCAGTGGCTCGACGATCTCCCTGCGCACGTGGACGGGGTCGGCCAGCGCCTGCGGCCCGGGGGGCGCTATCTGGTCAGCGGCTTCGCCACGGACAACTTGCCCGAGCTGGCGCTGGCTTTGGCGCGCTTCGACGTCGCGCCCGGCATCGGGCACTCGCGGGAGCAACTGGAGCGCGCTTGCTCGGCGGCGGGCTTACGACTCGTCGCGTTTCAGAGCGAGAGCATCCCTCGGGTCTACCGCGACGCGCGGGAGTTCTTCGAGGTGCTACGAGCCATGGGGGCGTCCCGGTACCCGGGGGGGAGCCCCCTGGCGCCCGGTGCGCTCCGGGCGCTCATGCGGGATTACGGCGAGGGGAACGCGAGCGCGCACGGCGTGCACGCCACCTGGCGCCCCTGGTACGCGCTCCTGAGCCGGTGACGCCCGGGGGGACGGAGCGCCGGGCGCCGCGATCAGGGGCGCTCGGCCTCCTTCGGCGGCTTCATGCGCCGGGCGGCGGCCAGGGCCGCGGCGGCGGTGCGATAGACGCCCGGGCGATCGAGGTGCGGCGCCACGCGCACCGAGCGGAACCCGATGGCCTCCGCCGCGAGGGCCGCGGAGCGGGCGGGGGAGAACAAGGCCTCACACTCGGCGTAGACGCCTTCTGGTCCCTCTTCCTTGGCGTCGTGGACTGCCAGGAGCGAGGCGATCTCCCTGCACAGGGCGACATCCGGCGGAGGGACCAGGAGAGAGGTCAGGGCGGCGTGATCCACGCGCAGGTCGAAGGCGCGGGCCAAGGGGACGTCTCCCTGGGCCAGGCGCGCCGCGGGCAGGAGGACCTTCTCCTCGATGGCGATGTGGCGCAGGAGCCCCTGGCGGAAGGTCGCGAAGGGGGCGGGGGAGAAGCGCCCTCCGGCCATCGCGGCTTCGAGGAGCGCGTGCAGGCGCTCGTGATCTCGCACGAGATAGTCGGTGATGCGGTCGAGAGGAGTCGAGGTCATGGGGGATGCGCCGCGCTGAGCGGTCCGAGGCGAACGAGTAGCATCGGGCATGCCAAGGGGCTTGATGGGCTGACCAAGCCTTAGTCTTCGCCCAGTCTTCGCCCAGTCTTCGCCCTCGGTGCGCCATCCATCCGAGCGGCCGCTCTCGTCGGTCCTTCGAGCCGCCCGGGGCGTGGGGCGGTCGTCGGCCAGTGTGCAGGATCTGCGTGCCTTTCGCCCGGGAGTGCAGGGCTTGCAGTCTGGCGATGAGCTTTCCGCTATCCCGAAAGCCTCGAGGAGGCGATCATTCCCCTGCGGATCTCACTTTTCTCGCGATCGGTACGCTTTCTGCTTGGGGGCCGTCGTGGAGAGCCTTCGCAGCTCCGATGACCTCGCGACGCGCTGGTTTCAAGGCCACGCGACCTTCCGCAGGGTGCTCAGCCTGGCGGTGGCCGTGGGGCGCGGGGGCCAGCTCACGGAGGCCGAGCTGGTCGCGATGTGTCGGCGCTGCGAGCGCTACCTGCTCGAGGTGCTCCCTCTCGAGACGGCCATCGAGGAGAGGTGTCTCTTCCCGCGCCTCCTCGGCAAGCGCCCGGACATCGACGAGGCCCTGGAGCTCGCGCGCAGTCACCGCCGCGCCCAGGCTCCTCTGATCCAGGCCCTCCTCGCGGAGCTCGAAGGCGTGCGCTGCCACCCCACCTCCGCGCGCCATCGACAGCGCCTGTTGGTGCTCGCCGAGCGTCTGGCCTTCGAGCTCGGGAAACACCTCGCGTACGAAGAGCGCGTGCTCTATCCCGCGCTCGGATCTCTGCTCACCCCGGAGGAGCAGCGCGCCGTGCTGAGGGAGATGGGTCCTCCGCGCGCTCTCGACTGACGGCCGTCAGGACGCACGTCGCTCCGCGCCGGACGCGACTCCTGGAGTACGGGGGCAGGGTCCGGTCTTCGACTGACGCCCATCAGGCGCGCCGCAGCTAGCGCGAGCGCCCTTTCGTGGGGTGAGTTTTTTGGTAGATCGGGGATCTTCCGGAACGTGAGTCCTTCGTTGGACGGCGCTCGCAGAGGCGTGTCGACGTGGCTCTCTGCGCGTGCGAGAGGCACGACGGTGGCCCTCCTCGCCGGACGAGTGTTCGCGAAAGCCCGGACAGCAGCGGGCACCTGTCCGGCTCGGGGCGCCGCGGGCTGCTCCGAGGGCGTCAGAGAACTCGTCAAGTCTTGTTCGTCATGGAACGTCGCCCACGAGCCGTGAGGTGTCGAGGATCGCGCGGAGGCGTGAGGAAAGGGGTGTTTTGCCTACTCCGGCGGTCGAAGGTGGGCGGACGTGGCGGCGTGGAGGTGGCCCGAAGCCTGCAATATCCCGCTTCCATGAAATCGGACCTTCGCCCCCGCGCTTCCGTCGGGCTCCGCAGCCACCGCGGGCGCAGCCTCGCCATCGCCAGTTCGTTCGTGCTCCTGCTCGGGTCCGCATGTGCGCCGGAAGAGGAGGCGAGCCCAGGTACTCCGCAGGACGCCGACCCAGGCGTTCCTGCGGGCCCCTCTGACCCGTCGACGCCGCCGTCGACCCCCCAGACGGAAGATCCACCGACCACTCCGCCGCCGAGCCCCGGGGAGGACTCGGACCCGGACGCGGGCATCGACTTCGGCGACGTGGCGGTGCGCGTCGAGGAGGTCAGCTCCAGCCGCGTCGAGCTGTCTTGGGATCCCATCGAGGGCGCTGAGGAGATCAAGGTCTTCATGGGGCCGGAGCCCAAGGGCGATGCGGACCAGCTGCCCGTCGAGGTGGAGATCGCGAGCCTGGATGGCGCCGCCACGAGCCACGTGATCGAAAAGATCGCCGCGAGCACCGACGTGTTCGTTCGTCTGGAGGCGACCACGGCGAGCGGGCCACTCTGGGGGATCGCCCACGCGCGGACCCACGGAGGCCCGCGAGTGAAGCTCGACACGCCCCTGCGCTCCGTGCATGCGGTGGCCCCGAACGTCCTCCAGCTCGTGCTGGAGACCCGGGAGACGCGGTACGACGGGTCGCGCCTCCAAGGGGCGCGTGGCGCCGCCTGGCAGGGGGGACAGTGGCGCGTGAGCCGCGCCGACGGGACGGAGGTCCCGGTGACGGCCGTGCGTCGTCGCAGCATCCCCGTCGGGCAACCGAGCTACCCCGTGGGGTGGGAGAAATGGGGGACCGACAACGTCGTCGACATCGACGATCACCTGTTCCTCGTCTTGGGGGAGCCGATCGGAGAGCGAGAGCTCCTCGCCGTCACGCACTCCGGCGGTGGGTCCAACACCGATCTCGACGTCGTCGTCCCGTTCAGCGACCGCTACCTCGAGTCCCCGCTCATCAAGGTCAATCAAGTCGGTTACAACCCGAGAGCCACCAAGCGGTACGCCTACCTGCACGCGTACCTCGGCGACGGGGGCCACGTGGATCCGAGCCAGCTCGGTGCCACGGTGAGCGTGGTCGCGGACGCGCGCAACGCCCTGCGCCCCAAGCGCGAGGTCGCCGCGGACCTTCCCGTCAGCGAGCGCTCCGCCCGGGACACGGAGGCCGGCGGACGGGTGCACCAGGTCGATCTGGCGAGCGTCCCGCCCGCGGAGGGCGTGCGCTACCGTGTCCGCGTGCCAGGGGTGGGGGTGTCCTATCCGACCGCGGTGAGCGAGGACGCCGCCCTGAAGGCGTTCTACGTGGTCGCTCGGGGGCTGTTCCTCAATCGCTGGTGCGGCGACCTGGACGAAAAGTACACGGACTGGAGCCGCGGCCCCGACCACTGCAGCGCCTATTTCGTCAGCGGGCGGAGCTACCGCTCCGGCATGTTCCCGACGAACACCCCCAAGAGCAACGAGCGCCCCGTGCTCGGCGGCCACCACGACGCCGGGGATTTCGACATCCGCCCCTTCCACGTCGTCGTCGCCCAGTACTTGCTGCGCGCCTTCGAAGCCAACCGAGACGCCCTGCTCGACGGCCAGCTCGACATCCCGGAGAGCGGCAACGGCATCCCCGATCTGCTCGATGAGGCGTTGCACAGCGTGCGCGCCTGGGAGGATTTGCAGAACGACGATGGCAGCGTCCGGGCCGGCGTGGAGTCGTCCCACCACCCGCGCGGCTACTACTACGCCGACGAGGACCGGCTCGCCTACTGGACCTACGACCCGGAGCCCTGGCATACGGCCTATGTCGCGGGGCTCTTCGCGCAGGCGTCCCACCTGGTGCGGCCCTACGACGCCAAGCGGGCCGATGCGCTGCTGCAGCGGGCGGTCCGCGCCTCCGCCTGGGCGACGCGGGCGGCCGCTCCGGCGGAGTTTCGCCTCTACGCGGTGAGCGAGCTGGCGCGGGCGACCTCCGAGGCCACGCACCGGAGCGCCTTCGACGGCCTCTGGTCGGGTCTGGGAGGCAACAACGCCCTGAACGGGCGGCTGTTGACCTGGTCTCACGTGTACCCGGGCTCCTTCACGGGCAACGCCCCCGTCCTCAGCGATTATCTGATGGGCTACCTCGACGCGGAGGGAGCCAACCAGAACACCGTGACCTTCGTGCGTGCGGCTCTCGGTGACAGGGCGCGGGCGACGGCCCAGCGGTTCCTCTCGTCCGAGCACGCCATGCGCAACGGGCGGCCGTCGGCGACGCCCCCCGACTGGGGCAGATCCGTCGCCACGGGGCTGCACGCCGATCCCATCTATCAAGCGCTCACGGCTCAGGGCCCCGCTCAGGAGTACGTCGACGCCCTCAGCCTGGCCGCGGACTACGTGCTCGGGGGGAACCCGAATGGCATGTCCTACGTCACCGGTATGGGCAGTGTGACGCCCCAGGAGCCTCTGCACACGGACTCGCTCGCCTTCATCAAGGACAAGGGGATGCCGCCCATGCCCGGTCTCCCCGTGTACGGCCCCGTCGCCAACATGCCGGGTTCGAGCTGGTACGCGCCGTTGGCTGCGGCGTTTCATCCTTCCTTCGGATCCCAGCCGCTCGGGCTCCGGTACGTGGACGCGCGCACGGCGGTCAACATGAGTGAGTTCAGCGTGTGGGAGTCCCAGGCCCCGCTGGTTGCGTTGTTCGCGACGCTCGCTCCCAAGAGGCTGCCGCCCCGGGAGTGGGCGGCCGGGGGCAGTGAACACCGCAGCGGGCTAGTGCCCCACCGGGCGGACTGACCGCGCGGTGGAGGTCACCCGTCGCAAGAGCCCGTCGCAAGAGCCTGTCGCAAGAGATCGCTTCAGCGATGACGACGCGCGCGCAGCTCGGTGAGTACTGCCTGCTCCTCGGCTCCTGTCAGGAGCCGTCGAGCAGCGGGGAAGAGGACGCGCTCCTCGTGCTCCAGGTGCAGCAACAGCTCCGGCTGCGCGCGCCGCGCGGCGGTCGCAAGGCGCGCGCGGGCGCTCGTCGCCTCGGGGGCGCCCCTCCGCTCGCGGAGCGCGTCGACGAGCTCCGCGAGCAGCGGATCGTGCGCCTCGTGCTGCGCGTGCATGAGGTCGAGGGCGGCGTCGACGGCCGCCTCGCGCCCCCGGAGAAGCGGGAGGAGGCTCTCCTCCTCGTCGGCGATGTGGAGGGGCAGGGCCTCCGTGAAGTACCGCAGACAGCGCGCCGAGGCGTCGACGACCTCCTCGGGGGGCACGTCCTCTTGCTCACCGAGCCGTAGCGCGATCTCCGTGAACGCGCGGATCCGCCCGTGGCACTCGAGGAACAACGTGACGAGCCCCTCGGGGGGCTGGCGGCGGCCGATCTGGACGAACATGGGTTCTTGCTCCTCGACGGCGAGCAGGGGCAGGAATCATGCCGCTGGCTCGGGGTTGCGTAGCTTTCGCCAGAGGGTGTTCCGCGCGACCCCGAGGACCCGAGCCGCCTCGGACTGGGAGCCCCCGCAGGCGTCGAGCACGCGGAGGATGTGCTCCCGCTCGACCTCGGCGAGGGTGCGGAATGGGTTGGTCGGCGCGGTGGGACCGCTGGGCGGAGGGCGATCCTGGAGCAACTCCTCGGGGAGGTCGGCGACGACGATCTCCTGGCCGCTCGCGAGGGCGGCCCCATGCTTGACGACGTTCTCGAGCTCCCGGACGTTGCCGGGCCAGGCGTAACCGAGCATCCGCTCCGCGGCGGCGGCGGCGAACCCGATGGCGCTGGTGTTCTCCCGGGTGAGGAAGTGTCGTGCCAGCGGCAAGAGGTCCTCGCGGCGCTCGCGGAGGGGGGGCACCTCGAGCGTGAGCACCTTGAGGCGATAGAAGAGATCCTCCCGGAACTGCCCGTTCATGACGCGCTCGCGCAGGTTCCGGTGGGTGGCGCAGATCACCCGCACGTCGACGGAGAACGCCTGGTTCTCCCCGACGCGCCGGAGCTCACCGTCCTGCAGCGCCCGGAGGAGCTTCGCCTGCAGGGGGAGGGACATCTCTCCGATCTCGTCGAGGAAGAGGGTGCCCCCGTCCGCCTCCTCGAAGAGCCCGCGCCGGGCGGCGGCGGCCCCCGTGAACGCCCCTTTGCCGTGGCCGAAGAGCTCCGATTCGAGGAGCTCCGTCGGCAGCGCGGCCACGTTCACGGCCACGAAGGGGCGCTGCGCCCGCGGTGAGTTAGCGTGGACGACCCGCGCGACGACCTCCTTGCCGGTCCCCGTCTCCCCGAGGACCGCGATGGGCGCGTCGCTTTGAGCGAACCGCGCCGCGCGTTTGAGGAGCACCTGCATGGACGGACTGCGCGCCACCACGTGGGTGGCGCCCTTCAGGCGTGGCGCCAGGGGGACCAGGCCACAGACGCTGCAGGTTGAGGAGGCTCGTTCCACGTGTTCCATTCTGTGACCGGCTCTGGAACGAGTCCAGGGTGACGCGGCGTGGCCGCTGGCTCCGAAAAGCACCGGAACTCGTCGGAGGCCCGGCTGGCATGGCGCGTGCTGAGGAGGGGCTCATGACAGAGCGAAGCACGCACCTCTTCCAGGCGCCGGATCCTCGCCAGACCGTCGCAGGCTTGGTGCTCGAACATTCCGCCTGCGCCGCCGTGCTGCAGAGGCATCGTATCGATTTCTGTTGCGGTGGGGAGCTGAGTATCGCCGAAGCGGCGGAGAAACGTGGGGTCGAGTTGGACGCCTTGCTTCACGAGCTGGGGCGCACCATCGCCGAGCGCCAGTCGGTGGAAGACGTGTCACTGCGGGAGCTCCCGACCGCGGAGCTCGTCGAACACATCGTCGCGCGGCATCATGACACGCTCCGCAAGAGCCTCCCCTTCGTGCAGGGGCTCGCCGCGAAGGTGTCCAGGGTGCACGGGGGCACCAACCCGAAGCTTCGAGAGCTCGACGACGCGGTCCAGGAGCTCTCGGAGATCCTGCTGGCGCACCTCGACGAAGAGGAGCAGGAGCTCTTCCCCGCGCTGACGACGGAGCCCCTGGACGAAGCTCGGATCCGTCGCCTGCTGGGCTCGATGACGGGAGATCACACGGACATTGCCGTGCTCCTGGAGCGGATCCGGGCGGCGAGCGACGACTTCTCACTGCCCCACTGGGCCTGCACGAGCTATCGCACGTTGTTCTCGGAGCTGTGGGAGCTCGAGGCGGACATCTTCATCCACGTGCACCTCGAGAACCACGTGCTCAAGCCGCGGTTCGTGAGGAGCCCCGCCTGATCCACCGTCGAACGTCCCCCCGATGCCGACGGCCGCCTGCAGACTACTTCGACCACCCGAGGGTGAGCAGGAACGCGCTGTCGGCAGCGGCCTCCACGTCGTGACGCAGCCCCGAGTCGAGCACGAGCAGCTGTCCCTCGCGCAGGTCCGCCGCGCGATCCGCGAGCCCGACCCGCACGTGACCCTTCACGACGTGGATCGACGCGGTCTCGCTCGCCTCGTGCTCTTTGATGTGGCTCCCTTCGCTCATGGCGATGAAGACGATCCGCAGGTCCGCCGTGCGCACGAGCGTGCGGGCGGCGTAGCCGTTGCGCTCGAAGGTCGCCTCGGCCCTGACCTCCTGGTCGAGCTCGGTGACGTCGAAGATGGCTCCGTGGTCTACGGGTTCTGGTTTCGGCATGGTCTTCTCCCTCGCAATCGCCAGCTCAGCGACGCAGATGAGGGGGCAATATCCGGGCCATGAACAGGGGCCGCAGGATCTGCGTGGGGGTGGCGCAAGAGCGCGCAGGTGTTGCGCGTGCGTGAGGCCGGCGAGCCCAAAGGGAGGTGCCCGGGGGACCGAGCGGGGGAGCTCGTATTGGCATGTACCCTGCAAGAAGAGCCGCCGTGAACGTTCAGGAAGTGTCTCGAGTGCTGCCGGGCTCCGGCCTGCTCTGGCTGGCGCTGCTGCCTCTGGCGAGCGCGTGTGGACCTGCGAGCGAGGAGGAGGATTGGGCCGCCCAGCCCCCCGATTGGGATGCGGAGATCGCTCCCGTGGTGGCGGAGGATCTCAACCCCGATCCGAACGTGCTCGAGGTGAAGATCGAGGCGCGGCTCGCGGAGCTCGAGATCCTCCCCGGCGTGCTGACGGAGGTCTGGAGTTACAACGGATCCATCCCCGGGCCCCTGCTGCGCGCCAAGAAGGGGGACCGGCTGATCGTCCACTTCACCAACCACCTGCCCGACCCGACCACCGTGCACTGGCATGGGGTGCGGGTGCCCGCGACCATGGACGGGACCCACGCGGTGCAGGATCCCGTCGAGCCCGGGGAGAGCTTCACCTACGACTTCGAGCTGCTGGATGCGGGCACGTTCTGGTACCACCCCCACATCGACTCGTCGGCTCAGGTCGGCTACGGCCTCTACGGCCCGATCGTGGTCGAAGATCCCGACGACCCCATCGACGCGGAGGAGCTGGTCCTCGTCCTCAGCGACATGTCCCTCGATGAGGAGGGGCAGCTGCAGCCCGGGGACGCCACCGAGTGGTTCGGGGACTACTTCGGACGGGAAGGTTCGGTCCTGCTCGTCAACGGCCAGGTGCAGCCGAAGCTACGGGCACGCACGGGCTTGCCTCAGCGCTGGCGCGTCATCAACGCGGCCCGCGCGCGCTTCTTCAAGATGGCCGTCCCCGACACGGATCTGATCCGCATTGGCGGGGACGGGGGACTTATCGAGAGCCCACAGACCTTCAGCGAGCTGCTGCTTGCCACCTCCGAGCGAGCGGAGGTGTTGGTCTCCTTCCCGGAGTCCGCGGCGGGGGCGCTCGAGGTGGTCGCGCAGGATCCGGATCGGTTCAACCTCGGCGTGCTGGAGCTCGATCAGCCGCTCTTCGACGTCGAGGTCGAGGCGGGCGGGGCGGGAGCCGCGCGCGTGCCCGAGACGCTCCGGGAGTTTCCTCCCCTCGACCTGGCCGGGCTGCCCACTCGTCAGATCGTGCTCGGAGAGCAGGCCCTGGACGGGGTCCCGCACCTCTCGATCAACGGCGAGGTCCACCAGGACTCCATGCACCACCACGAGACACCCCACGTCGCCTACGTCGGTGACACGGAGGTGTGGGAGGTCCTGAACGACACGGACTATGCCCACCCGTTTCATCTCCATGGGTTCTCCTTCGAGGTCCTCGAGGTGGGGGGGCGGCCGTGGCCCGTCCGCGAGATGAAGGACTCGGTGAACGTCCCACCCCGCGAGACCCTGCGCTTCGTCGTCACCTACGATGACCGGCCGGGCCTGTGGATGTTCCACTGTCACATCCTGGACCACGCGAAGCTGGGCATGATGGCGGTGCTCGAGGTGCGCCCGCGGGAGTGACGCCGAGCGCTCACCGAACGCTCACCGAACCAGCAGGAACTTCAGGCCGGCGCCGAGCAGCACGATCCGCAGGATCCAATGCACGACGCGGGGGTCCAGGCGGGTCGCGCCGAGGTGGGCCCCGAGGTAGCCCCCGGCGAGGGCGGCGCCGCAGAAGGGCAGCGTCGCCAGCGGGAGCTCCGCGAACTCGCTGACGTGGCCGAGGAGGCCCATCAGCGAGTTGCAGAGGATGAACAGGGCCGAGACCCCGGCGGCGGTCTTCACGGGGGCCCAGCCCAGGACGATGAGCAACGGGGTGAGAAAGATGCCGCCCCCGACGCCCAGCATGCCCGAGACGACGCCGATGCCCGCGCCGAGGGTGAGCGCGAGGGGGAGTCGCACCGGGCGGGGCTCGTCGCGGGGGCGGAGGTGCTCCCGCAAGAAGAGGAGGAGGCTGGCGCCCAGGAGGAACACGCCCGCGAAGGTGCGGAACAGGGCCGGATCGAGCCGGAGGGTGCCGCCGAGGAACGCGAGCGGAATCGACGTGACGGCGAAGGGGAGCAGCACGCGCCCGTCGAAGTGCCCGGCCCGGATGAAGGCGACGGACGCGATCGTCGCCACGACGCAGTTCATGAGCAGCGAGATGGGCTTGATGGTCTCGGGGGCGTGGGAGAGCAGCGCCATGACCGCCAGGTAGCCCGAAGCCCCCGCGTGGCCGACGGACGCGTAGAGGAACGCGACGACGAAGAAGGCGCCGGAGCTGAGGAGCACGAGGGAATCGCTCATGGAGGCGAGGCTCAGCCGCCGATGTACGACATCTCGATGCGCGGTAGGTGTCGCTTGCCGTCGTTGCGGAGCTCGGAGTAACGATCGTCGCGCCCGCGCCAGGCGGAGCGGATGGCCTCCCGGAGCGCGCCGTCGTCCGTGTCTTGCCGGACGAGGGCCCTCAGGTCGGTGCCCCGCGTCGCGAACAGGCAGGTGAACAGGCGCCCCTCGGAGCTCAGGCGGGCTCGGCTGCAGTCCCCGCAGAAGGGCGCGCTGACGCTCGTGATGACGCCGATCTCTCCCGCGCCGTCGGCGTAGCGGTAGCGCCGGGCGACCTCTCCGGGCCGCTCCGGCTCGAGGGGCTCGAGGGGGAAGCGGGCGTCGATGCGAGCCACGATCTCCGCGCCGGTGACCACCTCGGCGCGGTTCCAGTGGTTGGTGGTGCCGACGTCCATGAACTCGATGAAGCGCACGACGTGCCCCGTGCCCCGGAAGTGCTCCGCGATCGTGACCACCTCGTGGTCGTTCACGCCCCGTCGCACGACGGTGTTGATCTTCAGGGGACCGAGCCCCGCGCGAGCGGCCACCTCGATGCCGTGGAGGATGCGATCGACGGACACGGCGCTGTCGGTGAGCTGGCGAAAGCGCTCGTCCTCGAGGGAGTCGAGGCTCACCGTGACCCGCCGCAGACCCGCCGCCGCGAGCGCTGGGGCCTTCTCCGCCAGGAGCGCGCCATTCGTGGTGAGGGCGAGATCGAGCCCCTCGTTCCGCGCGAGGAGCTCGACGAGCCGCTCGAGGTGTCGCCGCAGCAGGGGCTCTCCCCCCGTGAGGCGCACCTTCTCGACGCCCATCGCGACGAACAGCCGCGCCACGCGGGCGATCTCCTCGAAGCTCAGGAGCGCCGAATGGGGCAAGAACCGGAAGTTCTCGTCGAAGTGAGCCCGCGGCATGCAGTAGCCGCACCGAAAGTTGCACCGGTCCGTCACGCTGACGCGCAGGTCCCGGAGCGGACGACCGCGAGCGTCCAGGAGCGGCGAGTCGGCGGGCGGCGCGATGGCCATGGGGAGAGGCTACAATGGAGGAGTGGGGTAGGCCCAGCGCTCAGGGGGCTGGGCGCTGGAGTTCGAGCGCTCAGGGGCCGGGAGCCCGTTCGGCGCGCAAATGTTTCAGGACGTCGCCAGCGGTGTAGGAGTCGCGCCCCGGGCCGAGGAACTCGAGGATGCTCTCGATCCCTTCGCCGGCCGTATAGATGGGGAGCTCCGGAACGTGGTCACGGCGCTGACCGAGCCCCACCGTGGCGAGCAGGCCGTTGCAGAGGCAGAGCTTGTTGTGGGTCGCCTCGAGGGCGCCGCCCTTCGCCACGTACGTGTCCTTGGGTTCTCCCGGGCAGCGATAGCCGAGGCGCCCGTGCTCGTCGACGTAGTTCTGGCGCAGGTAGCCGAGGTCGCAGACCCGGGTCCGATCCCGGAGGTCCTGGAGGGCTCGAGGTTCGTCGTCGTCGAGGACCAGCTTGAAGGGATAGCCTGTCGGCGACGCCTCGAAGTCGGTCACCACGTGGAGGGTGCCCCGGCGGCAGCTCGCGATGGTCCGTCGTTTCACGTCGAGGGGGATCCCGGACTCCTCGCAGAAGGCGAAGGCGGTCCCCACCTGGATGCCGTGGGCACCCAGGCGCCGCGCCTCCTGGTATGCCGCCGCCGACGCGCGCCCCCCTGCCAGCCAGAAGGGCAGCTCGAGGCCCCGGAGCACGTCGAGGTCGGGTGCATCGAGGGCTCCCCATCCGCCGCCGTCCGAGGTCCGGGACTTGCGCGGAGGCGCGTTGTGTCCGCCGGCGACGTGGCTCTCGACGACGAAGCCGTCGACCTTGCCGTTCGCCTTCTTCGTGAGGGTCTTCGCGAGGATGTGTGAGGAGATGATGGGCAGGAAAAGGGGCCGTCGGGATCGGGCGCCGTCGCGACGGGCGGCGAGCAGGTCCTCGTCGAAGGCGTCCTCGTGGGCGAAGGTGGTCGTGAACCCCTCGGGGGTGCGGTGGCCTTCCACCTGCAGCTTCAGCTCCACGCGCTCGCCCGCGAGCAGCCCCGCGATGATCCCGGGGATCGAGGCGGGGATGCCTGCCCCCATGAGGATCACGTCCACTCCGGCGAGCAAGGCCCCGTAGAGGGACGGCAGGGTCGGGAGCTGGATCTTCTCCAGATAGTTGATCCCGATCGGGCCGTCGTGTCCCTCCTTGGCGAGGAACACCTCGACGAAGTTCGCCAGGACGAAGACCTGCAGGCGAGCGCGGTTCATGCGCTGTTTCGGCAGGGGGAGCGGCTGGAAGGGCGCATCCGGGGGGATCCCTCCTTCGACGTAGTAGCGCTTCAGGAGTCGCTCGGCGGCGCGCTGGTCCGGGAAGGCGGCCAGGGCGCGGCGCACGTGCCCCCCCTCGTCCCCCAGCTGGAGGCGTCGCACCAGGACGGTGTCGATGGCCGTGCCAGAGACCACGCCGAGGCCGCCCTGGATCGACACGCTGCGCGCCAAGCGCCAGTCGGAGACGCCGATTCCCATGCCGCCCTGGATGATCGTGGGCAGGTCGTGTGCTTCGAGCATTCGAGAGAGTTCCTTCACTGCAGAGGTGCTGGCGGCGAGACCGCGAGGAGAGTCATGCGAGCACCTCGAGCCTGCGCGGACGCGCGCTCGGAGGGGGCCCCACGTAGCCGGGGGGGACGTAGGCGCAGGCGGGATCGGAGGCGAGCACGTTGCCCGAGTGGGCGTAGGCGCGCGCCCGTGAGCCGCCGCACACCTTCTTGTACTGACATACGCCGCACTTGCCTTGGAGGGCGCCGGGATCGCGGAGCGACCGGAACACCGGGCTCTCACGGTAGATGGTCACGGGATCGGTGTGGCGAACGTTGCCGCAAGCGACGGGGAGGAAGCCACTCGGGAACACGTCGCCCCGGTGGGAGACGAACATGAAGCCGCGCCCCTCGTTCACGTCGAGCCCGGCGATCCCGCGGGCCCCGTGGGACTTGCCCCGACCCCGCTGCAGCAACAGGCGGCGATACTGGGGCGCCGCGGTCGTCTTGATGGCGAAGGGCTCACGCTCCGCGGCGTCCGCCAGCAGCTCGAGCGCCGCCTCCACCTCGTCGTCGGACAGCTCCATGCGCCAGCTGGCGCGGCCGGTGGGGACGACGAAGAACACGCTCCAGAGGGTGCAGCGCTGCTGCCGGACGAAGCCCACGAGCTCCGGCAGGCAGCCCTGGTTGCTCGTGTAGATCGAGGTGTTGATCTGCGTCGGCAGGGAGTGGCGCCGGGCCGCCTCCAGGATCGACAGGGCGCAGTCGAAGCCGCCGGCCATGCCCCGGAAGGAGTCGTGGATCTCGGCGTTCGGTCCGTCGATGCTGATGGCGAGGCGCGCGAGCCCCGCCCGCGCGAGGTCGCCGACGAGCTCGGGGGTCACCAGGGGGGTGGCGGAGGGGGTGAGCCCCATGGCCAGGCCGAGGGAGTGACCGTAGGCCACCAGCTCGACGAGGTCGGGGCGCTTGGCGGGATCGCCGCCCGTCAGCACGACCAGCGGCACCCGCGCCGCGGCGAAGGACTCGAGGAGCCGCTTCCCCTCGGCGGTGTCGAGCTCACCGGCGTCGCGCTCCGGGCGCGCCTCGGCGCGGCAGTGTTTGCAGCTCAGATCGCAGGCCTGGGTCGTCTCCCAGATGGCGATGAAGGGGTGGTCGTCGTGGGACTTCATGGTTCATCCAGCCTTCCCGTCGACGCGAGGACTGAGCAGCATCGGACCAAAGCGCACCGCGTAGCCGAGGAAGGCGAGCGTCCAGGCGATGCCCGCGCAGAGCCACGCGTGGGCCGTGAGGGGAGGCGCCAGCTCCGGCACGGTCACCCGGAGGAGGGCCGCCGCCGTGATCGCGGCGAAGCACGCCGTGGTCAGCGGGGACGTCGTGATGATGCGCCCGCTATGACCGAGGGTGACCCGCGCCATCATGCCCAAGGTGAGCGTGCCGATGGCGCCCGCGGTGAGGGCATGCACCGCCGTGCTGTGAGCGACGGGCAGTCCGGCGAAGTGCGCGGCCCGCAGCAGGAGCGCGATGGGGATCCAGAAGTAGCCGAAGTGGAGCACCCACAGCATCGGGTTACGGAGGCTCGCGCGCGTTCCCCAGCGCCGCGCCGCCACCAGCGCCACCAGCGCCGTTCCCCCGCCGAGCGCGGCCTGGATGGGGGCGGGCGCAGCGACGACGTCGGCGACCGTGAGGGCGACGGCGCCCAGCGCGGTCGCCACGTCCCAGCTACGCGCGGATTGGATCCTCGAGTCGCCCACTGCGTTCCGAGTGAACATCGGAATCACCCGCGCGCCGATGATGAGCATCATCAGGGTGATCAGATTGAGCCCCAGGCGGAGCCCCCAGGGGGCCCCACCGGGCGCGACCCCGAGGCTGTCCAGGTGCACCGCCAGGTTGGCTCCCCCCAGTCCGACCAGGATCCCGACCATCGCGTAGTTGCGACGGTTGCGCGACGCGTAGATGGGTCTGCCGATGGCCCAGGCGACGAGCGGGAGGAACGACAGGTCCACCACGGCGACGAGGGTGCCCGGCAGGTGTCCGGCGAGCAGCACGGCGACACGTCCCAGGATCCAGACCCCCGCGAGGGCGTAGAGGAGTCCGCCGGTCGCGGTGCTTCGATCGGTCCAGCGGGTGACGGCCGTCAGCAAGAAGCCGGCGATCACGGCGACCGTGTAGCCGAAGACCATCTCGTGCGTGTGCCAAAACAGAGCACCTCCTGGAACCCGGAGCTGCACTCGCCCCTGCAGCGCGAGCACCCACAGGGGGATGGCCACCGCGGAGAACAGCGCAGCCAGCAGGAAGAACGGGCGAAACCCCATGCGGCCCAAGACGGCGCCCGCGCGGGCGAGGTTCGGGGCGGCGGAGGGCTGCTCACTGCTCGGCAGTCGCAAGGAAACGAAGCTCACGATCTCTCTCAAGCAAGGGGTATGCCGAGGAACGGCGGGTCCCCGGGGCCAAGGGCGTAGGCCCTCCACGCAGAATCGGCGTCGGCGCCCCGCTCGACCCGCGGTGTCACGCCGACCTTGCGCGCACGTCAGCTCGACGATGGCGGCAGGGGATGGGCGATGCGCACCAGCCGCACGCCCCCCTCCACTCGCATCAGAGTGTCGAACCAGAGGGAGCCGTCGAGGAGATACCGGAGCTGCAGCCCGAAGGCGCGGCCATCGCCGAGCGCGTCACGGGCCTCGGCCAGCGACGTGCGTGCGTCGGGGGTGTGCTCCCGAGGAGCCCACTTCACGATCACCTCGGGAGCCCTAGGGAGGGCGGCGATCTCGCGGAAGAGGCGTTCGAGGGTCGCCTCGTCGAGGATCGCGGTCTGCAGGGGCGGCAAGGGGGGCTCCCCTGCGGGAGAGGGGTCGACGGCGCGCGCGGAGGGTTCGGTTGGCGCGGCCGCCGTAGGCACGTCGAGGCGCGGGAGGGACATGAGCGGGGTGGTCCTACGGGGTTGGTCCGCGCTGATCGAGCTCCGCGGAGGGGGCGTGGCACTGGGTGCAGCTCTGGCGCCAGGGGTGGCTCGTGCGCAGTCCCACGCGCCCCAAGGAGCCGTGGCAGCTCAGGCAGTCCGTGCGCATGGACGTCGCGTGGGGGATCGTCGGGGGAGCTCCTGGCCACGCGCGCGCTCCCGGGTTCTCCGACGAGGTCCCCACGAAGGTGTTGGCCACTCCCTCCGGGGCCGCGCCGCCGGGGCGTGGATCGGCGGCCACGACGTGACACTGGGTGCAGCTGTCGTAGCGGGGATGGCTCATCGTCGGGGCGATCTTGCCGTCGATCTGGACCGCCGCTCCGTGGCACGCCAAGCAGTCCGGCGCCCGGCGCTGATCGATGGGATGCGGGATCGTGGGAGGCGCGCCGTCGTAGGCCCGTCGCGCGTCCCGGGCGCGGAGGGCAGCCGCGCGCTCGGCGTCCGTGCGCTCCACGACCGCGTAGGGGTCCCGCTCGACCGCGAGGACCGAGGTGCCGCGCTCGTACAGGTTCGCGTTCGGACCGCGCGGTTCGGAGCCCATCTCGGAGTAGCGGCGGACGGCGGGGCCCTCCGTGGCGGGCGCCTCTCCTCGAGGAGGCGTCGCGCGCTCGGGGGGGCCCGCGACGCCCGCCAGGAATCCGGCGGCCGCGACGCCGACGGCCACCGCACCCACAACGTGCCAGATGCGGTGGCGGAGGACGTCGGAGGGTTCGGGGGCGGGAGTGCTCATGGGCGTGCGATGCGGCGGGCGCTCCTGCGGACGCGCACGGCGCATTTCTTGTAGTCCGGCTGCTTGGAGAAGGGGTCGTGGGCGTCGAGGGTCACGCGGTTGATGGGCAGCGACTCGTCGAAGAACGGGACGAACACGGTCCCCGGCGGCGGCGCGCCGCGCCCCTCGATCCACGCGGGCAACTCGAGCTGTCCGCGCCGCGACTCGAGCACCACCAGGTCGCCGCTGGTCACCCGCAGCTTCTTCGCGTCTGCGGGGTTCAGCTCGACGTACGCCTGGGGCATCGCCCTCCGGAGCTGGGGGATGCGCATCGTCATCGTGCCCGTGTGCCAGTGCTCCAGCACGCGCCCGGTGCACAGCCAGAAGGGATACTCGGCGTCGGGCACCTCCGGCGGCGGCTGATAGGGCCGGAACCAGATCTGCGCCCGGCCGTCCTTGGTGGTGGAGTGATAGAAGTCGAACTCCTGTCCCTTCTTCACGTAGGGGTCGTCGAAGCCCGCGAAGCGGAACTTGGTCTCCCGCCAGGTGCCGTCGGGCTGCTCCACCACGGGCCAACGGAGGCCCCGCGCCTTCACGTACTCGTCGTAGGGGGCGAGATCCTTGTGCTTGAAGCGCGTGAAGGTCCGGTACTCCTCGAACAGCCGTGAGTCGACGTTGATGTCGTAGTAGTGGCGGTAGTCCCACACGGGCACCTCGACGCCCCCCTGCTCCATGGCGAAGAGGAAGCGCCCGTCCTTGTCCTTCATCCCCGGATGGCCGAGCTCGTAGAGCTTGCGGGCCACCGCGATGAGCTGCCAGGCGTCGTCCCGGGCCTCCCCTGGCGGCTTCACCATGCGGAACCATTGCTGGGTGCGCCGCTCGGAGTTGCCCACCATGCCGTTCTTCTCGACCCACATCGCCGAGGGCAGGATGAGGTCCGCCGCCTGGGCGGTGGCGGAGGGGTACACGTCGGAGACGATGAGGAACTTGCCGTCGATGCGGCGACTCGGCTCGAACAGCTCGTTGACGTTCGGCAGGGAGCGCGCGGGGTTCGTCACCTGCACCCAGACGGTGTTGATGGTGCCGCCCTCGTCCTTGGGGGTGGAGAAGCGGCGCCACAGCTCGACGGTGTGCGGCCCGGGCTTCCCGGAAACGCGCCCCTCCGGCAGGTTCCAGAGCTTCTCCGCCTTCTTGCGATCTTCGGCTTGGGACACGACGAGGCCGCCGGGGAGGGCGTGGGCCAGGGTGCCCACCTCGCGCACGGTTCCGCAGGCGGAGGGCTGCCCGGTGAGGCTGGTCGGCGCGTCCCCGGGACGACCGAAGTGTCCGCTGAGCAGGTGGACCGCGTGGATGAGCGTGTTGATCGCAGTACCGCGCGTGTGCTGATTGGGGCCCATGCACCACAAGCTGGTGATGCGCAGATCGCGCCGACCGAACAGGTCGGCGAGCATGCGAATGTCCTGAGCCGACACGCCGGAGATTTGCTGAACCCGTTCGGGGGTGTACTCCGCGAGCCTCCGCTTGAACTCGTCGAACCCGATTTCCTTACCCTGCAACGTCGCGGGATCGCTGTCCGCCCGGAAGCGACAGTGCTTCTCCACGAAGGCGCGATCGTAGGTCCCGCGCTCGAGGAGCAGGTGGAGGATACCGTTCGCGACGGCGATGTCGGTGTGCGGCTTGAAGAGCAGGTGGTGCTGGCAGTGTTCGGAGGTGCGGGTGCGCCGGGTCCCGATGTCGATCAGGGTCACCTTCTCGCCCCGGGAGCGGCGGTCGATGACCCGCGAGAACAGGACCGGGTGCATCTCTGCGGGGTTGTTTCCCCACATGATGAGCACGTCGCACTCGTCGAGGTCGTCGTAGCAGCCCGCCGGCTCGTCGACGCCGTAGGTCGCCAAGAAGCCGGTGACGGCGGAGGCCATGCACAGGCGCGCGTTGGGATCGATGTTGTTCGTGCCGAGGCCGGCCTTCACGAGCTTGAGGGCGGCGTACCCCTCAGGGATGGTCCACTGCCCGCTGCCGTAGATGGCGAACCCCTCGGGATCGTCGAAGATGCGCCGCGCGACGATCTCGAGCGCCTGGTCCCAGCCGATCGGCTCGAAGCGGTCCCCCTTGCGCAGCAGCGGCCGTGTGAGGCGGTCCTTGCCGTACAGGGCGAGCCCCACGTGATAGCCCTTCACGCAGAGCAGCCCCTTGTTGACCTCCGCCTTGCGATCCCCGGCGATGGCCACGACCTTGCCGTTCTTCACGCCCACCTGGACGTGACACCCGGTGCCGCAGAAACGACAGGGCGCCTTGTCCCAGGTGACGCCGGGGGTGGGGGGGAGGGAGTCCGGCTTCGGGGGATCCTTGCCCAGCGCCAGTCGGGTGGCGGCTACCGTCGCGCTCGCCATGGCCGCGTTCTTGATGAACTGTCGCCGCTCCATCCTCATCCTTCCTCGTGGCTGGGGTCCCCGACGGAGTCGGCGGACGCTGGATCGCCGTCCTCGAGCTCGTCGCTCATGTCCACGCTGACGACGTCGACGAACCGAACGCCAGGCTGCGTGAACAGCTCTTCGATGAGCTCGACGCCCTCGCGCGCCCGCCGCGTCTCCGCGATCAGGGGGAGGTGGTTCCCCGTGGGCTCTCCGAGGGTCAGCCGCTCGTCGGCGCGCAGAGCCGCGAGCGCCGCCCGTCGGCGCTCTGGATCGTCGTCCAAGGTGATGACCAATCCGCTAATTGCCATCGGAGATTCGGTTCTCCTCAAGCAAGACACGCGCCAGGGCACGGAGAGCGCGAAGACGGCGGCACTGTCGGAGTCACGTCGGACCATCGCCGCAGAAGCTGCACGCATCACCGACCACCTCCGCAAAAATCGACGCGTCCCCTCACACCGTCACGGGCCGTGTCGATCGACAGACGCGCCCCGGGGTTGCGTCGGGAGGGAGGACGACGTCGAGGGCGCTTCTGGCACGTCCCCTGCAGAGCGCTCGCCTACAGGTGCCGCAACGAGTCTCGCTCTCCTTCTGCTTCTTCCTCATCGGTTGCGCCGCGGCGTGCAACCGACCCGACGCTCCGCGCATGCAAGAGCTCGGAGCCGCTCCCGGCCTGCCCAGCGGGCGGGTGATCATCGACGGCTCCCGACTCGGCGGCGTGCCGAGCGGGCAGCTCGATGCTCTGGGGCGACCCCGTCGAGTCGCCTGCGTCAGCTGCCACGCGCAGCGGAGCGCCACCTCGTTGCCCGATGCGGCCGGAGAGCTGCGTGAGTTCCACGCTGGCCTGACGGTTCGTCACGGCGAGCTCCACTGCAGCTCCTGTCACGACGACGAGCGGACGCACGAGCTGCGCCTCGCCAGTGGAGAGGTGTTGCCTGGGAGCGAGGCGCTCCAGCTCTGCGCGCAGTGCCACGGCCCCCAGACCCGCGACTACCGGCGTGGATCCCACGGCGGCATGCGCGGGTACTGGGACCTCTCGCGGGGGGAGCGGCGCCGCAATCATTGCGTCGATTGCCACGACCCTCACGAGCCCGCGTATCGGGGGGGGCACCCGGTGCACCCGCCGCGCGATCGCTTCCTGTCCGAGCCCACGCACGCCCCGGAGGCCCCCCATGACTAAGGTCAATCGACGTGTCGCCCTGAAGGTGGTGGGCACCACGTTGGGGGCCGGCGCCTTCGCGCAGGCCATGGCGCCGCTCCGGGAGTGGGCGCGGGACCTCAGCCTCGACGAGTTCCTCCAGCGTCACTACCGCGAACTCGACAAGGAGGAGATGGAGCGGGTGCTGAGGCGCCTGGAGGAGGAGACGGCCGCCGAGTACGGGCGCGACGTCCACATCCGCGACGTCCGCCCGATGGAGGACGTGCAGTTCGGTTACGCGCTGAACCTGAGCGTGTGCATCGGGTGCCGCCGCTGCGCCGAGGCCTGCCACGAGGAGAACAACCACGATCGAGCGACGAACAACTCGTACATCCGGGTGCTCGAGATGGATCAGGGCTCCTTCGACCTGGAGCAGGGCAACGCGACCTACGACCACGAGGTGCCCGCGCCAGGTAAGTACTACCTGCCGGTGCAGTGTCAGCAGTGTGACAATCCTCCTTGCGTGGACGTGTGCCCCGTGCAGGCCACGTGGAAGGAGTCCGACGGCATCGTCGTCGTGGACTACAACTGGTGCATCGGCTGTCGCTACTGCGAGGCAGCTTGCCCCTACCACGCGCGGCGCTTCAACTGGCACAAGCCAGAGCTCGCCCCCGAGGACATCAACCCCGACCAGGCCTACCTCTCGAACCGCATTCGCCCCGCGGGCGTCGTGGAGAAGTGCACGTTCTGCCTGCATCGGACCCGGGAAGGGCGTCTCCCCGCCTGCCTCGAGGCGTGCCCCACGGGGGCGCGCGTCTTCGGCAACCTCCTCGACCCGGACAGCGAGATCCGCTGGGTGCTCGAGAACAAGCGCGTGTTCGTGCTGAAGGAGGAGCTCGGAACGCGCCCTCGCTTCTTCTACTTCTTCGACGAGTGATCCCATGGGCTCGAGTCACGCCGCTACCTACCCGCGCTTCCTCTGGCAGCTCTTCAAGTTGGGCTTCGAGGGCACCTGGCGCTTCTACGCGTGGATGACGGTGCTCACGGCCGTGGCCCTGGTGGGTGCGAACGCGTGGGCTCATCAGGTGGTCGAGGGGATGGGCCTCACGGGGATGAGCGATCACGTCTCCTGGGGGCTCTACATCGCCAACTTTACCTTCGGGGTGGGCCTCGCGGCGGGCGCCGTGATGATGGTCATCCCCGCCTACCTGTACGACGACCACGAGATGCACTCCGTGGTGCTGATCGGGGAGATGCTGGCGATCGCGGCGATCTCCCTGTGCCTCGCCTTCGTGTTGGCGGATCTCGGACGCCCCGACAGGTTCTGGCATCTGCTGCCCGGGCTCGGCCGTTTCAACTGGCCGATCTCGATGCTCACCTGGGACGTGATCGTGCTGAACGGCTATCTGCTGCTCAACCTGCACATCACCGGCTACCTGCTCTACATGCGGTTCCTCGGCCGCAAGCCGGCCAAGCGCTGGTATCTCCCCTTCGTCTTCCTCTCCATCTTCTGGGCGGTCTCGATCCACACCGTCACGGCGTTCCTTTACAGCGGGCTCGGCGGGCGCCCCTTCTGGAACTCGGCGCTGCTCGCTCCGCGCTTCATCGCGTCGGCCTTCATCACGGGGCCCGCCTTCGTGATCCTCCTGCTGCAGGTCGTCCGCAGGTACTCGGACTTCCACATCGGCGATGGTCCTCTCCGGACGCTCGCCTCCGTGCTGCGGGTGACCGTGCTCCTGAACCTGTTCATGCTCGGCTCCGAGCTGTTCACCGCCTTCTATACGGGCGGAGCTCACGCCACCGCCGCGAAGTACCTGTTCTTCGGATCCCACGGGAAACACGGCCTCGTGCCCTGGATCTGGTCCGCCGTCGCCTTCAACGTCGCCTCGGCGCTGCTGCTCCACCTGCCCGCCTCACGTACGAGCAAGCTGGTCTTGAACGTCGCGTGTGCGCTCGCCTTCGTGGGCGTCTGGATTGAAAAGGGGATGGGGTTGATCGTCCCGGGCTTCGTGCCCAGCACCCTGCACGAGCTCGTGGAGTACGCGCCGAGTCTCACCGAGTGGCGCGTCACCGCCGGGATTTGGGCGCTCTGCCTGATGATCTTGACCGTCTCCATCAAGGTCGCGCTGCCCGTGCTCAGCGGGCGCTTGGGGCTGCAGGGGACGGCGCCAGCCCGCTCGCCAGCCCACCCGAACCCGACCCGGGCGATCCCTCCGACGGAGCCCGCGGAGCGGAGCGCGGCTCCGGTCGCGGAGTGAGCCCGTCGCGCAGCTCGGCGCTGAGGGCCTCGAGGAGGCGCTCGGCCTCGGCACGGTCGAAGTCCTCGTGGGCCTTCCGGCGCACCCCGAACTCGGAGAGGGTCACCTGCCGCTGGGGGGTCAGGCCGTGCCGGGCGAGGGAGTGGGCCACGCAGCGCAGGGGACAGCCGTCGATGGCGACGATGGGGCGCCCGGAGCGGGCGATGTTCACGAGCTGAGGCACGTCGCCGCCGACGCCGGCGATGCAGGACATCTCCGCCACGCCGCGGCGGTCGAGCTGGAGGGCGAGATGGTTCGCCATCTGCGCAGCGCTGGAACAGCCGGAACAGGAATACACGAGGGGAGGCGGGGTCGTGCTCATGGGTGCACCAGGGAAGGGGACGCAGGATCGCGGCGCCCCTCACCCTACGGCGCCGCGAGATCCGGGGCTCTGATGCTCGTCAGCCGTCGACCTGACGTCCGTCAGTGCGCGAGGGGCTCCCCTGTGAGAGCCTCGGAGGCGATGCTGGCATGAAAGGTGCTTTACGGCGGACGATGGCCAGCACAGCAAGATCCGCAGTGACCCACAGCGACCCGCTGGGCGCCGCGTCGGCGCCGGTGGACAGCAGACCTTGGCCCATGGGGACGGAAGACGGTTTGCACGCGATCCTGCAGCACCGCCGGCTGCTCGAGCTGCTGCAGCGCATCGAGGAGCGCGTCGCCACGGACGAGGTCGAGGACGAGGCCGAGACGAAGGTCCGCCATGCGGACGCCGCCCGGCTCCTCGGGGAGCTCGTGAGCCTCCTGGAGAGCCACTTCGCCGTCGAGGTGGCCACCTCCTTCCCGGAGGTGCGCTCTCAGAGAAACTCCGAGCAGCTCGAGGTCCTCGCCCGACTGGACGCCGAACACCCAGTATTGCTGAACGCCTTCGATGAGGTCCGTCGGATGGTGGGGGATCCGCGGGTGAGCCCCCGGACCATCGAGCTCGCCTTCGCCCGTGCCTATGCGGCGTTCCGGAAGCACGAGGCATGCGAGAACGCGCTTTTTCTGGAGCTGTGCTGAGCCGCCGCAAGGTTTGCGCCAGCGCCCCGGCACCGCGCAAATCCGCGCGTCACCTCTCCAGGAGTTCCCGAGGCGCTCACCTCGGCTGGCGTCCCCCGAGGGGTTCGATCTCGCGGCGGCGGTCGGGGCCTCTCGGAGTTGCGGAACGATTTTTGCTTAAGGAGTTCTCATGGGTGTCCTCGAGGTCTTGAAACGCACTCCCGCCCTGGCGGGTGTTGATGCATCCACCCTGTCGTCGTTGGCGGAGGTCACGACCCTGCGCTCCCTGTCCAGGCGAGAGCGCCTCTGGGATGCCGGCGATCAGCCCCGGCACTTCGTGGTCGTCCGGCGCGGGGTGCTCAAGGTCGTTCGACCGACGGCCGGAGGTCGGTCGGTCATCTGCGGGCTCTTCGGACCACCGGACAGCGTCGGCGACCTGGCCTTGCTCAAGGGGGTCGTCTACCCGGCGGCGGCGATCGCGGTGACGGCGCACGTCGAGGTAGCGCTCGTGCCGCGCGACCGCATCCTCGAGGCGATGAAGACGAGCAACGAGCTGGCGGCCGCGTTGGTGCGCAACGCGCAGACGAAGGTGGAGAACCTCCTGCAGCGCATCGACGTGCTGAGCGCCGGCACCGTCGAAGCGCGCCTGGCGCATCTCCTCATCAACCTGTACGAGCGCTTCGGCGACGACTTCGAGGACGGGTCCAGCGGCATCCCCATCCACTTGTCGAGGCAGGAGCTCGCGGAGCTCGTCAGCACCAGCGCGGAGACGGCGATCCGAGTGATGACGCGCTGGGAGCGGTCGGGCACCGTGGGCGGCGACGAGAACGGGTTCACGCTCAAGGACTTGCCGGCGCTACGAGCCATGAGCGGTCAGTGAGCGCCTGACGCGCGCGTTCGTGCGGTAGTGCGGTCGATCCGGTCCGCTCGACCCCGCGTGCTGGAATCCCGTGCGCTGGAATCCCGCGTGCACCACGGGACCTTGTGCGGCCCCTGCAGGCCGGCACCGGCGGCACGCCCGTGCGGTCGAGCTCTGCGGCGGCCCGTGTGGCCGACCCGCGGGGCTGCCCGGCGCTGGAGGACGTGACGAAACTCGACAGCCTCCGGTCACCTCGTGGAAACATGGCGCGCCGTCACTGACCGGAAACGCGCGCCCCCGTGTTTCCGGTCAGCGCCCATTTCGCGTTCTTTTCCGACTTTCTGGAAACCCCGGTAGAACGCGAAACAGCGGCCCCCGGACAGTGGAGCTCGAGGTATGGAGCCCATGTCCAAGGAAGCCACTTCTCGTCAGCCCACCATCGCCCTCGCAGAGACTCCGCACTCCCACGCCTTGGCGGAGTGCCTGAAGAAGCTCGGCGTGCGGCTCTTGCCGTTCGCCCGGAACTCCCAGAGCTCGGGGGCCATCCCCCTCGAGCGGTGGATCGTGCAGCTCGTCGAAGGGGAGTTCGACGACGTCGTGTTCACCTCCGCGCAGGGGGTCCACCTGATGGTGGAGATGTCCCGGCAGCTGGAGAAGAGCGACGCGTTCCTCGAAGCCCTGTCCGTCGCGCGGAAGATCGCCCGGGGCGCCAAGCCGGCGCGAGCCCTGAGCGAGCTGGGCCTCAACGCCGACGTGGTGACGCGACGTCCCGATCTGGACGCCCTGATCGCGGCGGTGGAGAACCTCGGGCTCGCCGGGAGGGTGGTCGGGATCCAGCCCTTCGAGAGAGCCACCGAGCTGGCCCTCGCCCAGGCCATCGAGAACGCGGGCGGCACGGCGCGGGTCGTGGCGCCGGCCGCGGCGGTCGACCCCGAGGCGCTCGAGCTCCTCGAGAAGCTCGCGGCCCGAGAAGCCCAGGGGATCGTGTTCCTGACGGAGCGCACGGCCGCGTGGCTCTTCGACGCGTGTCGCGTGTCGGGCCAGGAGGAGCGCCTGGTCCAGACCCTGCGTTCGCAGCCGGTGCTGGCGGCGGAGGCGGCGACGGGGTTGCTGCGGCGACGCGGCGTGCACCCGGACCTGGTGCTCAGTCACGCCACCGTGATGCAGCCCGTGGTGCGCGACCTGGCGCAGACCCTCGGGCTCTGGGAGAGCGAAGCCCCCAGCGTGCGCCAGAACCCCATCGGGAAGCACCGCGTCGTCGTCATCGGCAACGGCATGGTGGGCTACAAGCTGTGCGAGCGGCTCACCGAAGGCGAAGACGGTCACCCGGTGCGCATCACCGTGCTCGGCGAGGAGACGTGGCCCGCCTACGACCGCGTGCACCTCTCGGAGTACTTCGGCGGCAAGGGGGCAGAGGATCTCGTGCTGGCGCCCGTGAGCTGGTACTCCGCCCGCGGGATTGATCTGCGCCTCGGCAAGCGTGCGGCGCGGATCGAGCGGGCCTCACGGGTGGTGATCACCAACGACGGCGAGGAGGTGCCCTACGACTCCCTGGTGCTCGCGACCGGCGCGGCCCCCTTCGTGCCCCCGGTGCCCGGCCTCGACAAGGTCGGGGTGTTCGTCTACCGCACCATCGAGGACCTGGAAGCGATCACCGCCTATGCAGCCGGGGCGCGATCGGCGGCGGTCATCGGCGGAGGGCTCCTCGGTCTGGAGGCGGCCAAGGCGGCGCGGGATCTGGGGCTCACCACGCACGTGGTGGAGCAGGCGCAGCGCCTCATGCCGCGGCAGCTCGACGATGCTGGCGCGCGGCTCCTGCAGCGCCAGATCGAGGCGCTCGGGCTGCACGTCCACCTCGGCGTGCGCACGGTCGGCGTGCTCGGCTCCGCCTCGGTGACGGGCCTCCGCTTCGGTGACGGCAACAAGCTCGACGTGGACATGGTGATCGTCTCGGCGGGCATCCGCCCCCGGGACCAGCTGGCTGCCGATGCGGGCCTCGAGGTGTACGAGCGCGGCGGGGTCGTCGTCGACGACTCGCTGCGGACCAGTGATCCGAACATCTACGCGGTCGGCGAGTGCGCCATCCACGACGGCGTGCTCTACGGCCTCGTCGCCCCGGGCTACGAAATGGCGTCGGCCCTCGCGCAGACCCTGCGCGGCAACCCCGGCGAGTTTAACGGCGCCGACATGTCGACCAAGCTGAAGCTGCTCGGCGTCGAGGTCGCCAGCCTCGGCGACCCGTTCGCGGACGAGCGCCCGGGGACGGCGACCGTGGTGTTCCAGGATTGGCTAGGCGGGACCTACAAGAAGGTGATCGTCTCCGGTGACGGGAAGAAGCTCCTCGGCGCGATCCTGGTGGGAGACACGACGGAGTACGGCGCGCTCCTCCCCTACGCGCGCAGCGGCGACGACCTGCCCGTCTCGCCGGACGAGCTCCTCCTCGGCACCCGCTCGGGCGCGGCGCCGTTGGCGACCCCGGACACGGCCCAGGTGTGCTCCTGCAACGCGGTGACCAAGCTGGACATCGTGCAGGCCATCGCCGCCGACGAGAACTGCACCCTCGAGTCGATCAAGAAATGCACCAAGGCGGGCACCGGCTGCGGCGGGTGTTTGCCCTTGGTGACGGACATCTTCAACGCGGAGATGGCCGCTCGCGGCAAGGTCGTGAAGCGGTCTCTGTGTGAGCACTTCGAGCAGAGCCGCCAGGAGCTGTACGATCTCGTGAAGATCCGCGGGCAGCGCAGCTTCCGCGAGGTGATCGAGGCCTATGGGAAGGGCCACGGCTGTGAGGTGTGCAAGCCGGCCGTCGCCGCGATCCTGGCGAGCGTCCACGCCGAGCCCATCACGAACCACGCGACGATCCAGGACACCAACGATCGGTTCCTGGCCAACATCCAGCGCGGCGGCACGTACTCGGTCGTGCCGCGGATCCCGGCGGGCGAGATCACTCCGGACAAGCTCCTGGTGATCGCCGAGGTCGCCAAGAAGTACGGCCTGTATACGAAGATCACCGGCGGGCAGCGCATCGACCTGTTCGGCGCGCGCGTCGAGCAGCTCCCCGACATCTGGGAGGAGCTCGTCAACGCCGGCTTCGAGAGCGGCCACGCCTACGGCAAGAGCGTCCGCACCGTGAAGAGCTGCGTCGGCTCCACGTGGTGCCGTTACGGCGTGCAGGACTCGGTCGGCTTCGCGGTGCGCGTGGAGGAGCGCTACAAGGGCCTCCGCTCACCGCACAAGCTCAAGAGCGCCGTCAGCGGCTGCGTGCGGGAGTGCGCGGAGGCGCAGTCGAAGGACTTCGGCCTGATCGCCACGGAGAAAGGCTGGAATCTCTATGTGTGCGGCAACGGCGGGGCGAAGCCGCGGCACGCGGAGCTGCTGGCCAGCGACATCGACGAGGAGACGGCGCTCCGGTACATCGATCGCTTCCTGATGTACTACATCAAGACGGCGGACAAGCTCACGCGGACCTCCGTTTGGCTCGAGAAGCTGGAGGGGGGCATCGATCATGTGCGGGACGTGGTCGTGAACGACTCCCTGGGTCTGGCGGCGGAGTTCGAGGCGGACATGCAGAGGCTCGTGGACGCCTTCGTGTGCGAGTGGACGGACGTCGTGCGCAGCCCGGAGAAGCGCGCGCTCTTCCGGCACTTCGCCGACGAGGGCAGCGCCGCGCTCGCCCGTGAGGATCGCCCCGCTCCGATGGTGAGCGCGCGCGGCCAGCGTCACCCCGCGCCGTGGACGCGGACGACGCTGCCGGCGAAGCGCCATTTGCCCGTGGTGGAGCAGCGCTCCTGGACGCGGCTCCTCCGCGCCGCGGAGGTGCCCGCCGAGGGAGGAATGGCCGTGCGGGTCGGCCGCGCGGAGCTCGCCCTGTTCCACTTCGAGAGCCGCGGAGAGTGGTACGTCACCCAGAACATGTGCCCGCACAAGCAGGAGCTGGTCCTGTCGCGGGGTCTGCTGGGAGATCAGGGAGGGACGCCGAAGGTCGCGTGCCCCTTCCACAAGAAGACGTTCAGCCTCGAGAGCGGTGAGTGCCTGAGCGGCGACGAGCTCTCGATCGCCACGTTCCCCGCGCGGGTGGAGGACGGCTGGGTCTACGCGGAGCTCCCCGGCGTGGAGGCCCTCGAGGGGATGCTCGAGGGCGCCTGCACCGGAGAGTGCCACGACTCGACGCGCGAGGACGCCGCGGAGTGAGGACCGGCGCTGGGGGGGGGCGCCGGCCGCGGGGGGCGCGAGTGATCAGAAGACGATGCCGGCCTCGATCTCGACGTAGTGGGCCGGATCGCCGGAGGCGTAGTAGCCCGCGTTGGGAATGAAAATCCCGTAGAGGCCGCGCAGGCGCCCCGGCGCTCCGATCTTCTGCATCAGCTGCGTGTTCACCTCGTAGCCTGCGAACTTGTCCGTGCCGGTCTGCCCCAAGCCTCCGTCCTCGAGGCGCGTGAAGACGTGCGCGTCGAGCAAGAAGAGCAGGGAGTCGGTCAGGTGCGCGGTCCCCTTGAAGACGCCGCTCGCGACGTTCGTGCGGGGGCCGATGATGTCCATCAAGCCGAGGAACTTGTGACCGGTGGGGAAGAGCTCGAACCAGCCCTCCGCGTCCTGCGTGTTCGGGTCGTCCCCGGAAGCGACGACCCCGTTCAGGGCGAGGCGCAGCCGGGAGCCGAGGGTGAAGCCGATCTCGCCGTCTGCCTGATAGGCGAACACGTCCTGGGAGCCGCCGGTGGTCCCCGTGATCGGGCGTGTGCCGACCTGGGTCCCCGCCTCCAGGCGGTAGTCCAGGGCACCGACCTTCTGCTTCACCCGAGCCCCGAGGGTGACCTCCGTCGCGCCGCCCCGGGTGAGGGAGACCGTCGGATCGTCGGCGCTCGGTAGGCCCTCGGTCTTCACGTTCGAGAGCCCGAGCGCGTACACGTCGAGCTCCAGTCCCTTCGCGACGAGCGGGCCGAGCCCCGCATAGAGTCCCCAGAAGTAGACGTCGCCGCCGAGGAACGGCTCGGTCACCGTCGGGTGCCCCTCGGCCGGGGTCAGGCCGTCGCGCGCCGTCAGCGTCACGAAGCCGTCGATGAAGGCGCCGTCGAAGGCATATCTCGCGCGGAAGCCGTCAAAGGCGCGGCCGGGCTGATTCCAGTCGAGGTTGCCGATGACCAGGGCGTCTCCGTAGTTCATCATGAAGCGACCGCCGTCGAAGGAGGCGCGCTCTCCCTGGAACCGGAAGTAGCCCTCGTAGATGCCGAGGGGGCGCTCGGTGGTGGTGCCCACGCTGCCGAGGCGACCGCTCGCTTGGGGGCTGAACTGGACGAGCCCGGTGACGCCGTTGCCGAGGTCGAGCGGGTTCGTGCGCAGTCCGAGCCGCGCGCGGTAGAAGAACGCGTCCCCTTCCAGGAAGCGCCCCCGGGAGACGCCCAGGGTGTCGTAGTTGGAGCGGGACTCGAAGCGTGTCCAGGTCGACGTGGTCGCCTCGACGGGCAGCAACGAGGGCGGGGCCAGGTCCGGATCCGGAGACGGCTGAGGGGACATCAAGGCGTGATCCCGGAACGGCCGCCCGGGGACCGGGCTCGGGGGCGGCGCAGGTGACCCCTGGGGCGCCGGCGCGCTGGGCGAACCGGACCCGTCGACGGATCCTCGGGGATTCGTCGGGGGCGGACGTCCATCGACGGGCGCGCGGGAGGTGTCGGCAGGGCGCGGGTCGGCAGCCTGCGCGTCGGCAGAGTGCGTGTCGGGCGGGGCCACATCGTCGGAGCCCGGGTCGTCGGACGCTGGGTCGTCGGGCGGGGCCACATCGTCGGAGCCCGGGTCGTCCGTGAGGGTCGGGGTGGAGGGAGCCGGCTCTCGGACGTCCGGGGGCGGCGTCTGAGCCGACGCCGTCCGTGATTGCATGAGGAACGCCGAAGCCGGAATCAGAGCGATGGCGCAGAGGGAGCGCGAGCGCATAGCGGTAGTCACACGAATCTCCTGAGTTGGTGGCTCTGTGAAGGAGCGAACGTGAGTCGAACGTTAGGAGGTCGACGCATCGCCGTGGTTTCCCGGGGGCTACTTCCGTTGACTTGAAGAATACCCGATGTTGCCGGAAGAGCGCGACGGCGGGGGATGGCGAACTGCGTTTCGTCATGCAGCGATATCGAAGCTTCGTCGAAACGAGTCGTCCTGGTTGCGGAATGACGTGTAGCGCTGCGCCACTCGCCTGAAACGACCGTTTCCGGGGCCCGCGGCAGGTTCGATGAAGTTTAACCTGCGCTGCGCCTCTCCGAAATGAACTCGGGGCACTCTCAGGATGTGGGTGCCCGGGGCCGAGCTCCGGAGCCCGAGGCAACGGAGGCCCAGGGCATTCGTGCGGAGGTGTCAATGAGGAGTTCGATGGGGCGAGGAACGAGAGGGCAAGGCAGTGCCCGCGGGCGTGGTGGCTTGCTGGTCGCGGCGCTGATCGCCAGCGCGGGGGGATGCAAGGAGGAGCCGCCGCCCGCGGCGAAGGTCGACGCGGAGCGCCTGGAGCAGCTGATCCAGGCCGCGGAGCTCGAGCACGCCGGGAAGCCGAGGCTCGAGAAGACGGACATCAAGCTGGGGTTCATCAAGTTGACGGACTGCGCCCCGCTCGTCATCGCCAAGGAGCTCGGCTACTTCGACGCGGAAGGCCTGAACGTCACCCTCGAAGCGCAGGCGAACTGGAAGGTCCTCCTCGATCGCGTCCTGTCGGGGGAGCTCGACGGCGCGCACATGCTGGCGGGGCAGCCCTTGGGCGCCCAGATCGGCTTCGGCACCCAGGCGGACGTCATCACCTCGTTGAGCCTCGACCTCAACGGGAACGCGATCACGGTGTCCAACGAGGTGTGGGCCCAGATGCAGAAGCACGACGCCCAGCTCGCCTCGCCGACGCCGCCCCATCCGATCTCCGCCGCCGCGCTGCGCCCCGTCGCCGAGGCGGCGAAGAAGCGCGGTGAGCCCCTCAAGATGGGCGTCGTGTTCCCCGTGTCCACGCACAACTACGAGCTGCGCTACTGGCTGGCGGCCAGCGGCATTCACCCGGGGCTCTATACGGCCCAGGACTCGACGGGGACGACGGGCGCGGACGTGCTCCTGTCGGTGACCCCACCCCCGCAGATGCCCGCGACCCTCGAGGCGGGAACCATCCACGGCTACTGCGTCGGTGAGCCCTGGAACCAGCAGGCGCTCGTTCGCGGCATCGGTGTCCCGGTGACGACGGATTACGACATTTGGAAGGACAACCCGGAGAAGGTGTTCGGCGTCACCGCGGAGTGGGCGCGCACCAACGAGCGCACCCACCGCGCCACGCTCAAGGCGCTCATCCGCGCCGGCAAGTGGCTCGACGCCAGCATCGAGAATCGCAAGGAGGCGGCGCGCATCCTGGCGCGGAAGGACTACGTCGGTGCCGACTACGAGGTGCTCGCCGCCAGCATGACCGGCACCTTCTCGTTCCAGAAGACGGACCGCCGCGAGATGCCGGACTTCAACGTCTTCTTCCGTTCCTTCGCGACCTACCCCTTCTACAGCGACGCCATCTGGTACCTGACGCAGATGCGCCGCTGGGGACAGATCACCGAGCCGCGGCCGGACGCTTGGTACCACGAGGTCGCGAAGCGCACCTACCAACCGGGCCCCTACCTGGCCGCGGCCCGAGAGCTGTTGGACGAGGGCAAGCTCGAGGAGGGAGAAGTGCCCTGGGACACGGATGGTTACAAAGCGCCCACGAGCGCGTTCATCGACGGAATCGAGTACGACGGCCGAAAGCCCGTCGAGTACCTCGCGAAACACCGAATCGGTAACAAGGAGTGAGGAGCGGGATCATGAGCACCAAAATTCTGAAGGCCCTCGACGCGGTCGGCCTGGAGGCGTTCTCGCCGTTCGTCCTGCTCGTCCGCGGGGAGGAGGCGCGCCAGCAGTGGCGGCGGATTGGGCTCAACTTCGGGGCCCCCCTGTTGGCGCTGCTCGTCTTCGTGGCGGCGTGGAGCGCGGCGTCGCGGAACGTGATGACGAAGTACGGGGCGCTGCCGTCCCCGTCGATGGTCGCGCAGGAAGCGGCGCACCTGTGGGCAGCTCACCGACAGCGCCGGGCCGACGAGGCGGCCTTTCGCGCGGAGAAGGCGGCGCAGGCGGCCGAGCTCGAGGCCGCGGCGAACCTCTTGCGTGCCCGAGGCAAGGCGGCCCAGGCGGATGCCCTGAGCGCCCGAGCCCACGTGGCGCGTACGGCGCGCTTCTCCGCGGGGCCGAGCTACGTCGACCAGATCGGGACCTCCTTGAAGACCGTCTTCGCCGGGTTCCTCGTGGCATCCCTCGTCGCGATCCCCCTCGGCGTGCTCTGCGGGATCAGCCCGGGCATCCAGGCGGCCCTCAACCCGCTCATCCAGATCTTCAAGCCCGTCTCGCCCCTCGCGTGGTTGCCCATCGTGATGATCTGTGTCGGGGCGCTCTACACGACCCCGCCCGCTGAGGCCTGGTTCGAGAAGTCGTTCTTGAGCTCGGCGCTGACCGTGGCCCTGTGCTCACTCTGGCCGACCCTCGCCAACACGGCGCTCGGGGTCGCGTCCGTCGACAGGGATCACCTCAACGTCGCGCGGGTGCTCAGGCTCGGGACGTGGACCCGGGTTCGCAAGATCGTCATCCCCTCGGCGCTGCCGATGATCTTCGCGGGCCTCCGAATCTCGCTCGGGGTGGGGTGGATGGTGCTGATCGCCGCGGAGATGCTGGCGCAGAACCCTGGCCTCGGGAAGTTCGTGTGGGACATGTTCCAGAACGGGTCGAGCCAAACCTTGGCCCAGATCATGGTGGCGGTGTTCACGATCGGCTCGATCGGGTTCGCCCTCGATCGGCTCATGATCGTGTTGTCACGGTCCGTGAGCTACGGCGCCACGGCGCGTTGAGGGAGGGGAGAGATGGAGGTCATCCTCGAAGCGAGGCGCGTGGCGAAGTCCTTCGGCGTGGGAGCGTCGCGCACCGAGGTGCTGCACGATGTCAGCCTGGAGGTGCGCACCGGGGAGTTCGTCGCCATCGTCGGGTTCAGCGGGAGCGGCAAGAGCACGCTGGTGAGCTTGCTCGCGGGCCTTCTCGTGCCCGACACCGGAGAGGTGCTGTTCCGCGGCCGACGGGCGCAGGAGCCCGGCCCCGAGCGAGGGCTCGTCTTTCAGAACTACTCGCTGCTGCCGTGGCTCACGGTGGAGGAGAACGTGCGCGTCGCCGTCGATCAGGTCTTCGCGGATCGCCCCGTCAAGGAACGAACGGAGCGGGTGCGGAGCTACCTGGACATGGTGGGGCTGTCCGCGGCGGTCGAGAAGAAGCCGAGCGAGCTGTCCGGGGGAATGCGTCAGCGGGTGTCGCTGGCGCGCACCCTGTCGATGAGCCCGAGCGTGCTGCTCCTCGACGAGCCGCTGGGCGCCCTCGACGCCCTCACGCGCGCGGTGCTCCAGGATGAAATCGCGCGCATCCGGGAGCGGGAGCGGGCGACGGTCGTGCTCATCACCAACGACGTCGACGAGGGGCTCCTGTTGGCGGACCGTGTGCTGCCCTTGACGCCCGGGCCGCGAGCCACCCTCGGCCAAGAGTTCCCGGTGGACCTGCCGCGGCCGCGCGAGCGGACGACGATCAACCACGATCCCCGGTTCAAGGAGCTGCGCGGCGACATCCTCGGTTACCTGGACGGGTTGCGCGCCCGCGCCCGCCGCGAGGGGAGCGCGTCCTTGGCGCCGCCACCGGCCCTCACCCCCGTCGAGCTCCGCTGAGCCGGAGAGACGTCCCTTCGAGAGGAAGAACCATGCGCGGATACGTCGAGCTTTTTCAGTTGGGGAAGACCTACCAAACACCGAGCGGACCCGCCGTCATCGTCGAGGGATTCGACCTGAACATCGAGCGCGGCGAGTTCGTCGCCCTGCTCGGCCACTCGGGGTGCGGGAAGTCGACGGTGCTCACGATGGTCGCCGGGTTGAACTCGATCACGGCGGGTGGCGTCGTGCTGGACGGGCGGGAAATTGCCGGTCCAGGGCCGGATCGCGGGGTGGTGTTTCAGGCGCCGTGCCTGCTGCCCTGGATGAGCGCCTACGAGAACGTGGCCCTGGGGGTGGAGCGGGTGTTCCCCCACGCGAGCCCGGCCGAGCGCAAGGCGACGGTGGAGTACTACCTGGCGCTCGTCGGGCTCGGGGACGCGATGCACAAGCGGCCGCGGGAGCTCTCCCTGGGGATGCAGCAGCGCGTGGGGTTGGCGCGCGCGTTCGCCATCGCTCCGAAGCTCCTGCTGCTGGACGAACCCTTCGGCATGCTCGACTCCCTGACCCGGATGGAGCTCCAGGAGGTGCTCGCGGAGCTCCTCCGGAAGGATGGCAAGACGGCGTTGATGGTGACCCACGACGTGGACGAGGCCCTCTTCCTGGCGGACCGCATCGTGATGATGACGAACGGGCCCCGCGCGGCCGTGGGGGAGATCATCACGGCGCCCTTCGAGCGTCCGCGCCGCAGAGCGGAGGTGCTCGCTCACCCGGAGTACTACGAGCGGCGGGAGCGCATGCTGCGTTTCTTGGAGGAGTGGGAGCGGAAGAAGCCCTCGAGCGCGGCGTAGGTCGGCCCCCCCGGCCCCCTTATCCGCGCGACGGTCGCCGTCCTGGAAGTTGGCGGCGGAGCTCGGGCGGCAGATCCGTGGGTTCGTCCCAGTCGGTGAGGGCGCGGCGCTCGTCCTCGTCGAGGAGCATCTCCTGAGTGGGCGCGCGATCGAGGACACTCAGGAGTCGTGGACGAGGCCCCTGGAGGACCTCGTCCACGATGGGCAGGAGCGGCGCAGGAGCATACCGGGCGAACAGGGGCTGCCAGACGCCGTCGATGCGAGGGGCGTACAGCACCGCGTCGGGGTGCTCGCGCGACACGCGGCGGATCAGCCCCGGCGACACGGAGGGCAGATCGGAGGCGAGGGCGACGGCGGTCCGTCCGTGAGCGCGAGCGTGGTGCAGCAGGGCCGCGAGGCCGCCGAGAGGCCCGGGGGCAGCGGGAGAGTCGGACAGGCGTGGCAAGGCGCTGGTCAGTGGCGCCTCGCCCACCAGCACGACGCTCGCCTCCGAGCATCCTTGCTGCACCACCTCGACGAGACGTTCGAGGATCGTGGCGCCGGAGGACACCCGGAGGGCGCCCTTGACGACGCCCCCGAGGCGCCGGCCCCGCCCGCCGACGAAGATGCCGAAGACGGGGGCGGGCGCCGACGCGTCGGTCCTCATGGCCAACGGGCGTGCCCGCAGCGCTGGACCGTGTAGGTGGACACGGTGCCGCTGGCGAGCGCTCCAGCCGCCGTGGCTCCCGCGACGCCATCCATCAGCAGGAGCTGGAGCGCTCCCATGGAGTAGGCGTCGCTGTCGCTGGCCGTCGCCGCGAGCTGCGCGAGGGGGACCATGTAGAGCTCCTGGTACAGGAGCAGCGCGTCGAAGGCCTCCGAGGTCTCCGTCTCCACCACGAAGTCCTTGGCCCGCCCGAAGTGTTCCCCGGTGAGCTCCGCCGCCTCGAGGGCCGCCGCACCGTGGGCGTTCAGTGTGTCGCGATCCATGTCCGGATCGTCGGTGAGCGCGTTCGTCTCCGCGAGGAAGATATCGAGCTGCTCGAAGCCGTTCCAGGCGTGCGGGCAGTAGGGATCGTCCGTCTCGTCCGAGCCGTTCCCTCCGGTGGACGGGTCCGCCGAGCCTCCGGTTCCTGCGCCCCCGGCGCCTACACCGCCCGTTGCGGGGTCATCGGTCCCGGGCTTGCCTCCGCCGCCTTCGCCAGCCGCGCCCCCGGTGGCGGGTTGACCTGCGCTCCCGCCCGTCTGTCGATCGGTGTCGTCTCCGTCACCATCGCCGTCGCTGGAGAAGCAGGCGGTGGCCATGGTCAGCGTCAAGGCAAGAAGTGAGAGCCGTGTTCGCAATGGGTTCCTCCTAGGGAAGGCGCGTGATGGTGGTTGCAGGGAGGCCGAAGGGGGGGGCTCCGATCAGAAGGACTGATCGATTTCCCTCAGAATACCAGGAAGGGCCTGCGCCTCGGCGCCCTCGAGCAGGACGGGCTCCGTCAACGCTACGGGCTCGTAGTTCTGGTACTCGACCAGCTGGAAGGCGGCGAACGCGCCCGACGGTGTGTAGGCGAGGTCGAGGCGGACGCTCGAGGCGTCGGCCTCACCATCGTCGTCGAGGGCGAAGGGCAGCTTGGCGATGGCGGCGAAGTCTCGCCTCGTCAGGGGCTCTTTCACCTCATCGGCGGAGCACGCGAAGTAGCGGAAGCCCTCCTGCACGACCTCGTTCGTGGGAGTGAACACCAGATCTTTCAGGATCAGCCACTTGCGTCGCGTGCCAAACCGGGAGTCGGCCCTGAGGAACTCGGAGAGGTCTTGAAATGCCATGGCCCACCCATACCGCCATCCGGCCCGAGGATCTTCCCCCATTTGGGGCCCCAAAGCTCATTGGCACGGGACGCGTCCGGCAGCCAAGACATCCTCGACGGAATCTGCGAGGGGTGAGTTGAAGGGGAGGGCGCCGTACTTGCCGGCCGTCGCGCTCACGTAGTCGACGAGGGCCTGGCCCGCCGCCAGGGCGTGCGCGGCGATGGCCGCCCGGGAGGCCTCCGAGTACCCGTCCGCGAGGTCTCCCACACTTCCCGACCCGTTGGTGAGGGGGGTCTGGGTGGTGGCGTGGAGGCTGCAGGTCTCGTCACCGAACCAGAGGAAGGTGCCCTCCGCCCGGAAGTTGCCTCCGTCGACGTCGCGCAGCAGGTTCGAGCTCAGCTCTGCCAGGGAAGCCTCCACGGAGCCCTTCTCCTGGTGGGCCTGGTTCACGACGAAGACGTTGTGCTCGTGGAGCACGGTGGCGCCGACACGCACGCTGAGCACGTCCTTCCGGTAGTTCACGAAGACGTTATCGAAGGCGTGCGACGTGCCGCGCCGGATCAGCGGGACGCGGCGGCCCGTGTTGCCCAAGGCACCGTAGCTGGCGTCGCGGGTGACGAAGGCGTTGTGGTGCATCGTGGTGGTGATCTGTTCGTTGATCACCCGGCCATCGCTCGAGCCGTGGAGCGCGGCGCGCTTCACGTCGATGACCTTGTTGAACGACATCGTGATGTCGTAGGCGCCCACCTTCACGTCGAAGGCGGAGTCTCCCGTGAGATCGAACTCGTTCTTGTGAATCCAGATGTCATGGGAGGCGCCGGTGGAGCGGATCATGTCCGGATCGAGCTCGTGATCCTCTGTGTGCCCGGCGCCCGCGAAGCGCAGGTGCGTGAGGATCACGCTCTGGGAAGTCCGGGTCGGCTGCCCGGAGCTGTCGGCGCCGATCGCGAAGCCCGAGAAGCGGAAATAGGCTTCGCTCATGCGCCCGTCGATGGTCTTGTTCGAGCCGATCACGGGGTTGCGGATGGGCAAGGACTTCTCGTTGAGGGCCCGATTGAAGAACTGCTCCAGGCACTCGACCTCGCCGCCGTAGCCCCGGTTGGAGCACCAGCTCCGATGGTCGACGCACTCGGCCTCCGTGGCGTCAAGGTGGCTCAGGACGGCGGGATCCTTGCAGTGGAGCCGGTACAGGGCGATCTCGTGGTCGTCCGCGAAGTCGACCTTGTCGAAGACGATCCAGTTGTGGTCGTCCCCGGAGATCGCTTCGAGGAGCTGCTCTTCGACGGAGAGCGGGCCGCTCTTGGTGATCACCGTGAGCTTGCTCTTGCCGTCCGGATCGTAGCCGCCCAGGGCCTTTTCGCCGTAGCCGACGGGGCGGCCCAGGGTCGTCGCGAGGCACTCGACGATCTCCTGATCGGTCTGCAGGGTGCTCTCGCGCCAGTTGATGTTGGGATCCGTGACGAGGCTCACGCAGTCGCCCGTCGGCTCGGGGAGCACGGAGCCGCCCGCTCCCATGCCGCCAGCGCCCATCCCGGCGGCGCCCGTCCCCATCGCGCCGGAGCCGTCCTCGGTGCCCCCGACGCCGGACGCCCCCGAGCCACCCGCCCCCGGCGTGCCGTCGCCGTCGGCCCCGGTCGAGGCGCCTGTGCCGCCCCCGCCCGTCGCTTCGCTCCCGGGCTCTGGCGCGCAGCCGGTGAGTGCGAAAATGAAACAATACAACGAGGCGCGAATCGAAGAGGACAGCATGCCCTTACATGCGCGAGCCGCTCCGATCGATCACGAGCGCGACATCTGCGCGGCATCTCGCCGAGAATTCGAACGGCGCGGGGTCACTCCGCCCGGTCGCGCGCGAGCCGGGTCTCGAGCTCGTCGATGACCCGGCTCAGCTCCGCGTCCTCGCGGAAGCAGCAGGGATCGGTCTTGCGCCGGCATGGCGCATACTTGAGCGCCTTCAGCTCCGTCAGGAGCCGCTCGTCGCCTTCCCGCGGTGCCCGCTCGAAGAGCTCCTTCTTGCGGGGACAGGTGGAGCGGCGCATCTCGAAGGCCAACCGGAGGCCAGGGGAGGCGCGCCCGGACTCTACCGCGGCGCCGAGGACCTTCACCGCGCGCTCATGGGCCTTCGTGCCCCGCTTGCTGCGCACGATCTCGTAGAGCATCTCGAGGCCCTCCTCCCCGAGCTCCTGCTCGAGCACCGAGAAGACCTGGTCCGCCTGCTCGTTCTCCGCGAAGGCGATGCCCACGATCGCGGCGATGGCGTCGGCGCGGACGGGAGCTCTTCGAAAGGACGCGGGGTCCAACCGCGCCAACGCCAGGAAGGCCTCGGCGCCCCGGTTGTGGATGCGCGACTGGGCGGCCTCCGCGAGGCGCTGGACCCAGCCGTCCGCGTCGAGGCCGTCGATCTCGGTGATGGCTTCGGCAGGGGCGACGTCCGCCGCGTCGTCCGCGGCCGCCGGCGCGAGCTCCGGCGCCGGCGCGGGGTCCCGGTCGCGCGAGCTCATCCACAGGGCGACCAGGAGCGGGAGCAGGAGCAGCGGCAACCCGACGAGGAGCGCCGAGCGTCGAAAGGACGGCGAGCTCTGGAACGAGCGGATGACGGCGTGGAGCCCGCCGGGGCGCCCAGGAGTTTGCTCGAAGAGCGTCTTCGTCGTCCGGACGACTTTGCGGAGCACCCCGCGCGCCCATTCCCCCAGCCGTCCGCTCGAGTCGGGCGCCAGGGGCGGCGCCACCGGACTGCGCGCAGGCACGGGCCCGGAGCTCGGGGAGCTCCCCCACACGGCCGCCGCGGCCGCGTCGAGGGCGACGAGCAGCTCCCCCGCGGACTGATAGCGGTCCGCGGGATCCTTCTCGAGGAGCCGTCGCACGATGTTCTCGATGACCGTCGGCACGATGACGCCCGGCGCGCGCTCCGCGATGGGAGGCGGCGGCGTGTCCATGATCGCCGCGAACAGCTCGGCGTTGGAGCGCGCCGTGAACGGCGGCACGCCCGCGAGCATCTCGTAGAAGGTGACCCCGAGAGCGTAGAGATCCGCGCGCGCGTCGAGCCCATCCATGCCGTACCCGATCTCCGGGGCCATGTACGCGACGGTCCCGAACACCGTGCCGACGATGGTGAGGTCTCGCCAGGAGTTGACCAGCGGATCGTCCGCGTCGACGGTGGACAGCCGATCGGCGCGGACCTTGGCGAAGCCGAAATCGACGAGCTTCGCGGCGCCGCCCTCTGCCTCGGCGAGGATGACGTTCCGCGGCTTCACGTCCCGATGCACGATGTCCTTGTCGTGCACGGCCTCGAGGGCGCTGGCGAGCTGCCGCGCGATGTTCAGGGCGCGGCGCGGGGGCAGGGGACCACGCTGGATCTCCTCCGCCAAGGTGCGTCCGCGGACGTATTCGAGCACGAGGAACTGACAACCGTCGGGCTCCTGACCGAAGTCCGTGGCCCCCGCGACGTGGGGATGACTCACGTGCGCTCCCGCGACGGCCTCGCGCTCGAAGCGACCGACGAGCTGCGGCTCCGACGCCGCCTCGGGGCGCAGGATCTTGATGGCGACGCGTTTGCGCAGCAGCACGTGCTCACCGAGGTACACGGCGCCCATCCCGCCCTGCGCGATCCGTTCGAGCACGCGGTATCTCTCGGAGATGAGCCGTCCGATCAACGGATCGTGCGCGTCACTCTCAGCCGCCTCCTCCGCGGCGAAGGGCGTCGATGGGGCGGGGGTCTCCGGGCCGAGGCTGTCGTCCATGTCCGAGGCGCAGCGCGGATCGCTGCCGAGCACAGCATAACAGTCCCGCCTCGCTCTCCCGCCTCTCGCGTCCGTTTCGGCGGAAATGCGCCTCCGAGGCCCCCGCTTCTCCACGGGAAAGGTCGCACCCCCACCTACCCGCCTCCCTCGCCGGTCCCGCAATTCGCTCGCCGGTCCCCGCAATTCGCTCGCCGGTCCCGCAATTCGCCCGCTGGCCCCGCATTTCGCCCGCTGGGGAGGCCCTCCTGAAGGCCCATCGGAAACGGCCAGTCGAGAGAGGCCGGTGGGGAGGGGGTCACGGCTACCTGCCTCACGACACCAGATGCACCCCCCACCCCGCAGGCGCCCCCGATCTCCCACCGGTGTATCGGAAATTTCCAAACGTCACTCACGCCCGATAACGACTCACTCATCGTCCCTGGGTTGCACTCATGACGCATTGACACACTGCGATCGGAAACAGGGCACACCGTTACGTGGAAGCGTGTCGAGGTCTACGATGCACCCATGACGACTGGTTCGAAGTCTCCGTCGCGGGGACCCTCTTCGGCGGCGCCGAGCACCGACGACATCGACTCGGCGTGGGAAAGTGAACCCGATCTGGTCGCGCCGACGATCCCCAAGGCCGCCAGCGTCCCCCGAGAAGCCGCAGCGCCCTCGACATCGGCGCCGCCCGCCGGGACCAAACCCGCAGGCGCGTCAGGGAGCGCACCGTCCCAGGCGCGGGCCTCGTCGTCCCCAGCGCGGGCCTCGTCGTCTCCCTTGAAGTCGCCGTCGTCGTCCGGGAGCTCCGCGCCCGCTGTGTCGAGGTCGTCGTCTGCGTCGCCGAAGGCGTCGTCGTCTGCGTCGCCGAAGGCGTCGTCGTCTGCGTCGCCGAAGGCGTCGTCTGCGTCGCCGAAGGCGTCGTCTGCGTCGCCGAAGTCGTCGTCTCCCGCTTCGAAGTCGTCGTCTCCCGCTTCGAAGTCGTCGTCTCCCGCTTCGAAGTCGTCGTCTCCCGCTTCGAAGTCGTCGTCTCCCGCTTCGAAGTCGTCGTCCGCGTCGCCGAAGGCGTCGTCGTCCGCTCCGCCGCCCGATGAAGAGCCTCCGGTGCCGTCGTCCCGAATCGTGACCATCGAGGGCCCCGCCGAGCCCGCCGCCGCCGACGGTACGCCGCCCGCCGACGTCTCCCGAGCCGCCGACACCTCGCGCGCCGATGGCACGGCCGCTCCCGAGGCCCTCCACACCGCTGGCGCTCCGAGTACGGGCGAGGTTCCCCGAGACGACGACGCTTCGCGGGCGGATGCCCAGCTCGCCGACGAGGGCGCTCGAGCCGATGGCGGTCGAGCCGAGGACCCGTCGGTCTCCGCCCAGCCCGTCGCTCAGCCCGTCCCCGCGGAGCCCGTCGCGGCCGCGGAGAGCCCCGCGCCGACTCCAGAGGTCGCTTCGAACGGGCCCGTCGAGGTGTCGGCAGGCGGTGTGAAGCCTCTCCGCGTGGTCGGGTTCCTCCTCGCAGCGGCGGCGGCCGTGACGCTGACGCTCTGGCTACGCGGCGCCCTTTCGGAGCAGCCCGCCGAGCAGGGCGCCATCTCCTCCGCCGTCGACCCCGCGCCGCCGCAAGCTGCCACCGCGCCCGCCCCATCGCCCGAGCCCCTGGCCGCGGACGCGGCAGTCGACGCCCAGCCTCCGCCGGCCGAACCCTCGGCAGCCCAGCCACCGGCAGCCGAGCCACCAGCAGCCGAGCCACCAGCAGCCGGGCCACCAGCAGCCGAGGCTGCGGCGGCCGAAGCTACGGAAGAACCCGGGCCGGCAGACTCCGACGAACCCGTGGCCGAGTCCGCCACGGCCGAGGCTCCGCCGTCAGAGGCCGCAGAACAGGCCACTCCAGCAGCAGAGCCCGCGGCCACGCCGACCAGCGCGGGCGACGCCGAGGCAGGGACGCGGACGGTCCTCGTCAAGGCGTACCCGCACGGAGCCCGGATCGGTTACCGCGGCCAGCAGATCGGCACCAACACGGCGGAGGTGACGATCGCGCCGGGGGAGCGCAAGGCCCTCGAGATCGGCCTGGACGGCCACTCCACGCGGCGCCTCGTCGTCGACGGCTCCAAGGCGGAGGTGACCATCGTCCTGAAGCCGAAGGCTCGTTAGCCCTCGGCGGGAGCTCCCGAGGTCAGCGGTTCGTGAACTCGCCGGCGCCGACCGTCTTCTGGACGAGCAGGCTCCACTGAGTCCACTCGGGGTCGTCGACGGCCTCCGCGCGAATCGGCGGTCCGCCCGCGGCGATCGCTCGACGCTGGAGCTCCGTGAGGAACCGCTCCCGGTCAGCGGTGTAGTAGAGCCACGCGCGCTCGTCGTGTCCCGTGCGCACCTGGATCAGGTAGGAAAAATCGCAGTCCGAGAGATCGTCCATGACGAGCTCGAAGCGATCCATCGCGCTCGTCGTCTCTGCGTCCGGGAACCCGTCCTCCGACCGGTAAGCCCAGCAGACGGAGATCGCCGTGGTGAACGACGGAAGATTGGGCAGATCAGGGCGCTGGAGTCGCGTGCGCGCGACGGCTTGCAGACCGTCCTCCGTCCTGAGCTCGATGATGCGCCAGTGACCGAGCTCCTGGGTGAGAGCCTGGCGCGCGGCGTGCTCCTTCGAGCGCTTTTTCCCGAATACCCAGCCGAGCAAGGACACTGCGGTTTCCTCCAGATGCCTTGGACCACCGGTCGCACCAGCGCGACGCCTCTCTTCCACAATCGCGATCCAGGGCGGCGAAATCAAGCGCCTTGAACGACGCTAGCCTTGATAGTTGTCAAGGATGGTTGCTTCCAGAAGCGCCAAGAACTCGGGAAACATGTCATCGTCGAAAAGTTGCACCATTGCAGGATGACCATATGGTCTCCGCTGTCCGATCCCCCGGCCCGCGCCTCGATGCAGACGTCCGGACCACTCCGCTGCAGGTCATGTTCGTCCTGCCTTCCTTGGAGTCGCGAGGGTGCCTCAACCTTCATCGTGCACCAGGACGAAGATCTCACGCCCGACGTGAATCGTGAGCGATTCGTGAATCGTGGGTGAGGATCGGGGGCGCCTGCGGGGGCGGGGTGGATCGAGGGACGGGGGGAGGGTAGCCGTGACCCCCGTCCCAAGAATCTGCGGGCTACGCTCCCGGGGACGGGCCGAGCGCGATCGGGGACACGTCTCCGGATGGACGGAGCGGCTCAGCGCTGGCGCGCGGCCGGGGATGCTCCTCGGGATGGACGGAGCGGCTCAGCGCTGGCGCGCGGCCGGGGATGCTCCTCGGGATGGACGGAGCGGCTCAGGGCTGCGCGCGGCCGGGACGGACGGAGCGTTCAGGACTGAGCGCGGAGCTGGGGAGGGCGCTCGTCCAGGAGACGGGCGACGGCCGCCCGGAACGCCGCGGCGTTGGCGGGCTTGGGCAGGACCACCCCAGGGAACCCCGCGGGCACCAGGTGCGAGCTGCCCGGCGTCGTCAAGATCACGCAACACTGCAGGAGGTCAGTGTCGAGCTCGCGGGCGCAGCGCAGCAACCGCGAGAGGCCGTCGTCCGGCATGTCGGAGCCGATGACGGTGACGTCGGGGCGCGGGCTCGCGCGGAGCTTGTCCATCGCCTGGAGCGCCGAGAGGGCGAAGTCTGCGCGGTGACCGAGCTCGCGCACGATCTCCCGCAGGGTGGCGAGGGTCGTCATGTCCCGATCCACCAACAGGACATTTCTCTCCTGTCGCCGCTCGGAGGAGGACGGCGGGGGCGCGTTCGCGGCGACCCGCGAGGCGGAGACATGCGTCCCGGACGCCTTCTCGCCGAGGAGACGTCGCACCTGAGTGAGGAACGAGTACGTGTTGTCCGTCTTGCGGATGTACGCGTGCGCGCCCGACTCCGTGACGAGGCGCTGCAGCACGTCGTCGCTCAGGGACGAGTGCAGCACCACGAGCGTGCCCGTCGCGTTGGCGGTGCGGGCGGAGATCCGCGCGATCATGTCGCCGGACAACGCGGGCATGTTGACGTCGAGGAGGACGAGCGCCGGCCGCTCCGAGACGATGAGCGAGACGCTGCCCGCTGCCTTCGCCTGCGTGAGCACTCGATAGCCCGCTCCCTCGAGGACCGTTCGCGTGACGGCGAGGACGATCTCGCTGTCGTCGACAACCAGGATCGTCGAACTCATCGCTTCGCAGTCTATCCAGATCTTCGCGAATGCGAATCCCTGGATGTGCCTGACTCACCATTCGACGGCGTCAGCCGCGGCTGACGTAGGAGAGAGGAGTGAGGCGCGCAGCGAGTGCGCGCCGCGCGCGCGCCTCGTCGGTCATGCGCCGTGACCGGGCGCGAAACACGAGCGCGCGTTGACGAACGTCAAGATGAGAGAACTTTTTCTGCTCGGGAGCGCCAGACGTTGACGAACGTCAAGGCATCGTTGGCGTCGTGAGCGTAGAAGGTAACCAGGCTGATGATCTCCCGCCGATGCCGACGGTTTATCTCCCTATCGAACTAGCCGGGGTCCCCCTCCTCGTCGATGCTCGCGCCGTGCGGGAGGTGCTCGGTCACCGTGAGGTGGTCCGTGTGCCTCACGCGACCTTGGAGCTCCCGGGGGTGTTCCCCTGGAAGGGGCTCGCCATTCCGCTCATCGACGTCGGGCGCGCGATGGGGCTGCCCCGGGAAGGCGCGAAGGATCAGGGAGGACGGCGCACCGTGATCGTCGGAGTCGACGAGGAGCTCGCGGGGCTCAGCGCGGACGACGTGCGCGAGGTGGTGACCCTCGAGGAGGGCGCGGTGCGCCCGGTGCATGCGGCGCCGCGCCCCTTCGCTCAGGGGGAGGTGGATTGGGGCGGTCGGGTCGCCACCGTGCTCGATCTGCGCGCTTTGTTCGCCAGCACCTTCGCCCGCTCGAGCCGAGAGGTGTGATGAACGTGAGTGAAACGACCACACTGTCGTGCCTGGTGTTCCGCGATCTGCGGCCCGTGTGCGCGGTGGTCGAGTCCTGCGTGCTGCGGGTCCTCTCGGAGGGTGAGTGGGGAGCGGGAGAGGGGGGGGAAGCGGAGCGGCCGCTGCCGTTCGAGGTCTTGGGGGTGGAGGGACCGCGAGCCGCCCGCCAGGACTCGGCGCCACGGAGCGGCGCGGCTCGGGTGTTGGTGCTGGGGACGGATCGCGGGACGCTGCCGCTCCTGATCCCCGGGGCTCTCACCTTCGAACATTTCGACGTCGAACGTTTCGCGCCGCTCTCCGGTCGCGCCTTCGATGCCAGCGTCTTCTCCGGCGTGATCACTCGGGACGAGTCGATCGACGTCTTTCTCTTGGACCCCAACCGACTCATCGAATCCCTCGAGCCATGCCCCTCACTCGCCTGATCCTCCTGTTGTTCGTCGGACAGGACGTGCTCTTCGGTCCGCTGGTCGTTTTCGCCTTCGTGAACCTGCTGCGGCCCGCACACGTCCTCGAGGCGGTGCTGATGATGGCCGGCCTGTTCCTCGCGAAGACCGTCGTCACGACCCTCATGATCATCTCCGCCCTGCGACCCTACGAGTCGTTCGCCGCGGAGGAGCGCATGGAGCGCAAGGGGCGGCTCGTGGCGGCCGCGGACGCGGCGTTGCAGCGGTTCCCCTGGCAGTTCGCGCTCGTGTACGCGGTGGGCTGGCTGTTCGTGGTGGGAGGGGGCTACGCGCTCATGCAGTCTCGCGCGGAGCACTTCACCCTCGTCGCGGGCAGCGGCGTTGCCGTGAGCTTCATTCTGCCGGCGCTCTTCTTCGGGACGATGGCGGTGATGTTCCCCATCCTGGTGCTCGTCACCACGGGGCATGCGGGGGCGTGCTCCGTCGTCGCGCGGGACCAGGGCATCGAGCTGACGCGGGCGCCCGTCCGCCTGCAGGCGCGCATCGGCCTCATGGCGCTCTGCTTGGGGTTGGCGCCGCTCTTCTGGATGGTGGCGGTGGGCTACGTCAGCCAGACGCAAGCGGTCGAGCGGGCGCTGGCCGCGGAGGGCCGTCAGGTGCTGGACGCGACGCTCGTCGGAGCAGGGAGCACCTTCCTCCTCAACGCGGGGATCTTCGCCGTGCTCGTCGCCTTCTGGGCGCCGCTGAGCGCCACGGTGCTGGCCCGAGCGATCTCCGCGCCCATCCAGCGGCTGACCAACGCGACCCGGGAGATCGTCGAGGAGGGGAACCAGACGCGCATGGACGTCATCCCGATGACCAGCCGGGACGAGGTCGGTGTGCTCACCGAGCGCTTCAACGACCTCATCGACATGATGCGGGAGCTGAGCCGGGGCGCCGACGCCATCGCTCGCGGGGACCTCGGCGTGGAGATCAACCTCCGGGGCGAGCTGCCGGACGCGTTCCGGCGCATGACACACAGCCTCAACGAGGTCGTGCGTCAGATCCGTCAGACCTCCGTCGATCTGGCGGCCGCCGCCACGGAGATCTTGGCGGCGTCCCAGGAGCAGGAGACGGCGGCCACCTCCCAGTCCAGCGCGATGACCGAGATCAGCCACACCATGGATTCCTTGTCCGAGTCCGCGGCGCACGTGTTCGACTCCGTCGCGGGGGTGCTGTCGAACGCCGAGCAGACGCTGGTGACGACGGACAGCATGGTGGAGCGCATCGAGAGCCTGTCGACGCACACGGGGCGGATCGCCGAGCTGCTCGACATCATCCGTGACATCGCCGATCGCAGCGACCTGTTGGCCCTCAACGGCTCCCTCGAGGCGAGCCGCGCGGGGGATGGGGGTCATGGCTTCGCCCTCGTCGCCGCGGAGATGCGCCGTCTGGCCGTGCGGGTGACGGCGTCCGTCGAGGACGTGAAGAAGCTCCTGGCGGACATCCGGGAGGCGAGCGCGGCCACGATCATGGCGACGGAGGAGGGACGCCGCCTGGCGCGAGCCACCACGGAGGCCGCGCGGCAGATCACCTTCGTCTCCCAGCAGCAGCGGAGCGGCACGGAGCAGGTCTCCGAGAGCGTGCGCGGCTTGAGTGACGTCGTCACGCAAGCCGCCGCCGCGACGTCCCAGACGCGCACCTCCGCCCAGGGGCTCAAGGGACAGGCGGATCAGCTGGCGACGCTGGTCCAGCGGTTCGAAGTCGCGGAGGAGGCGGGGTGACGGACGCGCGCGCTGCCCTGCGTGAGCGCTACCGGGGCACGCTCGCCTCCCGAACTCAGCGCGTCGTCGAGCTCGTGCCCGCCTGCCGGCGCGGAGCGGAGGCGGAGCTGCGGGAGCTGATGGGCGAGCTGCACACCCTCAAGGGGGAGGCGCGCATGCTCGGCTACGCGCCGCTGGCGCGGGTGTGCCACGTGCTCGAGGATCGCTTCCGCGAGGCGGAGCCGGATTTCGATGCCCTCGCCGTCGTGCTCGACGGGGTGTTGCTGTCCCTGTCGCCAGGCACGTCGGAGGGGGACGCGGCCGCCCTGTGGCGGACGTCCCTCGAAGCGCTCGGTGAGGTGGTCGAGGCGGCCGACGGGGAGGCCCCCGAACCAGCGCCGCCCGAGCTGGAGGTGAAGACCGGGACGACCCGCTGGATGCAGATCGACGCGACCATGGTCGACGTCCTGTGCGAGAAGCTGGCCGCGGTCGCCACCGAGCTCGGCCAGTACACGGCGCGGATCGAGGCGGACAGGGCGAGGAACGGCGTCCGGAGCGGCGACGACGACGCGGAGCGGCTCCGCACTGGGGTGAACGAGGCGCTGCTCCTCGCTCTGGATCTGCGCCTGCACCCCGTCGAGCCGCTGCTCGGCCGCCTGGCGGCGCACGCCCGTGTGCTGGCCAGCCAGCGGGGGCAGTCCCTCGACGTGGTGGTCCGCGCGGAGGGTGTCCGCATCGAGCGCGAGATCCTCGATCGCCTCGCCGATCCACTGCTGCACGTGGTGCAGAACGCCGTCGAGCACGGGGTCGAGCTTCCCGACGAGCGCGGGGACAAACCGGCGACCGCTCGCATCGAGCTGGAGGCGGAGACGTCCGGGGCCACGGTGACGATCTGCATCCGCGACGACGGCAGGGGGATCGATCGAGAGGCGGTCCTCGCGCGGGCGCTGCGGGAGGGGCGGGTGAGCGACACGCGCCCGCGGAACGCGGGCGCGCAGGACATGGATCCGCGGCTCGACGTGCTGTTTCAGCCGGGGTTTTCCACACGCGAGAGGGCGGACGAAGGCGCGGGGCGCGGCGTCGGCCTCGACGTGGTGCGGCGCGTGATCGAGGGCCTCGGTGGGGACGTGCGCGTGGAGAGCGAGCTCGGCCGCGGCACGGAGCTCACCTTCTCGGTCCCCGCCGCGCTCACCCAGGAGCGGCTGGTGGTGGTCCAGACCGGCGACGTGCTCTACGGGATCCCCTCCCACTGGGTCGTGTCCATCGAGCGACGTTCGGGCGAGGAGGAGGCGAAGGACGGAGAGGCGGCGACCTTCTCGTGGCGGGGCGAGACGTTGCCCTTGGGATCGTTGGCCGCGATCGTCGGAGGGGTCGAAGAGGAGGAGCGGACGGTGCTCGTGCTCCGCTTCGGCGAGCGTCCCTGCGCCCTGGCGTGTGCGGCGGTGGTGGAGCACACGGAGCTGCTGCGGCGCCCCACGAGCCGCGGGCTCTCGGAGCACTGCGGAGTGAGCGCCAGCGCGCAGCTCGACGACGGGCGCCTCGTCCTCTTGCTCGAGCTCGGCTTCCTGCGGAAGGGGCTGACCCGGGGGGCGAGCGTGTCGCTCCGGGCGCCGCGGGAAGAGATTTCGCGCCCGCGGGTGCTGGTGGTGGACGACTCGGTGGTCGTCCGGGATCTGCTCTCGGAGGTGCTCGTCACCGCCGGCTACCAGGTGGACACCGCCCAGAACGGCAAGGAGGCCCTGGTCGCCCTGGCGTCCTTCCAGCCCGACGTCGTCATCAGCGACATCGAGATGCCGGAAATGGACGGCTTCGGGCTGCTGCGGGAGATCCGCGCGCGCTCCGAGACGCTCCCGGTGGTGCTGGTCACGGCGCGGAGCTCCGCGGAGGATCGCCGCAGGGCAAGCTCCCTGGGCGCGAGCGCCTACGTCGCCAAGGGTGAGTTCCAGAGCGACTCGCTGATCCAGGTCGTGCGACGCTATTGTCCGGAGGGCACGTGACGCGCCTGCGCGTGGCGGTCGTCGATGACTCGGCGTTGTGCCGCGCGCAACTTCGCCGGTTCCTCGAGGTGGACGGCGACATCGAGGTCGTGGCCGAGGCCGAGAACGGCGAGCGCGCGATCGAGCTGGTGGCCACTCACCGCGTGCAGCTGCTGATCGTCGATCTGCAGATGCCCCGCGTGGACGGCCACGAGACCATCACGCGCGTGATGGCTCACACTCCGCTCCCGATCCTCGTCCTCACGGGGACCCCCCTCGGACCCGAGCGCAAGGCCGTCTTCGAGTCGATCCGTCGGGGCGCCCTCGATCTGGCGATCAAGCCGTCGGGGAGCGACCCGCGCTCTCAGCAGGAGCTGCGGGAGGCCGTGCGTCGGCTCGCGGCCATCCCCGTGGTGCGCCACGTCGCGGGCAAGCTGGACGCCCGCCCCCGCCACCCCGTGCGCCCCAGCGTCGCTCCGGGACCGGACTCGACGGCGCCTCTCGTCGTGGCGATCGGGTCGTCTGCGGGGGGCCCGGTTGCCCTGGCGAGCCTGGTGGGGGCGCTCGAGCCGGACCTCGCCGCCGCGGTGCTGGTCGTGCAGCACCTCCCGGCGGGGTTCGCGCCGGCGTTCGCGGAGTTTTTGGCGAGCCGTACCCGGCTGCGCGTGAGTGCCGTGGCAGAGCGGCAGCCCCTGCGCTGCGGTCACGTCTACGTCGCGGCGGGGGAGTTCCATTTCGGCTTGAGCTCGCCCGAGCACGTCGGGCCCGTGGCGGGAGGCTCCCGATCCGGGCACGTGCCCTCCGCGGACGTGCTCTTCACCACCGTCGCGTCCCAGGCCCGCTCGCTCGGGGCGGGCATCGTGCTGAGTGGTATGGGCGAGGACGGTAAGGAAGGCCTGCTCGCCCTGAGGCGGGCGGGGGGCCTGTGCCTGGCGCAGGACAAGGACAGCTGCGCCGTGTGGGGGATGCCTCGCGCGGCGTTGGAAGCAGGGGCGGCGGAGCAGGCGCTGCCGCCCCTCGCCCTCGCGGAGGTCGTCACCCGCTGGGCGCGGTCGCGGCGGAGCGCGGGATCGTGAAAGAGATCGCGGAGCTGCTCACGAAGCTCACGGGCATCGAGCTGTCCCGCGGCGGGCTGAGCCGCTCCCTGGAGCGCCACGCGGAGCAGCGCGCGGCCGAGCTCGGGCTGGCTGGGGTCGAGGAGTATTACGAGAAGGTCACCGCGGGCGACGACGGAGAGCGGGAGCGGCTCTTCGACGTCGTCGGCGTCCCCCACACGTGGTTCTTCCGGGACATGGCCCTGCTGGAGTCCGCCCGCGAGGCGCTGCGGGCGAGCGCGGGCCAGGGGCGGCCGTTGACGATCTGGGTCCCCGGCTGCGCCACCGGGGAAGACGCCTACAGCCTCTCGATGCTGATCCAGGAGATGGGCTGCGAGGCGCGCATCACCGCGAGCGACATCAGCGGGCGCTCCCTCGAGCGCGCCCGAGCGGGCCTGTATGGACCGCACAGCGTCCGGGAGCTGCCCGCCGCCTACTCGGGGTACCTGCGGCGGAGCGGCGACATCTGGCGCGTGACGGAGGAGATCCGCGGGCGGGTGTCCTTTCGCCAACACAACCTGATGGATCCTCCGCTCCAGCACCCGAACGGCTGGGACCTGATCCTGTGTCGCAACGTGCTCATCTACTTCTCCACGGAGGTGGGGGCCGCCTGCGCCGAGCGTCTGGGGAGCGCGTTACATCCCCGCGGCACCGTGCTGTTCGGGCCGGGAGAGCTGATCCAGGGGGTGCCCCCGAACCTCGTCCCCGTCATGCTCGATCGGCGGGTCGCGTTTCGGCGGCGATCGGCAGGTCTCCAGGGGGGGGAGGGCGTCCGGCCTCCGCGGGGCATCACGTCGTCGTCCGCCGCGGCGGTGGCGGCACCGGCGGCGGCGGAGCAGCAGCGGCGGG
>Ga0207873_1000082_pt1 | contig 97561 bp, 78 predicted proteins | sample BGWIniCompost_FD_187373 | JGI IMG/M metagenome (GOLD analysis project Ga0207873, IMG submission 187373) | Cellulose adapted compost microbial communities from Newby Island Compost Facility, Milpitas, CA, USA - BGW Initial Compost (SPAdes)... ... | reverse complement strand
CCGCAGGGCGAGGCGGTCGCGCGCATTCCGGCGGTCGGTTTCGACATCGTCGCCGGCGGCAGCACGAAGGCCACCTCGCGCGCGCAGATCGCCAGTCCGCGCCTGTGGGGCCCGCCGCCGACGCAGCAGCCCAACCTGTATCTCGCCGTGACCACCGTGCGCCGGGGCGGCCGCGTGGTCGACCGCGTCGAGACCCGCTTCGGCATCCGCGACGTGCAGTGGGATCCGGACCGCGGCGTGATCGTCAACGGCGAGCACATCGTGCTCAACGGCGTGAACCAGCACCACGACCTGGGTGCGCTGGGCGCCGCGTTCAACGTCCGCGCCGCCGAGCGACAGCTGGAGATCCTGCGCAGCATGGGCGTCAATGCCATCCGCATGGCGCACAACCCGCCCGACACGCAGCTGCTCGAACTCACCGACCGCATGGGTTTCCTCGTCATCGACGAGGTGTTCGATTCGTGGGAGAAGAAGAAGACCCCGCTCGACTTCCACCTGGTCTTCCCCGACTGGCACGAGCCCGACCTGCGCGCGATGCTGCGCCGCGACCGCAACCACCCTTCCGTGATCCTGTGGAGCGTGGGCAACGAAGTGGGCGAGCAGTACGACGGCGAGGCCGGCGCGACGATCGGGCGGCGGCTGGTGCGGATCGTGCGCGAGGAGGACCCGACCCGGCCGGTGACCGCATCGATGAACTGGGCCAAGGCCGACATGCCCTTCCCCGCCGCCTTCGACGTGATCAACCTCAACTACCAGGGCGAGGGCATCCGCCAGGAGCCGGAGTTCGAGGGCACCGAGCGCATCCGCACGCCGCCCTCCTACCCCGCCTTCCGCGCCGCGTTCCCCGACAAGGTGATCTTCGGCAGCGAGACCGCCTCGTCGCTGAGCACGCGCGGCACCTATCTGTTCCCGGTCACGCCGCTGCAGAGCGCGCCGGTGCGCGACCACAACGGCGGCGGCGATTCGGCGCGGCAGCTGGTCAGCGCCTACGAGCTGTACGCGGTCGATTTCGGCTCCAGCGCCGACAAGGTCTTCGCCACCCTCGACCGGCACCCGTACGTGGCCGGCGAGTTCGTGTGGAACGGCTTCGACTACCTGGGCGAGCCCACGCCCTACTACAGCGCGCGCAGCTCCTACAGCGGCTTGATCGACCTGGCCGGCTTCCCCAAGGACCGCTTCTACCTCTACCAGGCGCGCTGGCGGCCGGACCTGCCGATGGCGCACATCCTGCCGCACTGGAACTGGCCGGGGCGCGAGGGCGAGGTGACGCCCGTGCACGTGTTCACCAGTGGCGACGAGGCCGAGCTGTTCCTCAACGGCGTCTCGCAGGGGCGGAAGAAGAAGGGTCCGTACCAGTACCGCCTGCGCTGGGACGAGGTGGTGTACGAACCCGGCGAACTGCACGTGCGCGTCTGGCGCGGCGGCCGCGAGTGGACCGAGGCGCGCGTGCAGACCACCGGCGCGCCCGCGCGCCTGGCGCTGGAGGCCGACCGCACGGCGATCGGCAACGACGGCCGCGACCTGTCTTTCATCACCCTGCGCGTGCTGGACGCGCAGGGGCGGGCCATCCGCAATGCAGACAGCCTGGTGCGCTTCGAGATCGAGGGCCCGGCGACGCTGGTCGCCACCGACAACGGCGACCCGCGCGACCTGACCGCCTTCCCCTCGCCCGAGCGCAGGGCCTTCAGCGGGATGGCGCTGGCGATCGTGCGCGCCGTCCCGGGGCAGTCCGGTACCGTGCGGGTGGTGGCCCGGTCCGAAGGCCTGGAGCCGGCGACGGTCGAGCTTCGGGTCGGCGACGATGGCGAGCCCAGGTAGGTTCGCGCGCACCCGCCGGGGCCCCCCACCCCCGTGGGAGCGCCTCTGGGCGCGAATGCCGTTCGCGTGCGAGCGCCGTGGCTGCCGGGTGCCGCCACGCGCCGTACCCGTTGCGGCCGGCCGCGACCCAAGGTAGTGATATCCCGCCGCCGCACCGACGCCTGCGCATCCCCCTTCGACGGAGATCCCATGAACAAGCGCAACGCCTTCCACGTCCTCGCCGCCGCGGTGCTGGCGGCCGCGTCCACCGCCCTCGCCGCCCCGCCGCCACAGGCGCTCAAGGATGTGTACGCCGACGCCTTCCTCGTCGGCACCGCGATGAATGCGGACATGGTTTCGGGCAAGGATGCGCGCGCGCAGGCGCTGGTGCCCCTGCACTTCAACGCCATCACCGCGGAGAACGCGATGAAGGCCGAGGAACTGCATCCCGAGCCCGGCACCTGGGACTTCGCCGACGCCGACGCCTTCGTCGAGTTCGGCCAGCGCCACGGCCTGTTCATGGTCGGCCACACCCTGGTCTGGCACAACCAGACCCCGGCCTGGTTCTTCGAGGACGCCGACGGCCAGCCGGCCGACACCGCGACGATGCGCGAACGCCTGCGCGATTACATCCACACCGTCGCCGGCCGTTACGCCGGCCGCGTGCACGCCTGGGACGTGGTCAACGAACAGATCGGCGAGGACGGCCAGTACCGCGACACGCTGTGGACCCGCGCCTACGGCGGCGACGGCGACGCCCTGCTGCGCGACGCCTTCCGCTTCGCCGCCGAGGCCGCGCCCGACGCCGAGCTCTACTACAACGACTTCAACGCCTGGCGCCCGGAAAAGCGCGACGGCATCGTGCGCATGGTCAGGATGCTGCAGGAGCACGGCATCCGCATCGACGGCGTCGGCATCCAGGGCCACTGGGGCCTGAACTACCCGTCCACCGCGCACATCGAGGCCGCCATCGACGCCTACGCCGCGCTCGGGGTCAAGGTGATGATCACCGAACTCGAGGTGGACGTGCTGCCGCTGACCAGGGAAGGCCAGATCATCGGCCAGGGCCTGATGCACCCGCAGTTCGAGCTGCCCGAGTTCAAGCGCTTCCTCGATCCCTACCGCGACGGCCTCCCCGACGAGGTGCAGCAGCAGCTCGCCGACCGCTACGCCGAGCTGTTCCGCATCTTCCACGGCCGCCGCGACAAGCTGCACCGGGTGACAGTGTGGGGCGTGGAGGACGGCATGTCGTGGAAGAACGGCTACCCGATCCCGAACCGCACCAACCATCCGCTGCTGTTCGACCGACAGGGCCAGGCCAAGCCCGCGCTGCGCGCGGTGCTCGCGGTTCCGTCCGCACCCTGAGGCCTCTTCCACCCGGACAGGCGACGCCACCATGCCCATTGTCCCGAACCCCGTCCTGCGCGGCTTCCATCCCGACCCGTCGATCGTGCGCGTCGGCGACGACTACTACATCGCCACCTCCACTTTCGAATGGTGGCCGGGCGTGGCCATCGCCCACTCGCGCGACCTCGTCCACTGGCGCACCGTGCGCCCGGCGATCACCCGTGCGTCCCAGCTCGACCTGCGCGGCCGCCCGAACTCCGGCGGCGTGTGGGCGCCGGCGCTCAGCCACGCCGACGGCCTGTTCCACCTGATCTACACCGACGTGCGCGGCTGGACCGGCGAGTTCAAGGACGTGCGCAACTACCTCGTCACCGCGCCGGACATCGAGGGCCCGTGGTCGGAGCCGGTCCACCTCAACAACTCCGGCTTCGACCCGTCGCTGTTCCACGACGTCGACGGTCGCAAGTGGCTGCTGAACATGGTCTGGGACCACCGCCCGGGCCACAACAGCTTCGGCGGCATCCTGCTGCAGGAGTACGACCCGTCCGCGCGCGCCCTGGTCGGCCCGATCCACAACATCTTCCGCGGCACCCCGCTGGGCCTGGTGGAGGGCCCGCACCTGTACCACGTCGACGGCTGGTACTACCTGCTGGTGGCCGAAGGCGGCACCTTCGCCACCCACGCCGCCACCGTGGCGCGTTCGCGCCGCATCGAAGGCCCGTACCAACCGATGCCCGACGGCCCGCTGCTCACCAGCGCCCACGACCCGTCGCTGCGCCTGCAGTCCGCCGGCCACGGATCGCTGGTGCAGCACGCCGACGGCAGCTGGAGCCTCGCCCACCTGTGCCGGCGCCCGCTGCCCAATGGCCGCTCCATCCTCGGCCGCGAAACCGCGCTGCAGGACATCGCGTGGGTGGACGGCTGGCCGCGCCTCGCCCACGGCACCCGTACCCCGGCAGACCACTTCACCGCGCCCGACCTGCCGCCGCATCCCTGGCCCGCCGTGCCCGAGCGCGACGACTTCGACGCGCCGCGGCTTGGCCCGCATTGGCAGTCGCCGCGCGCCCCGATCGACGAGGCCATGGCCAGCCTCACCGCCCGCCCTGGCTACCTGCGCCTGTACGGCCGCGAGAGCATCGTCTCGCGCTTCGAACAGAGCCTGGTCGCCCGCCGGCAGCAGGCGTTCCGGATCGAGGCCACGACCTGCGTCGAGTTCTCCCCCGAGGACTTCCAGCAGATGGCAGGCCTGGTCGCGTTCTACAGCACCGACAGCTTCTACTACCTGTTCCTCTCGCGCACCGGACACTCGCGCCGCTGCCTGGGCCTGATGCGCTGCGAACGCGGCCAGGTCACCTGGCCGGTGGAGAAGGAATACCCGCTCGACGACTGCGAGCGCGTGTACCTGCGCCTGGCCATCGACCACGACCGCATCCGCTTCGCCTACTCGCGCGATGGCGAGCTGTGGAGCGCCGTGGGCTGGGAACACGACGCCTCGATCCTGGCCGACGAACACGCCGTGCCCTGCGGCTTCACCGGCAACTTCGTCGGCATCGCCTGCCAGGACATCAGCGGCCGGCGCCTGCATGCGGACTTCGACTGGTTCGAGTACCGGGAGTTGGGTGACGCGGCAGAAAGCGGCACGAAATAGGTGCACTCCCACGCATCGGGCCGGAACCGCCCGCGGCGGCAACCGTGCAAGTGCGGCCATCGGGGCCACAAGGGCGCGGCAGGCTGTTCACTTGCCCGGGACTGCACGACAGCAAGGCCAGGCTCGACTCCGGGATGACCGCGGCCTCACTGACCACTGCGGTCCGCCACCGACCAGCGCGCTGCAAAAGGATATGGGGCGCGGGCGCCCCGTTTGCTTCCGTTGACGTCCATCGCTGCGCACAGCTCTGCCAGAGATGCAGTCAAACGGGCGGCCCGGCACGTGTCGTCAAGCGCCTTCGCAGGTTGCCTGGCTCCGGGAGCCAACGGCTTGCTCCAGTGCCGGAAGAGGTTCCCGCGCCTTCCCGTCCTCGCGGGCGGACGCGACTTCCGGATATCACCCCACCACCAGTTCCAGCAGCAACACCCCCGCCAGGCCCACGATCGAGATGGTCGTCTCCATCACCGTCCAGGAAGCAAACGTCTGCTTCATGGACAGGTTGAAGAACTCCTTGAACATCCAGAACGCGGAGTCGTTGACGTGGGAGCCGAACACGCTGCCGGCGCCGACGGCGAGCACCATCAGCTCGGGCGAGGCGCCGGTGGTGGCGATCAGGGGGCCGACGATGCCGGCAGCGGTGATCACGGCGACGGTCGCCGAGCCGATCATCACCCGCAGCAGCGCGGTGGCCAGCCAGGCGAAGATCAGCGGCGGCATGTGCCAGGCTTCGCTCAACGCGGCGATCTCGGCGCCCACGCCGCTGTCCACCAGCACCTGCTTGAACACGCCGCCGGCGGTGATGATGAGCAGGATCACGGCGATCCCGGCGATGGCGGCATTGAGCCACCTGGTCTGCGTCTCCAGGCTTGCCCCGCGGCGCCAGCCCAGCCACCAGAACGCGGCCAGGGTCGAGATCAGCAGGGCGATGGTCGGGTTGCCGAGGAACAGCAGCGCGGTCCGCGCGGCGCCTTCCGGCAGCAGCGCGTCGGCCAGCACCGAGACGCTGATCAGCAGCACCGGGGAGAGCGCGATCAGGAACGAGCTCCAGGCGCCCGGAAGCTCCTTGTGCCCGGTGCTGGAGGCGAACAGGTCGAGCATCGGCGGGTTGATCACCTGCATCCGCCGGCCCAGGAACGGGCCGGCGATCACCACCGCGGGGATCGCCATCACGATGCCATAGAGCAGGGTCTTGCCCATGTCCGCGCCGAAGGCGTTGACCAGGATCACCGGGCCCGGGTGCGGCGGCAGGAAGCAGTGGGTGGTGCTGAGCGAGGCCACGGTGGGGATGGCCAGGTACAGGATCGGCAGGCCGGTGCGGCGCGCCAGCGAGAAGATCAGCGGCAGCAGGATGATGAAGCCGGCGTTGAAGTACAGCGGGATGCCGACCAGGAAGCCGGTCAGCAGCAGCGCCCACTGGATGTTCTTCTCGCCGAAGCGCGCGATCAGGGTGTTGGCGATCTTCTCCGCCGCGCCGCTTTCCTCCAGCACCTTGCCGAGGATCGCGCCGAGCACGATCACCAGCGCCAGCCCGGCGAGCGTGCTGCCCACGCCGTTGTCGATGGTCTTGAGCAGCTGTTCGGGCGACATGCCCAGCGCAAGGCCCATCGGGATGGCGACCACCAGCAGCGACAGGAACGGGCTGAGCTTGCGCGAGGTCAGGAAGATCTGCAGCGCGATCGCCACTGCGATGATCAGGAACATGGTCATGCGGTGCGCCCTCCCCGGCGGCTGCCGTCAGTTCTGGTGCGTGTCCGTGCCAGGTGCGTCGTGGCTGCGCGCACGCAGCGCATCGCGGCCGGCGCGCAGGGTTTCGAGAATGCGGTCGACGTCGTAGACGCAGCCGCCCCAGGTACCGCCGCTCGCGTCCTGCAGCGCGGCCCACAGGCGGGTGTCGGCAGGCAGCCTCGGATGCGGGGCGATGGCGGGATGCACCTCGCGCGTGGCCAGCAGTGCCGCCGCAACGCCGGGATCGAGCGGTGCCTCGCGGTCGATGCCGATGAAGTCGAGGCGGCCTTCGAGGCGGTTGCGGTCGATCTCGATCCGGATCACGTCGCCGTCGCGCAGGCGCCCGATCGGGCCCCCCGCCAGCGCCTCCGGGCCGACGTGGCCGATGCAGGCGCCGGTGGACACGCCGGAGAAGCGCGCATCGGTGATCACCGCCACGTGCTTGCCCCACGGCAGGTGCTTGAGCGCGGAGGTGAGCTGGTAGGTCTCCTCCATGCCGGTGCCGGCGGGGCCGCAACCGGCGAGGACGATGATGTCGCCCGCGCGCACGGCGTCGTCGCCTTTCGACTTGATCGCGCGGATCGCGTCGCGCTCGGTGGCGAACACCCGCGCCGGCCCGGTGTGGCGGTAGACGTTGTCGGGATCGACCACCGACGGATCGATCGAAGTGGCCTTGATCACCGAGCCGTCGGGCGCGATGTTGCCGCGCGGGAACACCAGCGCGCTGGTCAGGCCGGCGGCGCGGGCCACGTCAGGCGCCATGATCACGTTGTCGGGGTCGACGCCATCGACCTCGTGCAGGCGTTCGCGGGCGATGCGGCGCGCGTCGCTGCGCTCCCACCAGTCGAGGTTCTCGCCCAGGGTGCGTCCGGTGACGGTGAGTACGTCGAGGTGCAGCAGCCCCATGTGCCGCAGGTGCAGCATCACCTCGGGCACGCCGCCGGCCAGGAACACCTGCACCGTCGGATGGTGGCGAGGGCCGTTGGGCAGCGCGTCCACCAGGCGCGGCGTGGCGCGGTTGGCGCGGATCCAGTCGTCAACCGTGGGCCGCTGGACGCCGGCGGCGTGCGCGATGGCCGGCACGTGCAGCAGCAGGTTGGTCGAGCCGCCGAACGCGGCATGCACCACCAGTGCGTTCTCCACCGCCTCGCGGGTGACGATCGCCGACAGCGGCGTGCCCTGCCCCGCCAGCGCCATCAGCGCCAGCGCGGAACGGCGCGCGATGTCGGTCCACGCCGGCTCGCCCGAGGGCGCAAGCGCGCTGTGCGGCAGCGCGATGCCGAGCGCTTCGGCCACCACCTGCGAGGTGGCCGCGGTGCCGAGGAACTGGCAGCCGCCGCCTGGCGATCCGCAGGCGCGGCAGCCCATGGCCGCGGCGTGTTCGAGGTCGATCAGGCCGTGCGAGAAGCGCGCCCCGATGGTCTGCACGATCGCGGTGTCCTCGGCGCCGCGCGCGGGCAGCGTGACCCCGCCGGGCACGATCACGCCGGGCAGGTCGCCGCAGCCGGCCAGCGCCAGCATCATCGCCGGCAGGCCCTTGTCGCAGGTCGCCACGCCGAGCACGCCGCGGCGCACCGGCAGCGAGCGCACCAGGCGCCGCATCACCACTGCCGCGTCGTTGCGGTACGGCAGGCTGTCGAACATGCCGGCGGTGCCCTGGGTGCGGCCGTCGCAGGGATCGGAGCAGGCGACCGCGAACGGCAGCGCGCCGTGTTCGGCGAAGGTGCGCGCGGCGGTGCGCACCATCTGGTCGAGTTCCCAGTGGCCGGTGTGCAGGCCGAGCGCGACCGGCTGGCCGTCCTCGGCGCGCAGGCCGCCCTGGGTGCTGACGATCAGGTACGGATCGCGTCCGACTTCCGACGCGCGCCAGCCCATGCCGGCGTTCTGGGTCATGCCGAACAGGTGCCCGCTCGGTGCCTCGCGCAGCATGCGTTCGTCGATCGGCAGCCGGCCGGGCGGCCCTTCCCCGGACGTGCGCGACGCGGCGATCGCCGACCCGTCGCCGAGCAGGACGTCGAGGGCAGGCGGCGTGGGGGTCATGCGCGGCGATCCACGTGGGTGGCCGTCCGGCACGCAAGGCGTGCGCAGGCCCCTTCCCCCGCGCGCAGGGGAAAGTCGGGATGGGGGCAAGGGACGCCTGGCGACGCACGCAGCCTCATGCACCGCGGGGGTGCCCCCACCCCGGCGCTCCCCCGCAGGCGGGGGAGGGAGCAGGCACGGGCGCGATCTGCGGTCAGGGGCCGGGGATCACGCAGCCGCGCGTCCACATGCCTGCATGCACGGCGCAGGCGCACCCCTTCCCCCGCCTGCGGGGGAAGGCTGGGATGGGGGCAAGGGACGCCTGGCGGCACACGCAGCCTGGTGCGCCGCGGGGGCGCCACCCAGGCCCTCCCCCGCGCGCGGGGGAAGGAGCAGGCACGGGTCCGATCAGACGTCACGCGTGGTCCACTCGCCGTCCACGAGGCGCCACAGGCGGCCACCCGGATTCCTGTCCTGCAGCTCGGCAGGCAGGCGGTGCGGGCGCACGTTGTCGTAGCTGTGCAGGGCCGAGAAGCGGACCAGCGACGCCGGGATGCCCACCGCGGTGAAGCCCGGATGGCCGGTGGCCGGGAACGGGCCGCCGTGGTTCATCGCCGGGCTTACCGCGACGCCGGTGGGCATCTTGTCGTTGAGCAGGCGGCCGACGCGCGTGCGCAGCACCGGCGCGAGCGTGTCGTAGGCCGCATCGTCCGAGCCGTCGGTGTGGCTGTAGATCGTGCCGGTGAGGTTGCCTTCCATCGCCTCGGCCACCTGCACCATTTCGGCGCAGGACGCGGCGACCACCACCAGGTGCACGTGGCCGAAGGCCTCGGACTGCAGCGCTTCGGGATTGGCCAGGAACGCCTTGCCCGAAGCCCGCAGCAGCGTCGGCTGGAACGCGAACCCCGGGACCTCGTCGGCGACGGCGCCGCCGGCCAGCAGCTCCGCGCCCGCCTCACGCAGTTGCGCCACCGTCGCGGCGATGTCCTTCGGCGCCTGCGGCGAGAGCAGCACGCCCGGCCTGGCCGCCTGCGCCAGCCGCCGCAACTCCTCGACGAACGCTTCGGCCTCGTCGCTCTTCTCGACCACGCTGATGCCCGGCTTGGTGCAGAACTGGCCCGCGCCCATCGCACAGGAGCCGTGAAGCTCGGCGGCGATCGCGGCGCCGCGCTCGCGCAGCGCGCCTGGCAGCACGAACACCGGGTTGACGCTCGACATTTCCAGGTAGATCGGCTTGCCCACCGCGTCGGCCGCGGCCTTGAGCTTCATGCCGGTCGGGCGGCCGCCGGTGAAGGCCACCGCGCCGACGCGCGGATCGGCGACCAGGCGCAGGCCGAGCTCGCCCGGGCAGCGGTAGAACATCTGCACCGCGCCCGAGGGCAGGCCTGCGGCCTGCGCGGCTTCGAGCGCGGCTTCGGCGAGCAGTACCGAAGTGCGTGGATGCGACGGATGCGCCTTGGCGATGACCGGGTTGCCGGCCGCGACCGCGGCGGCGAAGTCGCCACCGGCGATGCCGTTGAACGCATACGGGAAGTTGTTCGGGCCGAACACCACCACCGGGCCACCCAGCGGCGCGTGGATCGAGCGCAATCCGGCGGCCGTGTCGATGGTCGCGCGGCGCCAGCTGCCGTCGCGCGCGGCCTTCGCCGCCTGGCGCAGTTGGCCGGTGGTGCGCGGCAGCTCGGCGTTGCGAAGGCGCGGCTCCACCGGCAGGCCGGTCTCGCGGTGCGCGGCTTCGATCAGCGCTTCGGCGCGCGCCTCGATGGCGTCGGCGTAGCGCTCGAGGAAACCGGCGATGGTGTCGGCCGGCAGGCGGGCCATGTGCGCGGCCGCCTCCCTGCCCGCCTCGAGCATGGCCTCGATGTCGTCCCAACCCGAGATCGGGTAGTGGTGGTCGACGATGGCCTCGCCGGTGGTGGGGTTCCAGGCGTGGAAGCTGCCGGAGGAACGCGACGGGCGCCAGGCGCCGTCGAGCAGGATCGGTTGCAGGTCGGGGGAGGTACTCATGACACGGGGTTCTCCAGGGTGAGTCCGTCGATGTCGATGCGGACGACGTCGCCGGATCGCAGGGTGAAATCTTCGCCCGGCACGATGCCCGTGCCGGTGAACAGGAACACGCCGCCGGGCTGGCGCAGTTCGCGCAGCAGCCAGCCGGCCAGTTCCTCCAGGCCGCGCTTGATCTGCGAGGTGCGGGTGCCGCCGGAGAAGGCGCTGGCACCATCGCGCAGGATGTCGAGCGTCACCGCCAGGTCACGCATCCCCGCCGCGTCGCACAGGCGGATGCCCGGGCCGATCGCGCAGCTGCCGTCGTAGACCTTGGCCTGCGGCAGGTACAGCGGGTTCTCGCCTTCGATGCTGCGCGAGGACACGTCGTTGCCGGTGGTGTAGCCGACGATGCCGCCGTCGGCGCCGATCACCAGCACCAGTTCCGGTTCCGGCACGTCCCACTGGCTGTCGGCGCGCACGCGGATCGGCGCGCCGTGGCCCACGACGCGCCAGCCGTTGGCCTTGAAGAACAGTTCGGGACGGTCGGCGCCGTACACGCGCTGGTAGACGTCGGCCGTCTGCGACTCGGCTTCGCGCGCCATGCGGCTGCTCAGGTAGGTGACGCCGCTGGCCCACACTTCCTGGTGGTCCTCGACCGGCGCCAGCAGCGGCGCATCCGCGGCTTCCCCCGGCGGCAGGGCGGCAAGCGCGTCGCGCGCGCCGGTGCTGGACCCCGCCAGCCAGCGCGAGAGCGTGAAGTCCTGCGGCAGGTAGCGGCCGTCGAGCGCCCAGCGGGGCCCTTGGGTCGTGGCATGGCGGGTCAGGAGGCTGTGCATGCGGAATGTTCCGTGGCAATGGAGTGGCGGTGCGCGGGGCCCGGGCGGGCGCGCGCGGGCGCGGCGCGGCTGCGCGGGGCGCGGGCGGCGCCTGCCACGATAGTGGATCGGGCGTGGAGTGCGCGGCAGCGGTTGCGCATGCAACCGCGTCCGCGCCGCGTTGCGCCGCACGCAGCGGCTATGATCACGCGGCCGCCACTTCCAAGGACATGCCGATGCGACCGATGCCCACGTTGCTCTCCGCCGCGCTCGCCGCCGCCCTCGCCGCGTGCTCGCCCCAGCCGGGCACGAACGGCGGCCCGGCCGATGCTGCCGCAGGCGCGGATCGCGAAGCCACCGCGCCGCTGGAAGCCGTCGGCCGGCTGACCACGTGGAATGCCGCGTTCGCCGACGTGGTCGAGGGCGATGCGCGCGTCGAGAAGCTCACCGCCGACACGTTCACCTGGTCGGAAGGCCCGGCCTGGGTGGCCGACGGCGGCTACCTGCTGTTCAACGACGTGCCCGAGAACCGGATGTACCGCTGGTCCGAACCGGACGGCCTGTCGGTGTTCCTCGAGCCCTCGGGCTACGACGGCCCGCCGCTGGAGGAGCTGCGCGAGGCCGGGGCCAACGGCCTGTTCGCCGAAAGCGCCGGCAGCGTGCTGCTGGCCGACTCGGGCTCGCGCCTGGTCGCGCGCCTGAACCCGGGCGACAAGTCGCGCACCACCCTCGCCGACCGCTTCGGCGGCAAGCGCTTCAACAGCCCCAACGACGTGGTCGCGCGCGCCGATGGCGCGGTGTTCTTCACCGATCCGCCGTACGGGCTCAAGGAGTTCGACCAATCGCCGGCGAAGGAGCTGCCGCACAACGGCGTCTACCGGATCGACACGGACGGGGCCGTGCACCTGCTCGACGACAGCCTCACCCGGCCCAACGGCATCGCGCTCTCGCCGGACGGCAACACGCTCTACGTCGCGAACTCCGACCCGGACCACCCGGTCTGGATCGCCTACACGCTCGATGCCGCCGGCGACGTGGTCGAACGCCGCCAGTTCGCCGATGCCTCCGACCTCGTCGGCGACGACGCGCCGGGCCTGCCCGATGGCATTGCCGTGGCGGCCGACGGCACGATCTTCGCCACCGGCCCCGGGGGCGTGCTGGTATTCGCGCCCGACGGCACCCGCCTGGGCCGGATCGAGACCGGCAGCGCGGTCGCCAACTGCGCGTTCGGCGACGACGGCCGCACGCTGTACATGACCTCGCACCGGTTCCTGGCGCGGGTGCGGCTGAAGCTGGCGGGCCTGGGCTTCCAAGGCTAGGCCTGTACGGCGGCGGCGAGCGCGCGCGCCACGGCCGCCGGCCCGCCGTCGCCGAGCGCAGCGTAGGCTTCGACCGCGGCCGCGACGAAGCGGGCATCGGTGGCCAGGGCGCCGAACACGGACTCCAGGGCGAGGAAACCGGCGACGTCGTGCGCGGCGTCGCCGGTGGCGGCCGCGCCGATCCGCAGCAGCTGCGCGGACATCGGATCGGACAGCTCCGCCCCCGCACGCGCCTGCCGGACGACGAAGTGCAGCCAGCCGGCCACGACCAGCGCCAGCCGGTCGATGCGCCCGCCCTGCGCCAGTGCGTCGGCCATCGTGCCCAGCACCCGCACCGGCAGCTTCTGCGAGCCGTCCCAGGCGATCTGCGACAGCAGGTGGGCGATGGCGGGGTTGCGGAAGCGCTCGAGCACCGCGCCGATGTAGGCGTCCGGATCGAAGCCGACCGGCAGCGCCAGCGTGGGCAGGATGTCCTCGCGCATGATCCGCTCGATGAACCCGGCCAGCACCGGTTCGCGCATCGCCTCGGCCACCGTGCCCATGCCGGTCAGCGAACCGAGGTAGGCCAGCGCCGAGTGCGGCGCGTTGAGCAGGCGCAACTTGGCCCGGTCCCAGCCCTCGACCTCGCTGCTGATCACCACGCCCACGCGTTCGAACGGGGGACGTCCGGCGCGGAAGTCGTCCTCCACCACCCACTGCGCATACGCTTCGCGCTGCACGGGCCAGGCATCCTCCACGCCGAGCGCGGATGCGACCTGCGCGCGCAGCGCATCGTCGGTGGCCGGCGTGATGCTGTCCACCATCGAGCGCGGGAAGCCGACGTGGTCCTCGATCCAGCCGGCCAGGCCGCGATCGACGCGGCGCGCGTAGTCGAGCACCGCGCGGCGCAGGCGGCCGCCGTTGTCGGCCAGGTTGTCGCAGCTGAGCACGGTGTAGGGTGCCAGTCCGCGCTCGCGGCGCTCGCGCAGGCCGGCGACCAGCCAGCCGATGGCGGTGATCGGCTGCTCGGGCTGGACCAGGTCGCGGCTGACGTCGGGGTGCGCCGCGTCGATGCCGTCGGCCGACAGGCAGTAGCCCTTCTCGGTGATGGTGAGCGTCACCAGGCGCACGTCGGGATCGACCAGCCGCGACATCACCGCGCGGCGCTGCTGCGGCGCGCACAGCACCTCCCGGATCGAGCCGATCACCCGCAGCGAGGGGCGCTCGCCCAGCAGCGCGAGCGTGTACAGGCCGTCCTGCGGCTGCAGCGCGTCGCGCACGTCGGGGCTGCGCAGCGACACCGCGCAGACCGCCCAGCCCGGGTCGTGCGCCAGCAGGTCGTCGACGTACACCGCCTGGTGGGCGCGGTGGAACGCGCCGGGGCCGAAATGGACGATGCCGATGCGGGTGGCGTCGCGGTCGTACCCGGGTCGCTGCACGGAGGCCGGCAGGCCCGGAAGGGTGGCCGGCGACAGCCGCGCCGCCGGCCCGGTCGCGGCTCCGCCGTCGTGCGCGATGGGCCACACGCTGTTCACGGCGCGCGCACCTCCACCTCGGCGCTGGCGCGGATGTCGGCGCTGGAGGCGCCCACTTCCACCAGGTAGCGGCCCGGATCGACGGCGTAGGCGCCGGCCTGCTCGTCGTAGTGGCGCAGGTCCTTCTCCGGCGCAAAGGTGAAGGTGACCTCGCGCGACTCGCCCGGCGCCAGGTGGATCCGCTCGAACCCGCGCAGTTCACGGATCGCGCGCGGACGCTTCGGTTCCAGCGCCCGCAGGTACAGCTGCACCACTTCGTCGCCGGCGCGCGTGCCGCCGTTGCGCACGCTGACGGTGGCGGTGACCCGGCCACCGGCATCGACCGTCGCACGGTCGAGCCGCACGTCACCGTACTCGAACGTCGTGTACGACAGGCCATGGCCGAACGGATACAGCGGCTCGCCGCGGAAGTACCGGTAGGTCCGGCCCTCCATGGCGTAGTCGTCGAACGCGGGCAGCGGTTCGTCGGCCTTGTAGAAGGTCACCGGCAGGCGGCCGGCCGGGTTGTGGTCGCCGAACAGGACGTCGGCCACGGCATTGCCGCCGCGCTGCCCCGGATACCAGGCGACGAGGATCGCGGGCAGGTGGTCCTTCGCCCAGTCGATGCCCAGCGCGGAGCCGGTGGTCAGCACCAGCACCACCGGCTTGCCGGTGGCGTGCAGCGCCTCGAGCAGCCGCTGCTGCGTCGCGGGCAGGCGGATGTCGGTGCGGTCGCCGCCGGCGAAGCCCGGGAAGTCGACCTTCATCTCCTCGCCCTCGACGTCGCCGGTCAGCCCGCCGACGAAGACGATCGCATCGGCGCTGCGCGCGGCCTCCATCGCCTCCTCGAACGGCGGCTTCGCGCCGGGCAGGTCCCAGGCCAGGCGCACCGCCGCGTCGCGCTCGTGCTCGTAGTACTCCAGGCGGATGTCGTAGGCCCGGCCGCCCTCGAGGTCCACCTCGACCGAGTCCGCGCGCAGGCGCTCGGCGTCCTCCCAGCGGTCGAGCAGCAGCTCGCCATCCAGGTACAGGCGGAAGCCGTCGTTGGCGCCGGCCTCGAGGCGATAGCGTCCGCTCACCGGCGGCAGCAGCTGGCCGCTCCAGCGGATGCTGAAGCCGTCGTTGGGCACCGCGTTGTCCGGACCGGCCTCGCCGCGCGCCATCAGGTTGTCGGTGGGCGAGCCGCGGTCCCAGCGGAAGCCGATCTGCGCATCCACGCGCACCAGCACCGGTTCGCCGGCCAGGTCCTTGTTGCGGAAGTACTCGCCACGCAGGCCGCGTTCGTTGGTGCCGGTGCCGGGGCGCAGGTACTGCGGCTCGATCAGCGGCGTGGCCGCCGGGTCCTCGCGTCCCTCCACCAGGTCCACGCCGCGCGCGTACACCACCTCCACGCCCGGCGCCGCTTCGCGGATGCCGCGCAGCACCGTGACCGGATCGGCCGGCGTGCCGTAGTAGTTGCCGAGCAGGGCCATGGTGTCGTCCGCGGTCGGACCGATCACGGCCAGCCGGCGGATGTCCTTCGACAGCGGCAGCACGCCGTCGTTCTTCAGCAGCACGATGGACTCCTGCGCCACGCGCCGCGCCAGCGCGTCGTGTTCCGGCGCCTGGTTGACCTCGTACGGGATGTCCGCCCAGCGCACGGACCCGGGCGGGTCGAACATGCCCAGCTCCATGCGCGTGGTCATCAGCCGGGTCAGCGCGTCGTCCAGCTCGGCTTCGCTGATCAGGCCCTTGCGCACCGCCACCGGCAGGTGCTCGGCATAGGTGCTGCCGCAGTTGAGCTCGGTGCCGTTCTTCACCGCCAGCGCTGCCGCCTCTTCGGGCGTGGCGACGATCCTGTGGTTCTCCCAGATGTCCACGATCGCCCAGCAGTCGGACATCACGTAGCCCTTGAAGCCCCACTGCTCGCGCAGGATGTCGCGCAGCAGCAGCTTGCTGGCACTCGCCGATTCGCCGTAGACACGGTTGTAGGCGCCCATCACCGCCTGGACGCGCCCTTCCCTCACCAGTGCCTCGAACGCCGGCAGGTAGGTCTCCCACAGGTCGCGCGGGCTGGGATGGACGTCGAAGGTGTGGCGGTCGGCCTCGGGCCCGCTGTGGACGGCGAAATGCTTGGCGGTGGCGTCGAGCTTGCGGTGCACCGGGTCGAGCGGCTCGCCGGTGCGCGGATCCATGCCCTGCAGGCCGCGCACGAACGACACGCCCATGCGCGCGGTGAGGAACGGGTCCTCGCCGTAGGTCTCCTGGCCGCGGCCCCAGCGCGGGTCGCGGAAGATGTTGATGTTCGGCGACCAGAAGGTCAGGCCCTGGTAGCGGCCGTGCTGGCCGTTGCGCAGGGCCTCGTGGTGCTTGGCGCGGGCCTCGTCGCTGATGGTCCTGGCGACCTGGTCCATCAGCGGCACGTCGAAGGTCGCGGCCATGCCGATCGCCTGCGGGAACACGGTGGCGGCGCCGGCGCGGGCCACGCCGTGCAGGGCCTCGTTCCACCATTCGTACTCCGGCACCCCGAGGCGTTCGATCGCCGGGGAGTCGTTCTGCATCTGCGCGGCCTTCTCCTCCAGCGTCATCCGCGACACCAGCGCGGCGGCGCGTTCCTCGAAGCCGAGCGAGGCGTCGAGCCAGGGGCGGTCGCCGTCGTCGGCCTGGAGCGCAACGACCGGGAGCGCGGCGAGGAGCGTGGCGGCGCACGCGCGCGCCAGCCGGCGCAGGGCCGGTCCGGTGCAGCGGGCGGATGCCTGTGGCGGGTGTACCTGCATGTCCGTGTCCCTCCCGGGGGTCATGTCACTGCGTGGCGCGTTCGTCGCGCGCGTAGGGGCCGAGCGTGGCGCCGATGAAACCGCCGGCCACGTCGGTGCTCAGGATCGTGCCGTCGGCGTCGCGCACCAGCCACTGCACGCCCTCGCCGCCGTCGAAGCCGAAGCCGTAGCGGCCTTCGTCGCCCTCGATGTGCAGGACGAGCTGGCCGGGGGCTGCGATCGACTGCGTGGCCACCACCTCCGGATCGCCCTCGCCCGCCTTCTTCTCGAGGAACACCTCGAGCCGGTCGCCGTCGCGGCGCGCGCCCAGGAAGTACCAGTGGTCGTCGCCCTGGAACGCGGCCAGGCCGGCGGCCACGCCCGGCGCCGGCGGCTCCAGCCCGGCGGAGGCCTCGAACACGAGGTGCTGCTGGCGGCGGGCGTAGAAGGACATGTTGACCTTGGCGTCCAGGCGCTCGCGCAGCGGATGGATGGTCAGCCAGCCCGGGCGCGAGCTGCCGTCGTACCACTGGGTCTTCGGCACCCGCGGGGTCATCCAGCCCTTGCCCAGCTCTACCGTGTCGAACTCGTCGCGCCAGGTGAAGTTGCCGGTCATGGGCGCCTGCTCGGCCGGCGTCTTCATCCACGACGGACCCGGCAGCACGTACGGGATCTTCTCGCCGCGCGGCAGGATCACCGGCCAGCCGTCCTTCCAGGTCACCGGCAGCAGGAAGGTCTCGCGGCCGGTGTTGTAGTGGTCGCGGCCGTAGTTGCGGCTGGCCAGGAAGGTGGCCCACCAGGTGCCGTCCGGCCCCTGCACCATGTCGGCATGGCCGGCGTTGGTCACCGGCAGCGGGCGGTCGGGGTCGAGGTCGCGCTGGGTGAGGATCGGGTTGTGCTCGTAGGGCTCGTACGGCCCCCACACGTCGCGGCTGCGCAGGACCACCTGCGAGTGCTGCGGGCCGGTGCCGCCTTCGGCGTCGCTGAGGTAGTACCAGCCGTCGACCTTGTAGATGTGCGGGCCTTCGATCCAGATCGGGTTCTCTTCCGGCTTCACTCCGCCGTCGATCAGCACCTTGCGCGGGCCGAACGGCTTGCCGCTGGCGATGTCGATCTCCTGCAGCCAGATCGCGCGGTGGCCGTCGTAGCGCACCGGCACTTCCGGCTCGTCGTTGTTGAGGATGTAGACCTTGCCGTCGTCGTCGAAGAACAGCGACGGATCGATGCCGCCGATGGTCGGCAGCCAGACGGGATCCGACCATGGACCCGCCGGGTCCTTGGCGGTGACGAAGAAGTTGCCGCCGGCGTCGACCGAGGTGTTGACCACGTAGAAGGTGCCGTCGTGGTACTCGATCGCCGGCGCGAACACGCCGCGCGACATGCCCAGGCCGTCGAAGTCCAGCTGCCCGGGGCGATGGATGGCGTTTCCGACCTGCGTCCAGTGCACCAGGTCCTCGCTCTCGAACACCGGGATGCCGGGGAAGAACGAGAAGGTCGAGGCCACGAGGTAGAACTTGCCGTTGGCCGCGGTGATGCTGGGGTCGGAATGGAAGCCGGCCAGGATGGGGTTGCGGAAGTGTCCTTCCGGCAGCGGTTCCTCGAACGCAGCGTCGCGGCCGGTGTACTCGAACCAGTCGAAGTGGACCGGCGGCGCCGGGTCGGCGCTCGCCTCCCCGGCCGCCTGCCCGGCCGCCGGGGTCGAAGGCTGCCCGCTGCACGCGGCGAGCGCGAGCGCGGCCAGGGCGGCGAGCATGCCGGCCGCCAGGCGGCGTGGTTGCGTGATGGTCATGTTCCGTCCTCTCCGTCCAGTGTTCACCAGTCCCACATCGAGCCGTCTTCCAGGCGCGCGATCGGCAGCTGCCTGGGCGAGTACGGATACTTCGCCGCCAGCTTCTCGTCGATGTCGACGCCGATGCCAGGGGTGTCGCCCACGTGCAGGCGCCCGTCGCGCAGCGCGTAGTCGTGCGGGAACACCGCGTCGGTTTCGTCGGTGTGGAACATGTACTCCTGGATGCCGAAGTTCGGAACCCAGGTGTCGAAGTGCAGCGCCGCGCCCATGGTCACCGGCGACAGGTCGGTGGCGCCGTGGAAGCCCGTGCGCACCTGGTGCAGGGCGGCGAAGTCGGCCAGCCGTCGGATGTGGGTGATGCCGCCGCCGTGCACGATGGTGGTACGGATGTAGTCGATGAGCTGGTGCTCGATCAGGTGCTTGCAGTCCCAGATCGAATTGAACACTTCGCCCACCGCCAGCGGGGTGACCGAGTGCCTGCGGATCAGCTCGAACGACTTCTGGTGCTCCGCCGGGGTCGCGTCCTCGAGCCAGAACAGCCGGTAGGGCTCGAGCGCCTTGGCCAGGCGCGCGGCCTCGATCGGGGTCAGGCGGTGGTGCACGTCGTGCAGCAGCTCCACCTCGTCGCCGTGGTCCTTGCGCAGCTGCTCGAACAGCTTCGGCGCGACCTCCAGGTAGCGCGGCGTGTTCCATTCGGTCTCGACCGGCAGCTCGCTCTCGGCCGGCTCGTAGGCACGGCCTGAGGACACGCCGTAGGGCTTCTTCACGCCCGGGACGCCGCACTGCGCGCGCACCGCGAGGAAGCCCTGCTCGATGAAGCGGCCGACCGCGTCGGACGCCTCGGCGATGTCGCGCCCGTTGGCGTGGCCGTAGACCAGCGCGCCTTCGCGCGAGCGCCCGCCCAGCAGCTGGTACACCGGCATCCCGGCCATCTTGCCCAGGATGTCCCACAGCGCCACGTCGACCGCGGCGATCGCGCTCATGGTGACCGGGCCGCGGCGCCAGTACGCGCCGCGATAGAGGAACTGCCAGGTGTCCTCGATCCGGCCGGCGTCGCGGCCGATCAGGTTCGGCACCACGTGGTCCTGCAGGTACGAGGCCACGGCCAGTTCGCGGCCGTTGAGGGTGGCGTCGCCGAGGCCGTACACGCCCGAGCGCGTGGTGATCTTCAGGGTGACGAAGTTGCGCCCCGGGCAGGTGACGATGACCCTGGCGTCGACGATCTCGCGATCGTTCCTCGAACCGTGGGCGGGAGTGTCGTTGGTGTTCATCGGGCGTGGTCGTCGTCGATCATCGGGGGAACGGGCAGTTCGAACGGACCGGCCGGCAGGCCGGCACCGTCGAACAGGGTGCAGACGGGGCTGTCGGCCCAGCAGTAGCGCACGCGCGTGGCGGCATGCGCGCCGGGGGCCTGCAGGGTGACGCGGTCGAAGCGGATCGAGGCCGTGGCGTAGCGGCAGCTGTCCTGGGTCTGGCCGCACAGCTCGAAGCCGATCGGGCCGTCCGCGCCATAGGCGACGAGGCCGTCGCTGGCGTCGCCGAACTCCACCACTACCGCGTCGCCGTTGCGCGCGACCGAGCGCGGCACCGGACCGGAGGGCGGGATCGCCTCGCCGTACACCACGTGGCGGGCGTTGCGCGCCAGGCGCCGCGCCAGCTCCTGCTTGTTGGTCGGGTGGATGTCGTAGCGGTCGCCGATGTCGATGGTGACCACGAGGCCGGTGGCGTCGTCCTCGGCGGCGACCGCACGCTGGGCCTCGCGCATCCGCGCCCAGTCGCTCTCGGTGGGACGGGTCGGCGGCGCGCCGAAGTTCGGCAGCTGCACCACCAGCAGCGGCAGGCCGGCGCCGAAACGCTCGCGCCAGTCGCTGCGCAGCGTGCGCAACAGGTCGCCGTAGAACGCATGCTCGAAGGTGTTGGACTCGCCCTGATACCAGAGCGCGCCGCGCAGGCCGTAGCGACCGATCGGCGCGATCATCCCGTTGTACAGGGTCGACAGTCCCGCCGCGCTCTGCCACGGCGCGCGGGGCGGATCGCCCAGGTCCGGCGGCACCACCCGGTAGCGCCAGCCGCGGTCGAGCGGGATCCGGGTGCCGTCGGCCAGGCGCAGGGCATGCGCCGACGCGGGGCCGGCGAGGCCACCGTCGCGCCAGGTGTCGAGCACGTTCACCGACACGGTGTTGGCACCGGCGCGCAGCAGGCCCGCCGGCAGCGGATACTCGCGCCCGGCGCCGGCGCCGTAGGTGCTGCCGACGCCCACGCCGTTCACCCAGGTCATGTCGATCTCGTCGGCCGGCCCGAGTTCCAGCACCGCCTCCTGCGCCGCCTGCGCGGCGTCGAGCTCCACCGTGGTGAGGTACCAGACCATGCCATTGAAGTCGGCGAGTTCCGGCACGCCCCAGTGCTCCCAGGCGCCGAGCTGCGCCGGCGCGTCGCGCCACTGGCCGCCGCCCTCGCCCTCCCACGGGCGGTCGTCGGCGGCGATGCCCTCCAGGCCGCTCCACCACGCCTGCCAGAGTTCGCCCCAGGCACCGACGGCACCGACCGGATCGACGGCATAGCGGTCGAGCACGTCGAGTTCGCCGTCGTAGCGGCCAAGGCGGCGCAGCGCCGGCGCGCTGGTCCAGGCCTGGATCCGCGAACCACCCCAGGCGGCCTCCACCAGGCCCATCGGCACGTCCACGTGCTTTTGCAGCTCGCGCGCGAAGAAGTAGCAGGCCGCGGAGAACTCGCGCACCGACTCGGGGCTCACCGGCTGCCACTCCACCGGCTGGTCGAAGGTCGCGCGCGGCGCCACGGCGGCCACCTGCGGCACGGTGAACAGGCGGATGCGGTCGTTGCCGGCGCTGGCGATCTCGGCCCGCGCGTCGAGCGCGCGCCAGACCTGCAGCTCCATGTTCGACTGTCCCGAGCACAGCCACACGTCGCCGACCAGCACGTCGCGCACGCGCTGGCTGCGGTCGCCGGCCGTCGCCACCAGCTCGTAAGGACCACCGGCGCGCAGCGCGGGCAGCGTGGCCTCCCAGTGTCCATCGCCATCGGCGCGCGCGCGGACCCGGCGGCCGGCCAGCTCCACGCGCACGGTCTGGCCGGGCGAGGCCTCGCCGTACACGCGGATCGGCCGGTCGCGCTGCAGCACCGCGTGGTCGGAGAACATCGCGTGCAGCAGCGGCGCCTCCCCGGCCGCGACGGCGACCGGAAGCAGCACCGCGGCCACGGCCGCGAGCCATGCGAGGGCTGTCCTGCGGATCATTGCGTATCCCCCGGTGCGTGCGGGAATTCCAGCGACATGTAGTACTCGAGCGGATGTTCGGGCGGCGCCTCGCCCTCGGGCAGCGGCAGCCGCGAGAAGGTCTGGAAATAGGCGATGCTGGCGTCGCGCCACCACTGCGCCTCCTTGCGCTGGATCGCCAGGAAACGCGCGACCTGGTGGTGGCGCTCGGCATCGACGTAGTCGCGCAGTCCGGCCCAGGTCTGCTGCATCTTCCCGACCGCGGCAACGCCGCGCGAGTAGCGGTGCACCAGTTCGTCCCACAGGGTCCGCCCCGAGGACACGCGGCTGGTCCATGGCCGGTGGTGGAACCAGAGCAGGAAGTCCTCGGGCACGCGCTCCGGATCGTTGAACACCTCCGCCACCGGCGGCGCGTACTGCGACACCGCGTCGCTGCCGGACGTGGTGCGGTCGAAGCCGATGCCCTCGCGGGTGGCACGGTGGTAGTACACCGAGGTCCAGTCCGCGCGCGGGCCGCCCTCCACCCAGGGACCGGGCCCGTAGTGGTGGCCGCGCCCCATCAGGTGGTGCAGGCCCAGCGGTGTCATGTAGTCCACGGCGGCCTGGTGCGAACCCATCATCATCGCCACCACGGGCTCGACGAACGCGGGGTCGGCGCTGAAGGTCATGCGCACCCACTCCTCGGCCACCGTGCGCGAATCCAGGTAGGGGTCCCAGGCCAGGCGCCCGAATACGTACCAGTTGGCCTGGTCGAAGTGGGAGCCGCTCCAGTTGCGGTCGGTGCCGATGTTGGCCACCCCGGCGATGCCGCTGATCGCGTGGCCGTCGAGGGAGCCGTCCACGACCTTCGCCACCGTCGAACCCGGGCCGGCGGCGTGGGTGTCGGCACGCAGCACCTCCTCGTACATCGGTCCCAGGTACACCAGGTGGGTGGCGAAGCCCAGGTATTCCTTGGTGATCTGGAACTCCATCATCAGCGGCGTCTTCGGCATCGCGCCGAACAGCGGATGGAACGGTTCGCGCGGCTGGAAGTCGATCGCGCCGTTCTTCACCTGCACCAGCACGTTGTCGCGGAAGCTGCCATCGAGCGGCACAAACTCGGTGTAGGCCTGCTTGTGGCGGTCGTCGGGTTCCTCGTGGGAATAGACGAAGGCACGCCACATCACCACGCCGCCGTGCGGGGCGAGCACCTCGGCAAGCATGTTCGCGCCGTCGGCGTGGGTGCGGCCGAAGTCCTGCGGGCCGGGCTGGCCTTCCGAATTGGCCTTGACCAGGAAGCCGCCGAAGTCGGGGATGCGCGCGTAGATCTCCGCGGCCTTGTCCTTCCACCAGCGCTGCACCGCCGGATCCAGCGGATCGGCCGTGTCCATCCCGCCGATCTCCATCGGCGCGCTGAAGCGCGCGCTCAGGTACACCCTGATCCCGTACGGCCGCAGCACGCCGGCCAGCGCCGCGACCTTGGCCAGGTACATCGGCGTGAGGATCTGCGCGTTGGCGTTGACGTTGTTGAGCACGGCGCCGTTGATGCCGATCGAGGCGTTCGCGCGGGCGTAGTCGGTGTAGCGCGGGTCGAGCCAATCGGGCAGCAGGTGCCAGTTCCAGATCGACTGGCCGGAGTAGCCGCGCTCGACGTAGCGGTCGAGGTCGTCCCAGTGGTTGAGGACCCGCAGCCTGACCTTCGGCGCCTCGCGCAGGTCCAGGGCGTCGATCGGCTGTCCGCTCTGCAGCAGGCGCAGCAGGTGGAAGCTTCCGTAGAGCGCGCCGACATCCGTATTGGCGGCCACCACCGTCGCCGGACGGCCGTCGAGCTCGACGCTGCGGAGCAGGTAGCCCTCCTCGCCAAGCCCGTCCAGGTCCAGGCCGAGCCGGGCCAGCGCCGGCAGCGACGCCGGCGTGCCGACGAGCACGGCGCCGGGGGCCGACGGCGCCTCGGCGACGGCGGGCGCCCCGCCCAGCAGCCCACCCAGCCCACGCAGCAGTTCCCCGCGGGCGGCGCGCTGGGTCGGCGTGGCCGCCGGCGCGACCAGCTGCGCCAGCCGCGGCCGGTATTGGGCCTGCTGCCCCGCGTCCAGCGGCCGATAGCGCAGCCACAGCTCGTAGCCGTCTTCGGCCTGCACCGCAGGCAGCACGGCCAGCGCCAGCAGGAGCGCGGCCAGGCGGCGCAGCCAGCGCCCGGCGGGCCCGGGGACGTCTTGCTGCGTGCGGTCGGCGGTTGTGTGTAACATTCGGCCAGCCCTCATGTCGGATCGTGTCGCGAAGGACGCCGCGTCCCTACCGTCGCACGGTGCCGCGCATGCCGGCTCGAACCACAGACGGCCGCGGCGCGGCGGGGGAAACGACTTTGCAAAAGCCAAGGAAAGCTGCCCGCCGCAAGGGACAGGCGGTCACCCTGGACGAGGTCGCCGCGCTGGCGAAGGTCTCGCCGATGACCGTCTCGCGCGTGGTCAACGGCCAGGGCAAGGTGCGCGACACGACCCGCGACCGGGTCATGCGCGCCGTGCGCGAACTCGGCTACACGCCCAACCTCGCGGCGAGTGCCCTGGCCACCGCGCAGGACACGCGGGTGGCGATGATCTACACCAACCCCAGTTCGGCCTACCTGCGCGAGCTCCTGGTGGGCGCGCTGCGCGGGGCGTCGCGCACCGCGGCGCAGCTGGTGGTCGACACCTGGGATTCGCTCGGCGCCAGCGCCCAGCGCCAGGCCGCGCGCGCGCTCGCGCGGCGCGCCGCGGGCGTGATCCTGCCGCCGCCGCTGTGCGAGTCCAAGGCCATCGTGTCCGAGTTCCTCGAGGCGGAGATCCCGGTGGTGGCGATCGCCTCGGGCCGCTTCCACCAGGACATCTCCTGCGTGCGCATCGACGACTTCCGCGCCAGCAAGGACATCACCCTGCACCTGATCGCGGCCGGTCACCGCCGCATCGGCTACATCAAGGGCAATCCCAACCAGACCGCCAGCGTGCGGCGCTTCGAGGGCTTCCTCTCGGCGATGGCGCAGGCCGGCATCGAGGTCGACGAAAGCCTGGTCGAAAGCGGCTTCTTCACCTACCGCTCCGGCCTGGAGGCGAGCGAGAAGCTGCTCTCCCACCCCAGGCCGCCGACCGCCATCTGCGCGGCCAACGACGACATGGCCGCGGCTGCGGTGTCGGTCGCGCACCGGCGCGGGCTCGACGTGCCGCGCGACCTGTCGATCGTGGGATTCGACGATACCTCCGCCGCGACCACGGTCTGGCCGGAGCTGACCACGATCCGGCAGCCGATCGCGGCCATGGCCGATTCGGCGGTGGACATCCTGATGCGCAACATCCGGCGCAAGGACAAGAGCACGCGCACGGTGGTCGATCACCTGGTGCCGCACGAACTCGTCGTGCGCGACTCGGTGGCCCCGCCGGCGCGCTGACGCGCCGGCACCCGCCAGTCCGGCCCGGCACGCAACGGCCACGCGCCCGGCCCACGACCGCCCCACCCCGCCCGGCGCCCCGTCCACCCCGCGGCGGCACGCGGAAAGCGCGGTCCGGCATGCGGCGCCCCGGCCTGCGCGGCAGGGGCGCGTCGAACCGGCAGGCAGGGGCGGGCTCGCTCCCATGTCGACCGGTCGCCTCCTCCTCAGCGACGCAGGAGGTACTGGTTGAGCAGGTTCTCGTAACGCTCCTGCTTGCCGCTGGTCTGCTGCGGCTCGCCATGCTTCGCCGCGTGCGCCACCAGGTCGGCCAGGCTGAGCTTGCCGGCCTCGAAGTCGGCGCCGGGGCCGCTGTCGAAGCTCGCGTAGCGCTCCTTGCGCCACTGCTCCCAGGGCGAATCGTTGAGCAGCGCGTGGGCGACTTCCAGGCCGCGGGCGAACGCGTCCATGCCGCCGATGTGGGCGATGAACAGGTCCTCCATGTCGGTGGACTCGCGGCGCGGCTTGGCGTCGAAGTTCAGGCCACCCGGCAGGCCGCCCTGGCGCAGCACCACCAGCATGGCGCCGACGGTGTCGTAGAGGTCGGTCGGGAACTGGTCGGTGTCCCAGCCGTTCTGCGGGTTGCCGCGGTTGGCGTCGATGCTGCCGAGCAGGCCGTGGTCGGAGGCCACCTGCAGGTCGTGTTCGAAGGTGTGGCCCGACAGCGTGGCGTGGTTGGCCTCGATGTTGAGCGAGAAGTCCTTCTCCAGCCCGTGCTCCTTGAGGAAGCCGGCGACGGTGGCGCTGTCGAAGTCGTACTGGTGCTTCATCGGCTCCATCGGCTTGGGCTCGATGAAGAACTGGCCCTTGAAGCCGATGCTGCGGCCGTAGTCGCGGGCCATGGCGAGGAAGCGGGCGAAGTGCGCCAGCTCGCGCTTCATGTCGGTGTTGTGCAACGAGGCGTAGCCTTCGCGGCCGCCCCAGAACACATAGTGCTCGCCGTCGAGCTCGACCACCGCGTCGAGCACGTTCTTCACCTGCACCGCGGCGCGGGCGACGACGTTGAAGTCGGGGTTGGTGGCGGCGCCGTTCATGTAGCGCGGGTGCGAGAACAGGTTCGCCGTGCCCCACAGCAGCTTCACGCCGGTGGCCTTCTGGCGCTCCTTGGCTAGCGCCACCAGGTGCTTGAGGTTCTTCTCGTAGGTACCGATGTCGTCGGCGTCGGGCGCCAGGTCGACGTCGTGGAAGCAGTAGTACGGCACGTCGAGCTTGGAGAAGAACTCGAACGCCGCGTCCACCTTGGCCTCCGCGGTGGCCATCGGGTCGCCCTTCTCCCACGGGAAGCGGCGGGTGCCCGGGCCGAACGGGTCCGCGCCGGCGTTGCAGAAGGTGTGCCAGTAGCAGACCGCGAACCGCAGGTGCTCGCGCATGGTCTTGCCGCCGATCCTGCGGTCGGCCTCGTAGAACTTGAACGCGAGCGGGTTGTCGGAATCCGGGCCCTCGTACGGGATCCTGCCGATGCCGGGGAAGTATTCCTTCGCGCCGATGAAAGGCTTGCTCATTGCTGTGGTGTCCGTGGAGTCGTGGTGGAAAGGCGCGCTCAATCCGCGTACAGCGGGCGGATCGCGTCGAGGTGGGTGAGGAAGCGCTGGTACTGCGCCTGGTAGGCGGCGGTCGCCTCGGCGTGCGGGTGCGCGGCCAGGCGCGGGTCGAGCTGCACGTGCGCCGCGGCCAGGGCGTTGAGGTCGGCGTCGCCGCCGGCGGCGCGCTCCACCGCCCACAGTGCCTGCAGCGCGGCGCCGAAGGCCGCGCCTTCGGCCTGCTCGGGTACGTCGACCGGGAGGCCGAACATGTCCGCGGCCATCTGCCGCCACACCGCGCTCTGGCTGCCGCCGCCGGTCAGGCGGATCGCCTCGAAGCGCAGGCCGGCGTGGACCAGGCCGTCGTAGCCGTACTTGAGGCTGTACATCGCCCCTTCCATCGCCGCCCGGTACAGGTTGGCCTGGCTCAGGTTGGTGGCGGTCATGCCGAACAGGCCGCCCCGGCCGTGCGGCAGGTCGGGCGTGCGCTCGCCGTTGAGGAACGGCAGCATCAGCAATCCGTCCGCGCCCGGCCGGGTGTTGGCCAGCAGCGCATCGCCGTCGCGGGTGGAGAAGCCGCACAGGCGCGCGACCGACTCGGTCGCCACGGTGCAGTTCATGGTGCAGATCAGCGGCAACCAGCCGCCGGTGGAGTCGCAGAACGCGGCCCAGCGGCCCTGCCCGTCGACCACGGCGCGGTCGGCGTAGGTGAAGATCGTGCCCGAGGTACCCAGGCTCATGCTGAGCACGCCCGGCACCACGTTGCCGGTGCCGATCGCGGCCATCATGTTGTCGCCGCCGCCGGCCGAGACCTGGACCGAATGCGGCAGGCCCAGCTCGTCGGCCAGGGCCGCCCGGATCTTCGCCAGGTGGTGGGCGGGAACCAGCGGCGGCAGGCACTCGCGCAGGTCGCGGTCGGGATCGGTCGCGGCCAGCATCTCCGGCGACCAGTCGCGACGGCGCACATCGAGCCAGCCCGTGCCGGAGGCGTCGCCGTGCTCCATCCACAGCTCGCCGGTGAGCCAGTAGTTGATGTAGTCATGGGGCAGCAGGATCGTGGCCAGGCGCGCGTAGGCCTGCGAGCGGTGCTTGCGCGTCCACGGCAGCTTGGACGCGGTGTAGCCGGCCAGGATCGGGTTGCCGGCCACCTCGATGCAGCGCGCCGGACCGCCCACGCGGTCCATGATCTCGTCGCACTCGGCGGCGGTGCTGGTGTCGCACCAGAGCTTGGCCGGGGCCAGCACGCTGCCCGTGCGGTCGAGCGGGACGAAGCCGTGCTGCTGCCCGGACACGCCGATTGCCACCACCCGGGCCCTGATCGCCGGGTCGATCCGCGAGAAGCAGGCGCGTACCGCCTCGACCCACCAGTCGGCGCGCTGCTCACGGCTGCCGTCGTCGCCGGCAGCGAGGTCGAGCGGCTGGCCGGCGGTGGCCACGATGTGGCGGGCATCCGGATCGTAGGCCACCAGCTTGACGCTCTGGGTGCCCACATCCAGTCCTACGAACAGGCCCATCTTCCAGTCCCCAGAAAGTTAGCGCTACCAAAAAAGCCGTACGCCTTCCCCTGCAGCGCGAACATCGGCACACCGGGGGCACGGGCGGATCCGGCCCGGCGGCGTGTCGCGACTGTACACACATGCAGGGCAAATGCCTTGCTGCACTGCGCAACGGCGTGGAGAGCCGAAATGGCGCCCGGGAGTTAGCGTTAACACATTCTTTCGGTTTCAGGTGCGCTGCAGCACAGTTGCGGGGCCCAGTCTCATGACCGTTTGATACGCGACCGGTCCGCCCGGGTCAGCGCCGCCGACTCCGTCTCCGGCTCCCCGTTCGGACCTCCCGGTGGCGTGCCGGGGCGACCGGACAACGACCGTCCCCTGTACCTGCGCGCTTGCCCGCAGCCCCCCGCGATCCGGACCCCGTGGGCCGGACAAGCGCCCCGTCCCCGGGCGCCGCCGCACGGACCGGCGGCCGGGAGCGGCAGGCGGACGGCGGCCCGTCGTCCGCGCGGCACGGGGCGGGCACCGCGTTGTCCCTGGCTGGCAGCGTGCCTCCAGGCGGCGCATCGTTCGCGGGCGGCCGGGCATCGGCCCGGCAGCAATGGACGCGTCGCCACCGCGCACCGCGCGGTGACGCGGAAAGACGCGCGCCGACACAGGGGGCGCCACGATCGACGCGTGCGGATTGGACGTCGTCCCGCGCCGATCACCGTCCCGCACCGGCACGCCGTCCCGGCGACTGCGCGGCGCGGGCACGGGTGCGGAAGGCCGCGGTCTCGCCGTGCGAGACGGTGGCCGGTTCTGCTGCACGGGTAGAATTCCCCGCTTTCCCCCGGCAGCCCGCAGATGTCCGAATCCGTCCGCCCCGCCTTCCACGGTTACGAGCAGATCCCCCTGCGCGAGTACGCCGAGCGCGCCTACCTCGACTACTCGATGTACGTGGTGCTCGACCGCGCCCTGCCCTTCATCGGCGACGGCCTCAAGCCCGTGCAGCGCCGGATCATCTACGCGATGAGCGAGCTGGGCCTGTCGGCCACCGCCAAGCCCAAGAAGTCGGCGCGCACCATCGGCGACGTGATCGGCAAGTTCCACCCCCACGGCGACAGCGCCTGCTACGAGGCGATGGTGCTGATGGCGCAGCCGTTCTCCTACCGCCACCCGCTGGTGGACGGCCAGGGCAACTTCGGCTCGGCCGACGACCCCAAGTCGTTCGCGGCGATGCGCTACACCGAGTCGCGCCTGACCCCGGTGGCCGAGGTGCTGCTGGGCGAACTCGCGCACGGCACGGTGGACTGGGTGCCGAACTTCGACGGCACCCTGCAGGAGCCGAGCTGGCTGCCGGCGCGCCTGCCGCACCTGCTGCTCAACGGCACCACCGGCATCGCGGTCGGCATGGCCACCGACGTGCCGCCGCACAACATCAACGAGGTGGTGAGCGCGTGCGTGCGCCTGCTCGAGGACCCGGACGCCACGGTGGCCGACCTGTGCGAGCACGTGCGCGGCCCGGACTACCCGACCACGGCGGAGATCATCACCCCGGCGGCCGAGCTCCGGGCGATGTACGAGACCGGCAACGGCAGCGTGCGCGCCCGCGCCACCTACACGCGCGAAGGCACCAACATCATCGTCACCGCGCTGCCCTACCAGGTCTCGCCCTCGAAGGTGATCGAGCAGATCGCCGCGCAGATGCGGGCCAAGAAGCTGCCCTGGCTGGAGGACATCCGCGACGAGTCCGACCACGCCAACCCGGTGCGCATCGCCCTGGTGCCGCGCTCCAACCGGGTCGACGCCGAACAGCTGATGGGCCACCTGTTCGCGACCACCGACCTGGAGAAGAGCTACCGGGTCAACCTCAACGTGATCGGCCTGGACGGCAAGCCGGCGGTCAAGAACCTGCGCACGCTGCTGGACGAGTGGCTGACCTTCCGCATCGACACCGTGGTGCGCCGGCTCAAGCACCGCCAGGAGAAGGTCGAGCGCCGCCTGCACCTGCTCGAAGGGCTGCTGGTCGCCTTCCTCAACCTGGACGAGGTGATCCGGATCATCCGCACCGAGGACGAACCGAAGCCGGTGCTGATGGCCCGCTTCAAGCTCACCGAAGAGCAGGCCGACTACATCCTCGAGACCAGGCTGCGCCAGCTCGCGCGGCTGGAGGAGATGAAGATCCGCGGCGAGCAGGAGGAGCTGTCGAAGGAGCTCGAGCACATCGTCGCCACCCTCGGCAGCCGGGCGAAGCTGCGCAAGCTGGTCAAGGACGAGCTGCTGGCCGACGCGAAGAAGTACGGCGACGCGCGCCGTTCGCCGCTGGTCGCGCGCGGCGCGGCGCAGGCGCTGGACGAGACCGAGCTGGTGCCGAGCGAGCCGGTGACCGTGGTACTCAGCCAGAAGGGCTGGGTGCGCGCGGCCAAGGGCCACGACGTCGATGCCGCCGGCCTGTCCTACCGCGAGGGCGACGGGCTGCTGGCCGCGGTGAAGGGCCGCACCACGCAGCAGGTCGCCTTCCTCGACAGCACCGGCCGCAGCTACTCGACCATCGCCCACTCGCTACCCTCGGCGCGCGGCAACGGCGAACCGCTGACCGGGCGCTTCTCGCCCGCGCCGGGCGCCTCGTTCGTTGCCCTGGCCAGCGGCACGCCGGACGACCGCTTCGTACTGGCGTCCTCGCACGGCTACGGCTTCGTCACCCGCTTCGAGAACCTTACCGGGCGCAACAAGGCGGGCAAGGCGCTGCTGAGCCTGTCGGAGGGCGCCAGGGTGCTGCAGCCCGCGCCGGTGGCGGGCACCGCCGACGATCGCGTGGTGGTGGTCACCAGCGCCGGCCACCTGCTCGCCTTCCCCGTGGCGGAACTGCCCGAGCTCGACAAGGGCAAGGGCAACAAGCTGATCGAGATTCCCAAGGCCAGGCGCGGCACCGAGCGCGTGGTCGCGGTGGCCGTGGTGCCGCCGGGCGGCACGCTCGCGGTGAAGTCGGGCGCACGCACGATGGGCCTGTCGTTCAAGGACCTGGGCGACTACCTCGGGGCGCGGGCGAGCCGGGGCGGGTTGCTGCCGAGGGGTTGGCAGAAGGTGGATGGCCTGTCGGTCGAACCGTAGGGTTCATGGCGCGGCGACGACGCGGCCGGTGAAGCCGTCGCGAGGTTCGTGTGCGACGCCCCCTCCCCCGCGCGCGGGGGAGGACCGGGGTGGGGGCAACGCTCCCGTCGCCGCGCGGCAACTCGCGGCGTCGGCCCATGGCCCCATCCCGACCTTCCCCCGCAAACGGGGGAAGGGGTGCATGCCGGGCTGCGACGGTCCGGACCCCTGCGGGCGCAAACGCCGCCGGTCCACAGCCTGGCGCTGGACGACGCCAGCGGAGAACAACGGAACCTGCCCACGCCATGCACCCTGACTTCTGGCTCGAACGCTGGCGCGAGAACCGCATCGGCTTCCATCGCGACACGCCCCTGCCGCTGCTGGTCCGGCACTGGCCCGCGCTCGGCCTGCCGGCCGGCAGCCGCGTGTGCGTGCCGCTGTGCGGCAAGTCGCTGGACATGGTGTGGCTGGCAGAACAGGGCCATCGCGTGCTCGGGATCGAACTGGCGGCGCAGGCCATCGAGCAGTTCTACGACGAGCGCGGCCTCACGCCCGGGGTCCGCCCGGGCCCCGGCGGCATCCACTACACCGCCGGCCCGTGGGAACTGGTGGCCGGCGACGCGTTCGCGTTCCCCGCCGGGCTGCTGGCCGACTGCGCCGGCGTCTACGACCGCGGCGCGCTGATCGCACTACCGCCCGACATGCGCGACACCTACACGCGCACGATCTGGCGACGACTGCCCACCGGCTGCCGCGGGCTGCTGGTCACGCTCGAGTATCCGCAACACGAGAAGCAGGGCCCGCCCTTCAGCGTCGACGACGTCGAAGTCCGCGCGCGCTTCGCGCCGGACTGGAACGTCGCCCTGCTCGAACGCCGCGACATCCTCGCCAGCGAACCCTCGTTCCAGGCCGACGGCGTCACCGCGCTGGCGACCGCCGCCTGGCGCCTCACCCGCACCCCCACGCCCCCGTAGGAGCGGCTTCAGCCGCGACCCGGCGCTCAGCGCAACCGTGCAGCCGGGCAGACGACCGCGACCGGACCCGGCTGCCCGGCAACCCGGAATCGACGGTCGTGGATCGAGCCGCTCCTGCACCGGCACTGCAGGGCGACGGGGTCAGTCGTGCGGCGACTCCCGGCCCATTCGCGACTGCTGGTAGTTCTCCAGCCCGATCATGCGGATCAGCCGCAGCTGCTGCTCCAGCCAGTGCGTGTGGTCTTCCTCGGTATCGGCCAGCTGCGCCACCAGGATGTCGCGGGTCACGTAGTCGCCATGCTGCTCGCACAGGGCGACCCCCTTGGCCAGGTTGCCGCGCACCTGGTACTCCAGGTCCAGGTCCTTGCGCAGCATCTCCTCGACCGTGCGTCCCGGCTCGAACGCATCCGGCCGCATGTCCGGCTCGCCTTCCAGGAACAGGATCCGCCGCAGCAGCGCATCGGCGTGCTGGGTCTCCTCCTCCATCTCGTGGTTGATGCGCTCGTACAGCGCATGCAGGCCGAGGTCCTCATAGCGCCGCGAATGCAGGAAATACTGGTCGCGCGCGGCCAGCTCGCCGCGCAGCAGGAAGTTCAGATAGTCGACGACCTCGGGATGACCCTTCATGGCACCGGCTCCTCGGGTGGGGGATGGCGCAAGTATGCCCACGCGGCCTGGAGGCTTCCGGATGGAAGCAATAGCGGTTCGCATTCTCGGCCGCGGTCAGTCCGCGGCCGGCGCCGCCTCCTCCTGGCGCGCAAGATGCCGCAGCCGGCGCAGCGAGCGCGGCTCCCGGGCGGTCGCCGGCGCGCGCAGACCGGTGCGGATGCGGTCGGCATAGCCCAGGTCGTTGAGCAGCGAGCCGGCCTGGAGTCCGTCGATCTCGCCCCGTCGCAGCATTCCCAGGACCCGATGGCGGAACTCCACGTCGAACCGGCCCGCCTGGTCCTCGATCCGCTGCAACTCCGCGGCGCGGTCGGCGGGCGGAACCTGCTCGGGGTCGAGCGCCTGCAGCGCGCGCATCTGCGCCAGCAGGTGGGCACGCAGGTCCACGTATGCGCGACGCTGCGGCGAGTCCTGCTCCGCCAGCCGCGCCAGCAGGTTCTTCTGCAGGTGCTTGGCGCCCTTCACCGCTTCCACCACCTGCGCGGCCGCGGTCTGCGCCGCGGCCCAGTAGCGCTGGTGCTCCTCGTCCATCGACACCTCGATCCTGCCCATGAACGCGAGCAGCTCGCCGTACACGCCCTTGACCCGCTGCCGGTACAGCGCGTCGGCATCAGGCTGCGACAGCGGCGCCTGCGCCAGCCGCGCGGGATCGGGTTCCCTGCCCGACAGCGCGTCGGCCGGGAGATCGAGCACGCGCGCGACGACCTCCAGCCCGAGTTCGCCCAGATGGCGCAGTTCCAGCGCCACGGCGGCGGCCGCGGCATCGGCCGAATCCAGTGCCTGTCCGCTGAGGTGGCGCGCGCGCACCACCTCGCCCGGCGCGGTCGCCACCTTGCCGGGCACGAGCTGCGGATCGGCGCGATCCGGCAGCCACGCCTGCAGCCAGCGCGCGAGCGTGCCCTGCCACGGCCAGAACACCAGCACGCCGGCCACGTTGAACAGCGTGTGGAACAGGGCCAGCTGCAGCAGCGCGTTGTCGCGGAACCCGAGCACGCCGCTCGCCGCGAGCACCAGCCAGGTCAGCGGCGCCAGCAGCAGCAGGGCCAGCCCAGCGCTGACCAGGTTGAACAGCACGTGCGCCAGCGCCAGGCGCTGGCCGCTGCGGTTGCCGCCCAGCGCGCCGACAACGCCGGTGCTCACGCTGCTGCCGACGTTGGAGCCGATCGCCAGCGCAATCGCCTGGCCGAGTTCGAGCTGGCCGGCCGACAACGCGGCCAGGATCAGCATCAGGGTGGCGTGGCTCGACTGCAGCACGACCGTCGCACCCACGCCCGCGGCTACCAGCAGCACCACGCCGGCGGCGCCGCCAGCCGGGATCGCGGCCGGGTCGAAACCGCCGCCGAAGGCATCGAAACCGGCGCGGACCTGGTCGATGCCGAGGAACACGAAGGCAACGCCGAGCACCACGCGCCCGGCCGCGCGCCCCTTCGGCCCCGCGACGCCGGCCAGCACGCCGAACACCAGCAGCGGCAGCGCCAGCGGCGACAGGCTGAAGCCCTGCCCGGCCAGCGCCAGCAGCCAGATGCCGCTGGTCGCGCCGAGGTTGGCGCCGAAGATGATCGCAAGGCCACCGGCGAGCTGGATCAGGCCCGAACTGATGAAGGCGATCGTCAGCAGCGAGACCAGGGTGCTCGACTGCAGCAGCATGGTGCCGCCGATGCCGAACAGCAGGCCGCGCGCGGGCGTACCGGTGCTGCGCGCCAGCAGCAGCTCCAGGCGCCCGCCCGCCAGCTGCCGCAGCCCCTCCTCCAGGCACTGCATGCCGAACAGGAACATGGCCAGGCCCGCGCACAGCTGCAGCCAGCCCGCGTCGCGCCAGAACGACCATGACAGCGCCGCGCACGCGACGGCCAGCAGGATGATGCGCAGTTTCGGGCCCAAGCCATTCCTCCCCGGAGCGCACGCATTAGACCCTGCCGGCCGCGGTCGCGCCTACCCGTTGCCGCCGACCGGTCCGCTGCAAGGGCGCCGGGCGATCGGTTAGAGTCGCCGGCGGACGGGGACACGGGACGGAAGATGCGGCGATGGCTCTGGCGGATCGTGCTGCTGGCCGCGGTGCTGGCGGTACTGCTGGCGCTCCTCGCCTGGTGGCTGCTGCGCGCCAGCCTGCCCGCGCTCGACGGCGAAGTGGCCCTGCCCGGACTGTCCGCGCCAGTGCAGGTGCAACGCGACGCGCTGGGCGTGGTCACGATCGAGGCCGGCGACGAGACCGACGCGATGCGCGCGCTCGGGTTCGTGCACGCGCAGGAACGCTATTTCGAGATGGACCTGCTGCGCCGCACGGCGGCGGGGGAACTGTCCGCGCTGTTCGGCCCGGTGGCGCTCGACCTCGACCGCGGCCACCGTACCCACCGCATGCGCGCGCGGGTCGAAGCGCGGCTGGGCGACATCGCCGGCGAACGCATGCCGCAGCTCGTCGCCTACGCCGAAGGGGCCAACGCCGGTCTGGCGGCGCTGCGCGCGCGTCCCTGGCCCTACCTGCTGCTGCGCCGGGAGCCCGAGCCCTGGCGTCCGTCCGACTCGGTGCTCGCCGGCTACGCGATGTACTTCGACCTGCAGGACGCGGCCAACGCCGACGAACTCGCGCTGTGGAGACTCAAGGAACACCTGCCGCCACCGCTGTACGCGCTGCTGACCCATCCCGGCAGCGCCTGGGACGCGCCGCTGCAGGGCGAACCGTTCGGCGACGCCACGCTGCCCGGACCGGACGAGGTCGACCTGCGCCGGCTGCCCGCCCCGGCTGGAGCGGAGCAGGACGGCGCGACCACCGTCGCGGCCGGATCCGCGCGCCAGGCATGGACGCCATGGGCGACCACCCCGCCGGCGGACGGGTTGCTTCCCGGCAGCAACAACTTCGCGGTCGCCGGAAGCCTGACCATCGACGGCCGCGCGATCGTGGCCAACGACATGCACCTCGGCCTGCGCGCGCCCAACGTCTGGTTCCGCGCCCGCCTGCGCTGGCCCGACGCGGCCGCGCCCGGCGGGCAGGTCGACGTCCAGGGCGTGACCCTGCCCGGCCTGCCGGCAGTGGTCGTCGGCAGCAACGGGCACGTCGCCTGGGGCTTCACCAACAGCTACGGCGACTACGCCGACTGGGCGCTGGAAACGCCCTGTGCCGCGTCCGGGGCCGCGCGCCCCGGCGCGACCGCCTGCGCCGCGGTCGACGTGCACCGCGAACGCATCGCGGTGGCGCGCGGGGAATCGGTCGAACTGGAAGTGCGCGAGACGCGCTGGGGTCCGGTGCTGCACGAGCTGGACGACGGCCGCTTGCTCAGCCTGCGCTGGACCGCCCACCTCCCGGGCGCGGTGGACCTGGGACTGGCCGGATTCGCACGGGTCGCCGACCTCGACCAGGCCCTCGCGCTCGCCGACCGCACCGGCATCCCGACCCAGAACCTGGTCCTCGGCGACCGCCACGGCCGCATCGCCTGGCGCCTGCTCGGTCCGCTGCCGGTGCGCGCCGACGGCTGCAACCCGGTGGCGCCGACGCCGCTGGCGGACGCACGCGACGAACCGGCGTACGACGGCGCGGGCGAGGCAGCTGGCTGCACGCCCTGGCCGGTCGCCAGCAATGCCTCACCGCTCGTCGCCTCGCCCGGCCACGACCGCCTGTGGACCGCCAACGCCCGCGTCGCGGGAGGCGACGACCTGGCCCGCATCGGCGACGGGGGCTACGACCTCGGTGCCCGCGCATCGCGGATCCGCGACCTGCTGCAGGCGCGCGGGCGCTTCACGGAGGCCGACCTGCTCGCGATCCAGCTCGACGACCGCGCCGTGCTGATGAACCGCTGGCGCGAGCTGCTGCGTGCGCTCGCCGACGAAGGCCCCACCCTGCGCATGCTGGCGGAGGTCGCCGAAGACTGGGAGGGCCGCGCCAGCCCCGGCTCGGCGGGTTACCGGGTCGTCCGCGCCTGGCGGCTCGCCGTGCACGAGCGGCTCCGCGACGGCCTGCTCGCGCCCGCGCGCGCGGCCATGGGCGAGCGGTTCGAAGCGCCCAGCCTGCGCCAGTTCGAGGGTGTGGCCTGGCCGCTGGTGCGACAGCGCCCCGCGCACCTGCTGCCGGTGCGGTTCGCAACCTGGGGCGAACTGTTCGAGGATGCCGCGCGCCAGGTCCACGACGAGCTCACGGCCCACGGCCCGCTCCACGAGCGCACCTGGGGCGAACGCAACACCGCCGCGATCTGCCATCCGCTGGCCCGGTCGATCCCGCTCGGGCGGCGGCTGCTGTGCATGCCGCCCGACCCGCTGCCGGGCGACAGCATGGTGCCGCGGGTCCAGGGACCGGCCTTCGGGGCGTCGGAGCGCATGGTCGTCGCACCGGGCCACGAGACCGACGGCATCCTGCACATGCCCGGCGGACAGTCCGGCCATCCCCTGTCCCCGTTCTGGGGCGCAGGCCACGACGACTGGGTCCAGGGCCGTGCGACGCCGTTCCTGCCCGGCCCGCCCCGACACACCCTGGCCCTGCGGCCCTGAGGCCGGCCCCCGGGCATTCCGCGTTCACCCCGTGGCTGCTAGCGTTGGGCGCTGGTCCCCACCGGCCCTGCCCGTGCCGCCCGCTGACCTGCCTTCCATGCTTTCTGCGTACTCCAGCGCAAGAACCGTCCCTCTGCCCGCTGCCGCCGGGTCACGCATGATCGAATTCGGACACCTCACCCACGTCGGCCTGCGGCGCGAGCTGAACGAGGACACCTACTACGGCGACAGCGAGCTGGGCCTCTGGCTGGTCGCCGACGGCATGGGGGGGCACGAGTACGGCGAGGTCGCCAGTGCGCTCGCGCGCGAGACGATCGTGCGCGAGATCCGCCAGGGCACCTCGCTTCCGGACGCGATCCGGATCGCCGACGAGGAGATCATCCGCGCCTCGCGGCAGCGCAACGACGCCCTGCCGATGGGCACCACCGTGGTCGCCGCGCGGGTGCTCGGCCGCCGCTTCGAGGTCGCCTGGGTCGGGGACAGCCGCGCCTACCTGTGGCGCGACGGCAAGCTGGCCCAGCTCTCGCACGACCACAGCTACGTCCAGGAACTGATCGCCCAGGGCGCGATCAGCCTCGACCAGGCGCGCAGCCATCCGCACCGCAACGTCGTCACCCAGGCGCTCGGCGTGACCGAGCCGCATGCGCTCAACGTGGAGACGCTGTCGGGCGAACTGCTCCCGGGCTCGCAGCTGCTGCTGTGCAGCGACGGCCTGACCGAGGAGGTCGACGACGAGGGCATCTCGCGCGTGCTCTCGCACGTCGAGTGCAGCGCCCAGGAATGCGTGGACGGGCTGGTCGCCGCGGCGCTCGACGGCGGCGGCTCGGACAACGTCACCGTGGTGCTCGTGCGCAGCCACTGAGCGGCACCGCCGCCCGGCCGCGCCGGCGCGCTCAGTTCGCCGCGGCCACCGCCGCTTCCATCTCCGGCGCGTCCCACAGGGTGCGGCCGGCGCGCTTGCGGATCGCCTCCAGCCGCGCCTCGTGCAGGGCCAGGTCTTCCGCCGGCACGACCAGGGCCGGGCGCGGGCCGCCGGGCGCGACCGGCACCGCCACCTGCCCGCGCCGGGCGGTCGCCGCTTCCGGCGCGGTGAAACCGATCTCGCCCTGGCCCGAGGTCAGCGCCAGCCAGACCTCGGCCAGCAGCTGGGCATCGAGCAACGCGCCGTGCAGCTGCCGGTGCGAGTTGTCCACCCCCAGCCGCTTGCACAGCGCATCGAGCGAGTTGCGCTGGCCCGGGTAGCGCTGCCGCGCCAGCTCCAGCGAGTCGGTGACCCCGACCCGGTCGCGCAACCGGCCGAAGCGGCCCCCCAGGCGCTCGAGCTCGTATTCGAGGAAGCCCATGTCGAACGCGGCGTTGTGGATCACCAGCTCGGCCCCGTCGACGAAGGCGATGAACTCGTCCGCGATCTCGGCGAACCTGGGCTTGTCGGCAAGGAACTCCAGGGTCAGTCCGGTGACTTCCTGCGCGCCGGCCTCGAACTCGCGCTCGGGGTTGATGTACCGGTGGAAGGTGCGTCCGGTGGGACGGCGCTCGACCAGCTCGATGCAGCCGATCTCGACGATGCGGTGGTCCTTGCGCCACTCCAGGCCGGTGGTTTCGGTGTCGAGGACGATGTGGCGCATGGGTCGTGGTCGGGTCTCGTGGTACGTGGGGCCGGCAGGTCGGTTGCGGGGGTCAGGCAATGGCCGCGCGCTGGCGCATCGCCTCGTCGCGGGCGAGCACGTCGACGCGTTCGTTGTCGGGGTCGCCGGAGTGGCCCTTCACCCAGCGCCAGTCGATATGGTGGCGGGCGCAGGCCCGGTGCAGGCGTTCCCACAGGTCGCGGTTCTTCACCGGCTCGCCGCCGGAGGTCTTCCAGCCGCGGCGGACCCAGTTCGGCAGCCACTGGGTGATGCCCTGGCGCACGTACTGCGAATCGGTGTGCAGGACCACGTCGCATGGGCGGGACAGCGTTTCCAGCGCCATGATCGCGGCCATCAGCTCCATCCGGTTGTTGGTGGTGTCGGGCTCGCCGCCCACCAGCTCGCGTTCGCGCTCGCCGTAGCGCAGCAGCGCCGCCCAGCCGCCGGGACCGGGGTTGCCGAGGCAGGCCCCGTCGGTATGGACCACCACCTCGCTCATGCCGCCGCGCCCTTGGCCATCGACACCACCCGGCGCTGGCGCACCGGGGTCAGGGGAATCGCACGCTTCTCCGCCCGCAGCAGGTAGGCCGCGCGCAGCCCCGGGCCCTGCTGCGGCAGGGGCGAGGCCTGCAGCGACCATGCCGGGCCGAGGCCCTGCGACACCGGCTCGGGCACCAGCCCGGCCTCGCGCAGGCGGCGGCGCCAGGACAGGGGTTCGGAGGCGCTGAAGCCGCTGCCGCGCCAGCGCCAGCGGAAGGGCGCGAGCGGATTGAGCACCAGCAGCGACAGCCGGCCGCCGTTCACCAGCAGCCGCGCGGCCTCCTCCAGCAGCGGCGCCCCGCATTCGCCCGACGGCCGCGCCACGTGCTGCAGCACGACCGCGCCGAACGACTCGCTCGGCAGGGGCAGCGGCAGTCCGCAGGCCACCGGCCCGGACCAGCGGCCCTCGCCGTCCGGATGCAGGTACAGGCCCCGCCCGGTGCCGTCGGGCAGCGCCCGCGGCAGCGGCCCGAGCCACAGCCACGGCAGCCCCGGGCGATCGCCCAGGGCGTGCAGGACCACGTCCTCCTCGCTGCCGAGGATGGCCTGCCCCGCCTCGGAGCCGAACCAGTCGTGGACGTGGGGGCCGGTTTGACGGGCCGGGAGCGGAACGGGCATGGTCGCCATTCTATAGGCTCCCCGGAGGCCGGCCCTGCCGATGCAGCCGCGTCCGATCCCCGCTTTCACGGACAACTACATCTGGACCCTCGAGGACCCGTCGGGAGACTGGCTGCTGGTGGACCCGGGCGAGGCCGGCCCGGTCCTGGCCGCCGCCGGCGACCGGCCACCGCCGGCGGCGATCCTGCTCACCCACCACCACGCCGACCACGTGGGCGGCGTGCGCGACCTGCTCCGGCGCTGGCCGGGGGTGCCGGTCCACGGCCCGGCCGATCCGCGGATCGATGGCATCGACCATCCGGTGGCCGACGGCGACCGGGTCCAGGCCGGCCCCTGGGCCTTCGACGTCCTGGCCGTGCCCGGGCATACCGTGAGCCACATCGCATTCCACGGCCATGGCCTCTTGTTCTGCGGCGACACCTTGTTCAGCCTCGGCTGTGGACGCCTGTTCGAAGGTGCGCCCGGCGACATGCTGGCCTCCCTCGACCGGCTGTCCGCGCTGCCCGACGCGACCCTGGTCTGCTGCGGGCACGAGTACACGCTGGCCAACGCCGCCTTCGCGCGCGTGGTCGATCCCGACAACGCGGCGCTGCGGCGCCGCCACGAAGAGGCCGCCACCATGCGAGCAACCGGACGTCCCACCCTGCCGACCACGATAGGCGGGGAGCGCGCCTGCAATCCGTTCCTGCGCGTCGACGCGCCGGCCGTGCGCGCCGCCGTCGCCGCGCGTTCGCCGGCCGCGGCCGGCGACCGGGTCGAGGCCTTCGCCGAACTGCGGCGCTGGAAGGACGGATTCCGCGCATGAGGGCGCGCACCAGCGCGGCCATGCTGCTCCTGGTGGGCAGCCTGGCCGGCCCGGGCTGGGCGGGCGATGCCGTGGCGCCTGGCGCGGCGGGCGGGGAGGTCACCGCGCAGCCGGCGGCGGCCGAAGCTCCAGGCGACGATGCGGCCGCAGACGCCGGCGGGCCGCCCGCGGAATCCCGGCCCGACGCCATTCCCGCCGACGCGGCCCCGGCGCTCCCGCCCGGCACCCGTAGCGGCCTGGAGATCTACCGCGATTTCCGCACCGGCCTGGCCGAACCGGAATGCACGCCGGACGCCAGCGCCCGCTGGCGGGCCCATTTCGCCGACGCGCCGCAGCGCCTGGCCGAGCCGCACAGCGACGTGCTGCCGCTGTTCGGCTATGTCGTCGACCGCCTGCGCGAGGCGCACCTGCCCACCGAGTTCGCCCTGATCCCGTTCGTCGAAAGCGGCTTCCGCCCCGGCGCGCGCTCGGCCCAGGGGCCGGCCGGCCTGTGGCAGTTCATCGCCCTGACCGCACGCAACCACAAGGTCCCGGTCCAGGCCGGTTACGACGGGCGACTGTCGCCGGTCGATTCGACCGAGGCCGCGGTGCGCTACCTCAAGACCCTGCACGGCATGTTCGCCGGCGACTGGCGCCTGGCGGCCATGGCCTACAACGCCGGCGAGTACCGGCTGCTGGGCGCGCTGCGCCGGGCCGGCCAGCGCCCGGCCGGCGCCGACCCGCACAGCCTGCCGATGCCGGCGATCACCCATGCCTACGTGCGCAAGCTGCACGCGCTGGCGTGCCTGCTCGAGGAGACCGGGGACCGCGAGGCCTGGCTGCAGGCGCTCGATCGCCCGGTGCCGGTGCTGACCACGGCCGAAGTGCCGGCGGCGATCCGCAGCCTCGACGTCCTCGCCCGCCGCCATGGCGCCGATCCGGTCCAGCTGCGGCGCCTGAACCCGGTCTTCGCGGACGGCCGCCTCGCCCGCCCGGGGGGCCCGGTGCGGGTGCTGCTGCCCGCCGCACCGGCCGAGCGCCTGCTCGCCGCCCATCCGCCGGCCGCGACGCGCGCGTCGGTATCGGCGCGCACGCTGGTCGCGGACGACGACCTGTCGGATGCGATGGCCGACGCCTCGGCACTGGTGGACCAGGCCCCCAGGCGCCACGTGGTTGCACGCGGCGAGTCGCTCTGGCGCATCGCCAGCCGCTACGGGGTGCGCCTGGACGACCTGCTCGAGCGCAACGCCCTGGACGCCCGCGCGGTGCTGCGCCCGGGCATGGAGCTGGCGATCGACGCCGATCCGGCGGCCACCGCGAGCGCCGTGGCAGAATAGCGCCCGGTCCACATCGCGAGTCGTCCATGGGTTTCCTGCAGGGCAAGCGTGCACTGATCACCGGGATCGCCAGCCAGCGATCGATCGCCAACGGCATCGCCGAGGCCATGCACCGCGAGGGCGCGGAGCTGGCCTTCACCTACCAGAACGACAAGCTCAAGGGTCGCGTCGAGGAAGTGGCGGCCAAGCTCGGGGGCGGTCCGTCGTACCCGCTCGACGTCACCGACGACGCCCAGATCGCGGCGCTGTTCGAGCAGCTCGGCAGGCACTGGAGCGACGGCTTCGACATCCTCGTGCACGCGATCGCCTATGCCCCGCGCGAGGCCATCGCCGGCGAGTTCCTCGACGGGCTGACGCGCGAGAACTTCGCCATGGCCAACGACATCTCGGCCTACTCGCTCTCGGCCCTGGCCAAGGGCGCGCGGCCGTTGATGCAGGGCCGCAAGGGCGCGATCCTGACCCTGAGCTACCTCGGCGCGGTGCGCTCGCTGCCCAGCTACAACGTGATGGGCGTGGCCAAGGCCGCGCTCGAGGCCAGCGTGCGCTACCTGGCGCTGAACCTCGGCCCCGAAGGCATCCGCGTCAACGCGATCTCGGCGGGTCCGATCAAGACCCTGGCCGCGGCCGGCATCGGTGGCTTCCGCAAGATCCTCGGCCACGTCGAAGCGAACGCGCCGATCCGGCGCACGGTCACGATCGAGGACGTGGGCAACGCCGCCGCGTTCCTGTGCTCGGACCTGGCCTCGGGCATCACCGGCGAGATCACCTACGTCGATGGCGGCTACAACATCATCGGCATGGCGGGCATCGACGGGGACTGATCCAGCGCCGGCCCTGGCCACGAAAAAGCCCGGCGCCTGCCGGGCTTTGCTTTGCCGCCGCGCCATCGCGCGCAGCTGCGGATCGCCCGGCAGGATGCGCCGCATCCGCCACCGCCTCCGGCGCGACAACGTAAGAGGGACGACGCCTGCCTGGCATCGCCCCTGCCGGGCGGGAACCTGACGCCGCTAGAGCTGCGCTTCGGAGATCGTGATCCGCATCTGTGCGCGCAGTGCGCGCAGCAGGGTGTCGGCATCCTCGCGGCCCAGCAGCCCGGCCATCTGCTGGCGGAACATGTCGCGCTCGACCTCCTCGGCCTCGGAGGGATCGCCCGGGATGACCTTCTCCACGGCGAACACGACCATGCCGCCGTCCTCGAGCGCCACCTTGCCGGTCGACACCTCGCCTTCGGCGGGCGCGGGCGCCTTGAAGTAGGCCTCGGCCGCGGCCGGGGACGGCACCGGCACGCCGCGCGGCATGCCCTTGATGTCCTGCAGCTGCAGCGAACGCGCGTCCGCCACTTCCCTGAGCGTCTTGCCGCCGGCGATCTCCTCGAGCATCGCGTCGGCCTCGGCCTCGACCTGCTTGCGCGCACGGTCGGCACGGATCGCGGCGACGATGCCGTCGCGCGCCTCGGCCACGGTCATGGCCCTGGCGGGCTCGTGGCTGGTCACCCGGATCACCACGCTGCGGTCCTGGTCGATCTCGATCGGATCGCTTGCCGTGCCGTCCTGCACCAGGCTCTCGGAGAACGCGGCCCGCTGGACGGCGGGCGCCGCGATGATGCCCTCGGCCTCGCCACGCGCGAACGGCCCGGCGGTCTGCACTTCCAGGTTGGCTTCCTTGGCCGCCGAGGCCAGTTCGGTGGGATTGCGGTACACGTGGTCGACGAACGCGCCGACCATGTCGTTGAAGGCGCGTTCGCGCTCGGCCTGCAGCACTTCGCGCACGAGCGTGTCGCGCACGTCCTCGAACGCGGCCTGGCGGCCGGCGCGCACCTCGCGCACGTACAGCACGTGCCAGCCGAACTGGCTGCGCACCGGGTCGCTGACCGCGCCCTCGGCGGTCGCGAACGCGGCGTCCTCGAACGGCTTGACCATGCTGCCGTCGCGGCGGATCCAACCCAGGTCGCCGCCGTTCGCCGCCGAGCCCGGATCGCCCGGGTTGGCCTGCGCCAGCGCGGCGAAGTCGGCACCCGGCGCGCGCGCCTGCGCCGCGATCTGCCTGGCCTTGTCCTCGGCCGCCTTCTGCGCCGCCTCGTCCGCGCCCTCCTCCACCGGCACCAGGATGTGCGACACCAGCCGCTGCTCCGGCTCGACGAAACGCGCCTTCTCCTGCTCGTAGCGGCGACGCAGGGTGTCCTCGTCGGGATCCGGGATGGGCGGCAGCGCGCCCGCATCGAGCACCACGTACTCGATCGCGACCCGCTCGGGGACCTGGTACTCGTCGCGGTGGGCGTCGTACCAGGCCTGGATCTCCTCGGCCTCGACCGCGCCGGTGTCGGGCTCGCGCGCGGGCAGGATGACGAACGACACGTCGCGGCGCTCGGACAGCAGGCGCATCAGGCGCTCGGTCTCGCCGGGGGTGGTGAAGGCCGAACGCGCCACCTGTCCCGCCAGCAGCGAAGCCTGCAGGTCCTCGCGGACCATCTCCTGGAACATGCGCGGCGTGTAGCCCTGCGACTGCAGGGTGATGACGTAGCGCTGCTGGTCGAACACGCCGTCGACCTGGAACGCGGGAATGGCATTGATCGCCTCCTGCACCCGGCCGTCGCCCACCACCATGCCGTCGCGCTGGGCGGCGAGCTGCAGCACCTTGCGGTCGACCAGGGCCTCGAGCACCTCGCGCTTGGCCTCGATGGTCTCGAACGCGCGCGCGTCGAACGCTTCGCCCTCGGCCTCGCGGCGGCGCTGGCGCTCGTTCTCGAACGCCTGGCGGAATTCCTCGGTGGTGACCTCGGCGGACTTCCACACGAGCTTGCGCACCAGCCACAGGTCGGGCGCCGACTTCCACCACGCGGGCCGCACCTCGATTTTCGCCGGCTCGCTGGCACCGGTCTGGAACAGGTACTGCTCCATGCCGAAGAAGGCGAACGGAATGCACAGGAGCGCGACGATGACGATCGCGATCCAGCCGGACATCTTTTCTCGCAGGGTCTGCAGCATGGACTGGCGGGCTGTGGACGTAGCCGCGCAGTTTAACCGCTGCGGGCGCCGCGCGCGCCGGTGCCGGCCAGGCAGGTTCCGCCGACCCGCGGCGCGGCGCCGGCGCCGGCGTTCCGGTGCCCGGAAACGAGCGGACCCCGCATCGCTGCGGGGTCCGTCGGGAAAAGATGGCGGAGCGGACGGGACTCGAACCCGCGACCTCCGGCGTGACAGGCCAGCATTCTAACCAGCTGAACTACCGCTCCGCGCCTTTGAACCTGTTGTGCGGCCCAGCGTCCACCCCGTGGTGGGTGCTGAGGGTTTCGAACCCCCGACCCTCTCCGTGTAAAGGAGACGCTCTACCGCTGAGCTAAGCACCCGTGAGGGGACGAACTCAGGAGCCGCTCAGTTTACCGCATCCTTGAGCGCCTTGCCAGCCTTGAACACCGGATTCTTGGAGGCCGGGATCTGGAGGGGCTCCTTGGTGCGGGGGTTCAGGCCGGTGCGCGCGGCGCGGGCCTTGACCGAGAAGGAACCGAAGCCGACCAGGTTCACCGAATCGCCGCGCTTGAGGGCGGCGGTGACGGCGTCGATCACGGCGTCGAGCGCGCGGCCCGCGTCGGCCTTGGACAGGCCCGCCTTGTCGGCGACCTGGTCGATCAACTCACTCTTGTTCACTGGCATGTTGGACACTCCGTGTGCGGACCCGCGGTCCGCCTTGCTGGGAAGGCCGGGCGCTCCGCGGGTGCCCGCGACGCCTTCCGGCCTGAGGATGAGAATGCGCGAATCCGCCGCATTTTACGCGGTGGCGGGCGCGAATACGACATTGACACGGCACGAATCTGCCGGTCCGGGCCTCCGGGGCGGGATTCGTGAGCCTGGCGTGAAGCCGGTCAGTGCTTGATGGCCGGTCGCGCCGGGGCGTCCTTGCGGCGCCGCGCCACCGCCCGCCGGCTGGCCTTGGGCGCCGGCTCGCTGCGGGGGCTGCCCGACCCGGTCAGGGGCCGTTCGAGCGCAAGGTCGAGGACCTCGTCGATCCACTTCACCGGGACGATCTCCAGGTGCTCGGTGACGTTGGCCGGGATGTCGGCCAGGTCCTTGCGGTTCTCCTCCGGGATGATCACCGTGGAGATGCCGCCGCGCAGGGCGGCGAGCAGCTTCTCCTTGAGACCGCCGATGGCGGTGACCTTGCCGCGCAGGGTGATCTCGCCGGTCATGGCGACGTCCGCCCGCACCGGGATCCTGGTCAGCGCCGAGACCAGCGCGGTGGTCATGGCGATGCCCGCACTCGGGCCATCCTTCGGCGTGGCGCCGTCGGGGACGTGCACGTGCACGTCGTGCTTCTGCAGGAAATCGACCTCGATCCCCAGCCGTTCGGTGCGCGCGCGCACCACGCTCAGCGCCGCCGACGCCGATTCCTTCATCACGTCGCCGAGCTGGCCGGTCAGGATCAGGTTGCCCTTGCCCGGCACCAGGGTGGACTCGATCTGCAGCAGGTCGCCACCGACCTCGGTCCAGGCCAGGCCGGTCACCATGCCGATCTCGTTGTCCTCCTCGGCGCGGCCGAAGTCGTAGCGGCGCACGCCCAGGTAGGCGTCGAGGTTGGCCGAGTCGACCTTGACCGGCTTGGGCTTGCGATGCGACTTGCCCTTGCCCTTCTTCGCGGCCCTGGCCGGCTTCGCCTGCGCCTCCGGGCCGGCCAGCGCGATCTGCCTCACGACCTTGCGGCAGATCTTGGCGATCTCGCGCTCGAGGTTGCGCACGCCCGACTCGCGCGTGTAGTAGCGCACGATGTCGCGGATCGCGTCGTCGGCGATCGTCAGCTCCTCCGGCTTGAGGCCGTTCGCCTTGAGCTGCTTGGGCACCAGGTAGCGCGTGGCGATGCTGATCTTCTCGTCCTCGGTGTAACCCGGGATCCGGATCACTTCCATGCGGTCGAGCAGCGGGCCGGGGATGTTGAGCGAGTTGGAGGTTGCGACGAACATCACCTCGGACAGGTCGAGGTCGACCTCCAGGTAATGGTCGTTGAACGCGTTGTTCTGCTCGGGGTCGAGCACCTCCAGCAGCGCCGAGGACGGGTCGCCGCGGAAGTCCATCGACATCTTGTCGATCTCGTCGAGCACGAACAGCGGGTTCCTGGTGCCGGCCTTGTTGAGGTTCTGCACGATCCGGCCGGGCATCGAGCCGACGTAGGTGCGGCGGTGGCCGCGGATCTCGGCCTCGTCGCGCACGCCGCCCAGGCTCATGCGCACGAACTTGCGGTTGGTAGCCTTGGCGATCGACTGGCCGAGCGAGGTCTTGCCCACGCCCGGCGGGCCGACCAGGCACAGGATCGGGCCCTTCATCTTGGACACGCGGGCCTGCACGGCGAGGTACTCGAGGATCCGCTCCTTGACCTTCTCCAGGCCGTAGTGGTCGGCGTCGAGCACGTCCTGCGCGACCTTGAGGTCCTTGCGCACCTTGCTGCGCTTCTTCCACGGCACGCCGAGCAGCCAGTCGAGGTAGTTGCGCACCACCGCGGCCTCGGCCGACATCGGCGACATCTGCTTGAGCTTGTTGAGCTCGGCCCTGGCCTTGGCCTCGACCGCCTTGGGCATGCCGGCCTCGGAAATCCTGCGAGCGAGTTCGTCCAGGTCGTTGGGCGTGTCGTCGATCTCGCCCAGCTCCTTCTGGATCGCCTTCATCTGCTCGTTGAGGTAGTACTCGCGCTGCGACTTCTCCATCTGCGACTTCACGCGGCCGCGGATGCGCTTCTCCATCTGCTGCACGTCGATCTCGCCGTCCACCAGGCCGATCAGCAGCTCCAGCCGGTCGGCGACGTCGACCGTCTCCAGCAGGCGCTGCTTCTCGGCCAGGCGCACGGTCAGGTGCGCGGACACGATGTCGGCCAGGCGCGCGGGCTCGTCGATGCCGGCCAGCGTCTGCATCAGCTCCGGCGGCAGCTTGCGGTTGGTCTTGACGTACTGCTCGAACAGCGAGACCAGGGAACGGGCGATGGCCTCGACCTCGCGCGGCTCGCGGCGGGTGGTCGACTCCACCACCTCGCCGACGCCGGCCAGGGTGCCGTCGACCTCGCGCACCTGGGACACGGACACGCGCGCGACGCCTTCCACCAGCACCTTGATGGTGCCGTCGGGGAGCTTGAGCAGCTGCAGCACCTGGGCGAGCGTGCCCATCGCATGCAGGTCGGAGGCTTCGGGGTCGTCGATCTCGGCCGACTTCTGGGCGACCAGCAGGATCCGCTTGTCGCCCTCCATCGCGATGTCGAGCGCGCGGATCGACTTCTCCCGCCCGACGAAGAGCGGGATCACCATGTGCGGGAACACCACCACGTCGCGCAGGGGCAGCACGGGCAGTTCGAGCGATTCGCTACGGTCGGGGGTCGTCATTGCACTGTTCCAGGCTGCAGGTGGTCCGGGGCGCCAGGCGCCCCGATGGGATCCGTTATGGGGCCCGCCGCCTGCCGATGCAAGCGCCCCGGCACCAACGCAGCATCCCGCCGGCCGGGCGGTCGCCGGGCCGGGGTCAGGCAACGGGAAGCGGCGCCCCGCGGGGGCGCCGAAGGCTCATTCGGCCGAGGCGACCTTGGCCTGGGCCGGCGGGGTCTGGTAGATCAGGTACGGCTCGGACTTGTGCTCGATCACCGACTCGTCCACGACCACCTTGCTGACGTTCTCCATCGACGGCAGCTCGTACATGGTGTCGAGCAGGACCGCCTCCACGATGGTGCGCAGGCCGCGCGCGCCGGTCTTGCGCTTGATCGCCTTGCGCGCGATCGCGGTCAGAGCGTCGGGACGGAACTCCAGCTCCACCCCCTCCATCTCGAACAGCTTCCTGAACTGCTTGGTGATGGCGTTCTTGGGCTCGGTGAGGATCTTGACCAGCGCCGCCTCGTCCAGCTCCTCCAGGGTGGCCACCACCGGAAGCCGGCCGACGAACTCGGGGATCAGGCCGAACTTGATCAGGTCCTCGGGCTCGACGTCCGCGAGCACCTTGCCCACGTCCGCCTTGCGCTCGGCGCTCTTGACCTTGGCGCTGAAGCCGATGCCGCCGGCCTCGGTGCTGCGCTGCTGGATGATCTTGTCCAGCCCGGCGAACGCGCCGCCGACGATGAACAGGATGTTCTTGGTGTCGACCTGCAGGAACTCCTGCTGCGGGTGCTTGCGGCCGCCCTGCGGCGGGACGCTGGCGGTGGTGCCCTCGATCAGCTTGAGCAGCGCCTGCTGCACGCCCTCGCCGGACACGTCGCGGGTGATCGACGGGTTCTCGCTCTTGCGCGAGATCTTGTCGATCTCGTCGATGTAGACGATGCCCTGCTGCGCCTTCTCGACGTCGTAGTCGCACTTCTGCAGGAGCTTCTGGATGATGTTCTCGACGTCCTCGCCCACGTAGCCCGCTTCGGTCAGCGTGGTGGCGTCGGCGATCGTGAACGGCACGTTGAGCAGGCGCGCCAGGGTCTCGGCCAGCAGGGTCTTGCCCGAGCCGGTCGGGCCGATCAGCAGGATGTTCGACTTGGCCAGTTCGACCTCGTCGTTCTTCTGCCGGCTCTCGATCCGCTTGTAGTGGTTGTAGACCGCGACGGCCAGGGTGCGCTTGGCCCGGTTCTGGCCGATCACGTACTGGTCCAGGACCTCGAGGATCTCCTTGGGCTTGGGCAGCGAGCTGCGCGCCGACTGGGCCTTCTCCTCGAGCTCCTCGCGGATGATGTCGTTGCACAGCTCGACGCACTCGTCGCAGATGTACACGCTGGGGCCCGCGATCAGCTTGCGGACCTCGTGCTGGCTCTTCCCGCAGAACGAGCAGTAGAGGATCTTGCTGCTGTCGGAGCGGCCCTGACGGTCTTCGGTCATGAACGGATCTGTCTTGCTGGTGCGGTCACGGGGCGAGAATAGCACAGCGCCCGGCGCCGCAACGGCAGCGGCTCCGGGACCCTGTTCATTCGCATAATCAATGAGTTAGGCAGGCTGGATGGTCTCTTCCGGGCGCCGCTCGAGCACCTGGTCCACCAGCCCGTAGTCGCGCGCCGCCTGGGCGCTCTTGAAGTTGTCGCGCTCGGTGTCGGCCGCGATCGTCTCGATCGACTGGCCGGTGTGCCGGGCCAGGATCTCGTTCAGGCGCTGCTTCATGGCCAGGATCTCGCGGGCGTGGATGTCGATGTCCGTCGCCTGGCCCTGGAAGCCGCCCAGCGGCTGGTGGATCATCACCCGCGAATTGGGCAGCGCGTAGCGCTTCCCGGCCGCGCCCGCGGCCAGCAGCAGGGCGCCCATGCTGGCCGCCTGGCCGACGCAGATGGTGCTCACGTCCGGCTTGATGAACTGCATGGTGTCGTAGATCGCCATGCCGGCGGTGACGATGCCGCCCGGGGAGTTGATGTAGAGGTTGATGTCCTTCTCGGGGTTCTCGGCCTCGAGGAACAGCATCTGCGCCACGATCACGTTGGCGACGTGGTCGTCGATGCCGCCGACCAGGAAGATCACCCGTTCCTTGAGCAGCCGCGAATAGATGTCGTAGGCGCGCTCGCCGCGGGCGGTCTGCTCGACCACCATCGGGACGAGGTTCAGGGCCTTGGTCTCGTAGCTGCTCATGTATTCGGTTCTCGCTCGGTTCGTGGGGCGGCGCCCGGCGGGCGGGCCCTGGTTGGCGCGGCGGCCGCGGCCGGGCGGACCGGCCTACGGCGTGATCGCTTCCTGGAACGTGAGCTGCTTCTCGGTGTGCTGGGCGCGCTCGGCGATCCAGTCGATCACCTGCTCCTCCATCACCCGGGTCTGCAGCCCGGACATGAGTTGGGGATCGTTACGATACAACTCAATGACCTGTTCGGGCTGCTCGTAGGTCGACGCGATCAGGCGCAGGTGTTCGTTCAGGCGCGCCGGATCCAGCCGGAGCTCGTTGCGGCGGGCGACCTCGCCGACCAGCAGGCCGACCAGGACGCGCTTGCGCGCCGGCTCCACGAAGTTCAGGTGGGCATCGGCCGGCACCTGGCCGGGGTCGCGGCCGCTGCGGCGGGCCTGCTCGACCTGCTGCGCCAGCAGCGCGCGCGCCTCGTTCTCCACCAGGCGCGGCGGCAGCTCGACGTGGGCGTAGGCGGCGACCAGCTGCTCGCCGACCTCGCGGCGCAGCTTGTTCATCAGCGCGCCCTTGAGCTCGCGCTCGAGGTTGGTGCGGATGTCGGCGCGGAACTGCTCCAGTTCACCGCTGCGCACGCCGAAGCTGCGGATGAACGCGGCGTCGACCTCCGGCAGGTGCGGCTCGGAGATGCGCACCACCTTCAGGTGCACGGTCGCGGTCTTGCCGGCGAGCGCGGCCACGCGCCAGTCGGCCGGGAACTCGACCTCGACGCTGGTCTCGGCGCCGGTGTCGACGCCGACCAGCGCGTCCTCGACGGCCTTGATCATGCTGCCGGTCCCGAGCACGGTGGTACCGCGCTCGACGCCCTCGGCGGGGAGGCGCTCGTCGCCCAGCCGGGTCCAGGTCTCGACCTCGACCGCGTCGCCGGCCTGCGCCGGGCGCGTGACCACGTTCCAGCTGCGGCGCTGCTGGCGCAGGTTGTCGATCATCCGGTCGATGTCTTCCTCGGTGACCTCGGCGGTATGGCGGGTCACGCTCAGCTTGGACATGTCGAGGTCGCCGAAGTCCGGCACCACCTCGAAAGTGGCCACGTAGGCGAGCTCACCCTCGGCCTTGTCCTCGACCGGTTCGATGGTCGGCCGGCCGGCCAGCTGCAGCTCGTTGCTGCGCACCACCTCGTCGAAACGCTCGCGCAGCAGCCCGTCGAGGATCTCGGCGCGCACCTGCTGGCCGAAGCGCTGCTCGATCACCTTCGCCGGCACCTTGCCCGGGCGGAAGCCCTTGATGCGGGCGGTACGCGCGATCTCGCGCAGGCGCCCGCCGACCTGGGTCTCGAGCCGCTCGGTCGGCACGCGCAGCGTCAGGCGGCGCCCGAGATTGCCGACGGATTCGACGGACACTTGCATTGAATTCGACTCCTGCATCGCGGCCATGGCCGCAACTCTCTCTGTGGATTCCTGGACCGGAGGGGGCCCGCGCCAGGGCCTGCCTCGGCAGGCCGGCTTCGGGCCGGCGGAACGCGATATTTTGGCGGAATCGAGGGGCGGCCGCCAGTGGCGTGGTGGGGCGGATGCGGGGGCCGGACCGTTGCCGGGCGCGGCACGGGGTGGACCTTGGGCCGCAGGCCCGGCCCGCCGGCACCCGGCGCCCCGGTGGCGGCCGGACGGCCTGCCTCGCCAGTGCCCGGGGCGTTCGACCCATGCGCCGGGGTGGCGGATGGCGGCGGCCGACACTCCTGCCTTCGCGAACCCTCGCGAACCACCATGGCCGGCGACGCGGCCCGGGCCGGTATGCGTCGGCGCGGCGATTTCCCCTCCTGCCCTCGCCAGCGCGCGGGACCGTCTGTCGCTCCCGACGGCGCGCGCAGGGCCGGGCTGGTGCGAAAGGGGGGACTCGAACCCCCACGCCTTGCGGCACTGGAACCTAAATCCAGGGCGTCTACCAATTCCGCCACTTTCGCGCCGGTGCATCTTAGCGCCGGCGCGGCACGCCGGCCGCCCTGGCGGGCCAGCTGCGAATGCGTGCCCCGAAACGACAACGCCCGGCTGGGCCGGGCGGTGGTCGACACTGGTGGGCCGTCTAGGATTCGAACCTAGGACCTACTGATTAAGAGTCAGCTGCTCTACCAACTGAGCTAACGGCCCGGAAAAACGCGGGCGCGCAGTGTATCCGGAACGCCCGCCCCACGGCAATGCCCTTCCCGATCGACCGAAGGAAACCGCCACGGATGGATGGGGTGGCTGAGGGGACTCGAACCCCCGACATCTGGAATCACAATCCAGGACTCTAACCAACTGAGCTACAGCCACCACTGGAACCACACAGGATACCCGAGTCCGCGCCCGGGCGCCGCTGCCTCCCGCCTGCGACTGGCGCGCCCGGCAGGACTCGAACCTGCAACCACCGGCTTAGAAGGCCGATGCTCTATCCGGTTGAGCTACGGGCGCCTGGGCGCATGATAGCCGTCCCGGGAGGAGACGATGGTCGGGGTAGAGGGATTCGAACCCCCGACATCCTGCTCCCAAAGCAGGCGCGCTACCAGGCTGCGCTATACCCCGGCCGGTGACAGGCGGTCGATCCGCCGGCCCGGTGGACCGGCGAGCCGGGCATTGTCCGGGACCGCCCCGAAGGCTGTCAACGCGCCCGTTCCACCGCCCCGCGGCCCGTGTATGCTGGAACGGGCTCCAACTCCAAGGAACAGGCACATCCATGCGCAGCGGCAATCCCGTCCTCAAAGAATCGACGTTCCTCGACCTGGGCAGCGGTGCGGTCGTCTCGCGCGACGCCGGGGCGATGACCCTGAACGGGACCGTCAACAAGACCGGCTTCCTGCTGCTCCTGACCGTGCTCACGGCGACGTTCGCCTGGAACCAGGCGCTTGGTCCGGACGGCACCCCGGCCCCGGGCTTCTCCGCCTACGTGTGGGGCGGCGCGATCGGCGGCCTGGTGCTGGCCATCGTCACCGCGTTCAAGAAGGAATGGTCGCCGGTCACCGGTCCGCTGTACGCGCTGGTCGAGGGCTTCTTCCTCGGCGCGATCTCGGCGCTGTACAACCACCTGTACGAAGGCATCGTGATGCAGGCGGTGATGCTGACCTTCGGCACCCTGTTCGCCCTGCTCTTCGCCTATCGCAGCGGCCTGATCAAGGCCACCGAGAACTTCAAGCTCGGGGTGGTCGCGGCCACCGGCGGCATCGCCCTGGTGTACCTGGCGACGATCGTGCTGCGGATGTTCGGCAAGGACATCCCGATGATCCACGACAACGGCCTGATCGGCATCGGCTTCAGCCTGTTCGTGGTGGTGATCGCGGCCCTGAACCTGGTGCTGGACTTCGATTTCATCGAGAGCGGCGTCGAGCATGGCGCGCCGAAGTACATGGAGTGGTACGCGGCGTTCGGGCTGATGGTCACCCTGGTGTGGCTGTACATCGAGTTCCTGCGCCTGCTGGCCAAGCTGCAGTCGCGCGACTGACGCCGCACCGCGGTCGAAGCGGAAAAGGCGCCCCGGTGGCGCCTTTTTCGTGCCCGCCCGGCGCTCAGGGCGGCGTGGCCGCCGGCGCCGGATCCGCCCCTGGCCGGCGCGGCCAGGCCATGAACCCGATCGCCACGAGCGCCAGCAGCCAGCAGTACCAGACCCCGCCCGCGAGCGCGATCGGCGACACCGCCGCCAGCGACGAAGCCAGCAGCAGCTGCGCACCGTAGGGCAGCAGGCCCTGCGGCACGCAGGCGAAGATGTCGAGCACGCTGGCTGCGCGGCGCGGGCTGATCCCGTGGCGGGCGGCGATGTCGCGCGCCACGCCGCCGCCGACCAGGATCGCGACGGTGTTGTTGGCGGTGAAGGTGTCGGCCGCGGCCGCCAGCGCGGCGATGCTGAACTCGCCGGTGCGGCGGCCCACGTGGCCGCGCGCGATGCGCGCGATCAGCTGCGCCAGCCAGGCCAGCCCGCCGCTGGCCTTCGTCAGCCCCGCCAGGCCGCCGACCAGCAGCGCGAGCAGCAGGATCTCGACCATGCCCTCGAATCCGGTCCAGATGTCCGCCGCGAATCGCTCCAGGCCGTAGCCCTCCAGCGCGAGCAGGCCGAAGGCCCCGGACAGCGCGAGGCCGATGCCGAGCACCAGCAGCACGTCCAGCCCCGCCACCGCGAGCGCCAGCACCACCAGGTATGGCAGGGCCAGCCACGCCGGGGCCGCGGCCGGCGCCTGCACGGGGGCCGGTTCGCCGGCCAAGGCAAGCAGGACCAGGGTGGCCAGCGCCGCGGGCAAGGCGATGCGCAGGTTCTCGCGGAACTTGTCCCGCATCTGCGCGCCCTGGGTCCGGGTGGCGGCGATGGTGGTGTCGGAGATTACCGAGAGGTTGTCGCCGAACATGGCCCCGCCCACGACCGCGCCGGCCACCAGCACCCGGTCGAGCCCTGCGGCGTCGGCGACCCCGACCGCGATCGGCATCACCGCCGCGATGGTCCCCATCGACGTGCCGACCGCCAGCGACACGGCGCAGGCGATCAGGAACAGCCCGGGTACGAGCAGCGACGGGTGCAGGATGGCCAGGCCCAGCGATACCGCTGCGTCCACCGCGCCGATCGCCTTCGACACCTGCGCGAACGCGCCCGCGAGCAGGAAGATCAGGCACATCAGCACGATGTTCGGGTCGCCCATGCCCTGGAGCAGGGTCTCGCCCGGGCGCACGCCCCGGCGCCAGGCGACCAGCGCCGCGAGTGCCAGCGCCGGCAGGATCGCCACCGGCGCGCGCAGCTGGTAGAAGCCCATCTCCTCGCCGGCGGCCGTGTAGTACAGGCCGGCACCGAAGAAGATGGCCAGGAACAGCAGCAGCGGGATCAGCGCCAGCGCGCTCGGGCGTGTGGGGGTCATCGCGCGGGATCCGGGAAAGGGGGCGATTGTGCGGCGTTTCTGCAGGCCCGTCATGCGGCGCGCGCCCGCCCGCCGCGTCGATCGCCCGGCCCGGCCGGCACCGGCATCACCGCGCCGGCCGTGGGCGCATGTCCGGCGCCGGAACGAAGACGGGACGCCGAAGCGTCCCGTCCAGTGCGCCAACGGCGGACGCCGGATCAGATCCGGCTGGCGATCGCCTTGGCGAACGACATCGTGTTGCCGCTGCCGCCCAGGTCCGGGGTCAGGCTGTCCTTCGCCTCGAGCGTGGCGACGATGGCGTCGCGCAGGCGGGTGGCGTACTCGGGCTTGCCGAGGTGGTCGAGCATCTGCGCGGCGCCCAGCAGCAGCGCGCAGGGGTTGGCCTTGCCCTGCCCGGCGATGTCCGGCGCGGTGCCGTGCACGGCCTCGAAGATCGCCGCGTCCTTGCCGATGTTGGCGCCCGGGGCCAGGCCCAGGCCGCCGACGAGGCCGGCGCACAGGTCGGAGATGATGTCGCCGAACAGGTTGGTGGTCACGATGACGTCGAACTGCTCGGGCCGCATCACCAGCTGCATGCAGGTGTTGTCGACGATCATCTCGTTGCACTCGATCTGCGGGTACTGGGCCGCGACCTCGCGCGCCACCTTGAGGAACAGGCCCGAGGTGGTCTTGAGGATGTTGGCCTTGTGGACCACGGTGACCTTCCTGCGGCCGGTGCGCACGGCCAGGTCGAAGGCATAGCGCACGATCCGGTCGGAGCCCTTGCGGGTGATCTTCTGCACCAGGGTCGCGGTCTCGCCGTCCTCGGTGATCGACTGGCCTTCGCCGATGTACGCGCCCTCGGTGTTCTCGCGCACCGTGACCAGGTCGACGCCGGTGGGGAAGCGCGACTTCGTGTTCGGGAACGACTTCGCCGGGCGCACGTTGGCGTACAGGTCGAAGCGCTTGCGCAGCTCGACGTTGATCGAGGAGAAGCCCTCGCCCACCGGCGTGGTCAGCGGGCTCTTGAGCGCGATCCGGTTGCGGGTGATCGAGTCCAGGGTCGCCTGGGGCAGCAGCTCGCCGTGCTTCTCGAGCGCGACCAGGCCCGCGTCGGCCTCCTCGTAGGCCAGCCCGAGCTGCATCGTGTCGAGCACGTGCAGGGTGGCGTCCATGATCTCCGGGCCGATGCCGTCGCCGCGGATGACCGTGATTGTCTGGGTCATGGGTGGGGGACTTCCATGCAAACGCGCCGCGCGGGAGCGCGCGGCGCAGGAGTTGGTTGAAGATGAAATTATGCCCGAAAGCGCCGGCCGGCCCCAACTCGACCAAGGTCGGTCGGGAGCGGGCCCGCCGCGCGCCGGGCCGCCCGGACGCCCCGGCGGGGCGGGCCCCACCGGGCCCGCCGGGCCGCTTCAGCCGGCCAGCAGGGGATCGAACCTGCCCTGGCGGTGCAGGGCCATCATGTCGTCGTAGCCGCCCACGTGCACGTCGCCGACGAAGATCTGGGGCACGGTGGTGCGGCCGGTGCGCGCGACCATGCGCTCGCGCTCGGACGGGTCGAGGTCGATGCGGACTTCGTTCCACTCCAGTCCGCGGCTGCGCAGGAAGGCCTTGGCCGCCGTGCAGTAGCCGCAGATGGCGCTGGTGTAGAGGGTGATCGGCGGCTGGGCGCGCTCTTGGGCATCCATCGGTCGGAACCTTGCTTGCGGGGATGGGTCGAATGTTGGGTACCCCGCCGGCGCTTTTCCACCGCGGGCGATGGAACGCTGCAAACGATTAACATCGGATTCACTCCCCGCGCGGGACGCCCCGGCATGCTTGCCCAGGGCGATCCCGCCACTTCCACGCCACCGGACCGCCATGCCCGCCTGCCTCGCCAGACTCTGCACCCTGCTTGCCACCGCCCTGCTGGTGCTGGCGGGTGGCGCCGGCGCCCGCGCCCAGGAAAGCCGGCTGCCCGACATCGGGTCCTCGGCCGGCACCGTGCTGGGTCCGGCGCAGCAGGCGGAGTACGGACGCATGCTCCTGGCCCAGCTGCGCCACTACGGCTACGTGCTGGAGGACCCGCTGGTCGAGAGCTGGCTGCAGTCCACCGGCAACCGCCTGGCCGCGGCCAGCGACAACCCCGAGCAGCCCTTCACCTTCTTCATGATGAAGGACCGCAGCATCAACGCCTTCGCCACGCTGGGCGGCTACATCGGCATGAACGCGGGCCTGGTGCTGGCGGCCGAGACCGAGGACGAGGTGGCCGCCGTGCTCGGCCACGAGGTCGCCCACGTCACCCAGGCGCACGTGCTGCGCAGCGTGGAACGGGCGCAGCGCGACAGCATCCCGCTGCTGCTGGCGATGCTCGGCGCGATCGCGATCGCGCAATCGGCCGGCGGCAACTCGGCGGACGACGCCTCGATGGCCGCCATCGCCACCGCCCAGGGCCTGGCCGCGCAGCGCCAGATCAACTACACCCGCTCCAACGAGTCCGAGGCCGACCGCATCGGCATCCGCACCCTCGCCCGCAGCGGCTACGACCCGGGCGCGATGGCCAGCATGTTCGAACGCATGCACGCCGTGTCCCGCACCAACCAGGGCGGCGAGCGGGAACGGCTGCCGGACTACCTCAAGACCCATCCCGTCACGACCGTGCGCATCAGCGAGGCCAAGGACCGCGCCGAGCGCCTGGGCGCGAGCGCCGTCAAGGGCACCGTGTCGACCCCGACCGCCACCGTCACCCAGCGCATCCCGATCGGCGGGGCGACGGTGCCCGAGGGCCCGCGCCTGGGCGACAACCCGCTGCTGCCCCCGGGCCTGTCCCTGGACGGTGGATTGGCCGCGGCCCGCCGCGACGAGTTCGGCTGGGCGCGCGAGCGCCTGCGGGTGCTGAGCGCCAACACGCCCGAGGCGGCCCTGCGCGAGTACGAGCGGCTCGCTGCCGCGCGTCCGCTCGACGACGCCCAGCGCTACGGACTGGCCTTCGCACAGCTGCGCACCGGCCGCGCCGAGCAGGCGGTGGCCACGTTCGCGGCGCTCCTGGAGCAGCATCCGGGCGACGTCTGGCTCACGATCGGACTGGCCGAAGCCGAGGCCCACGCCGGGCGCCACGAGGCTGCCGACCGCCGCTTCGAGGCCCTGCTCGACCGCATGCCGCGGCATCCCGCCGTGGCCCTGTCGTATGCCGAGGTGCTGGTGGCGCGCAACACTCCCGAGGCCGGGCGCCGGGCGCGCGACGTGCTGCGCCCGCTGATGGCCGGCAACGTCAGCGATCCCGCGTTCCAGCGCACCTTCGCCCGGGCCAACGAGATCGCCGGTGATCCGGTGCGCGCCGGCGAGGCCTGGGCCGAGGCGGCCTTCCTCAGCGGCCGCGAGGAGCAGGCGCTGGTCCAGCTCAACACGCTCAAGAAGCGCGAGGACCTCGACTACTACGCCCGCGCCAGGATCGACGCGCGCATCGCCCAGATCACGCCGGTGGTGCTGGAACTGCGCCGCCAGGGCGTGCGCGATCCGGACCTCAACCGGCGCTTCTGAGCCGCCGCGGCCGGACGACCCCAGCCGCTGTCACAATACCGTCATGAATCTGTCGTCCAATGCCGACGCCGGCCGCTATGGCCGTGACTGGGCAGGAGCCTGAGTTGCAGAAGCGCATCCTGATCGTCGACGACGAGCCCGCGATCCGCGAGATGGTGGCGTTCGCCCTGCGCAAGGGCGAATTCGAGCCGGCGCATGCCGGCGACGCGCGCGAGGCGCAGGCGTCGATCGCCGAACGGGTGCCGGACCTGATCCTGCTCGACTGGATGCTGCCGGGCACCAGCGGCCTGGAACTGGCCCGCCGCTGGCGCCGCGAGGATCCCACGCGCGAGGTGCCGATCATCATGCTCACCGCGCGCGGCGAGGAGGACGACCGCGTCGGCGGGCTCGAGGCCGGCGTCGACGATTACGTGGTCAAGCCGTTCTCGGCGCGCGAGCTGCTCGCGCGCATCCGCGCGGTGATGCGCCGCGCGCGCGGCGAGGACGAGGACGGCAACGTCAGCGTGGGCGCCCTGCGCATCGACGGCGCGGCGCATCGCGTGTTCGCCCATGGCGAACCGGTTCCGATCGGTCCGACCGAGTACCGGCTGCTGCACTTCTTCATGACCCACCCGGAACGCGTGTACACCCGCGCGCAGCTGCTCGACCACGTCTGGGGCGGCAGCGTGTACGTGGAGGAGCGCACCGTCGACGTGCACATCCGCCGCCTGCGCAGGACGCTCGAGCCGTCCGGCTGCGAGGGCATGGTGCAGACCGTGCGCGGCGCGGGCTACCGCTTCTCGGCCGCGCCCTGAGCGCGCGCGGCGCGTGGGCCCGGGGCCAGGCGCGGCACCCGGGGCTAAGATCGGGGAAACGCCCATGACCCGACGCTCCGCCACCGGCCACGCCAAAGACATGTCCGCCCCGACCCGATCCGCCTGGAACCACACGCTGGGCCGGCAGGCCCTGTTGCTGGCGATCGCGATGCTGGCGGGCCTGCTCGGCGGGCACCCCTGGCCGGCGCTGGCCGTCGCCGCGCTGTGCCTCGCCGGCTGGCACTGCTGGAAGCTGCGTGGCGTCCTGGCGCGGCTGGAGTCGCACCAGCGCGCGTCGCGTCCGACCGGCGCCGGCGCCTGGGACGCGCTGGAGCGCCTGCTGCGCCGCAACCAGGATGGCATGCGCGCACGCAACCGCCGGCTCGTGGCGATGCTGCACGCCTACCGCGCGGTCGCCGCGGCCCTGCCCGACGCGGTGGTCGTGATCGAGCGCAACAGCCAGCGGGTGCAGTGGTTCAACGCCGCCGCCACCACCCTGCTCGGCCTGGAATACCCGCGCGACGTGGAGGCGCCGCTGGGCGAGCGACTGCAGGGCCTGCGCATCGCGCACTGGCTCGCCGCCGGCCGCAATGCCGAACCGCTGCCCGACGTGCCGTCCCCGGTCGCGCCGGACGTGCGCCTGAACCTGCGCCTGATCCCGTACTCCGAGGACCTGTGGCTGGTGGTGGCGCGCGATGTCACCAAGCTCATGCGGCTGGAACAGGTGCGCCGCGACTTCGTCGCCAACGTCTCGCACGAGCTGCGCACGCCGCTGACGGTGGTCCACGGCTACCTCGACATGCTCGATCCCGACGAGCAGCCGGAATGGGCGCCGATGCTGCGCGAGATGCAGCGCCAGTCGCAGCGCATGACCCGGCTGGTGGAGGACCTGCTGACCCTGTCGCGGCTGGAAGCCCAGGAGGGAGTGGAGGACGACGCGGTGGCAGTGGCCCCGATGCTGGCGGCGCTGCGGCGCGAGGCCGAGGCCCTGAGCCAGGGCCGGCACCGGATCGTGGTCGAGGACCTGGCGGCCCTGGACCTCGTCGGTTCGGCGCGCGAGCTGCACAGCGCGTTCTCCAACCTGGTCAGTAACGCGGTGCGCTACACGCCCACCGGCGGCACCGTCACGATCCGCTTCGCGCGCGAAGGCGACGGCGCGGCGCTCGCGGTGGAGGACACGGGCCAGGGCATCCCGGCCCCGCATATTCCGCGGCTGAGCGAGCGCTTCTACCGCGTGTCCACCAGCCGCTCGCGCGAGTCCGGCGGCACCGGCCTGGGCCTGGCCATCGTCAAGCACGTGCTGAACCTGCATGATGCCCGGCTGGGGATCTCCAGCGAAGTCGGGCGCGGCAGCATCTTTTCCTGTCACTTCGGCGCCGCGCGGGTCCGGCCGCGCGCCGCCCTTCCTTCCGGAGCCGAGCCTTGAACCGACCCGTGCAACGCCCGACACGTCCGCCCCGGGCGCGCGGCCGCGGCGCGCCCGCGCCGGCGACCGAACCCCCGGCCACCAGTGGCGACGAGGGCGACCCGCTTCGCGATCCCTCGCTCTACTTCAACCGCGAACTGTCCCAGCTCGACTTCAACTTCCGCGTCCTCGCCCAGGCCATGGACGAGTCGGTGCCGCTGCTGGAGCGGCTGCGCTACCTGTGCATCTCCTGCACCAACCTCGACGAGTTCTTCGAGATCCGCGCCGCGACCGTGCGCCACGCGCAGGACTTCGGCACCGTACCCACGCCGCCCGACGGCATGGCACCGACGACGGTGCTCCGCCGCATCCACGAACGCGCCGCCGAACTCGTCGACGCGCAGTACGACTGCTGGAACCGGGTCCTGTGCCCGGCGCTGGCCGAGGCGGGCGTGCGGGTACTCGGCCGCGGCCAGTGGAACGCGCGCCAGACGCGCTGGCTGCGCGCCTACTTCCGCAAGGAGATCCTGCCGGTGCTCTCGCCGCTGGGGCTGGACCCGGCCCACCCGTTCCCGAAGATCCTCAACAAGTCGCTCAACGTCGTGGTCGTGCTCAAGGGCCGCGACGCCTTCGGAAGGGCCGGCCACCTTGCCATCGTGCGCGCGCCGCGTTCGCTGCCCAGGATCATCCAGTTGCCGGAGAAGGCCTCGGGCGGCGAGTACGACTTCGTGTTCCTGTCGGCGGTGCTGTCGGAGTTCGTGCACGAGCTGTTCCCGGGCATGCAGGTCAAGGGCGCCTACCAGTTCCGTGTGACGCGCAACTCCGAGGTGTTCGTCGACGAGGACGAGGTCGAGAACCTCGCCCTGGCGCTGCGCGACGAACTCGCCCAGCGCGGTTACCTGCGCGCCATGCGCCTGGAGATCGCCGCCGACTGCCCGCGGCCGATCGTGCGCACGCTGCTGCAGAACTTCGACCTGCCGGAGAACGCGGTCTACCGCATCGACGGGCCGGTCAACCTCAACCGCGTGATCCAGGTCTACGACCTGGTGCAGCGGCCGGAACTGAAGTTCCCGCCGTTCCAGCCGCGCATGCCCAAGGGCACCGAGGCGATCTTCGACCTCGTGTCCGACGGCGACCTGCTGCTGCACCATCCCTACGATTCGTTCGCGCCCGTGCTGGAGCTGATCAAGCAGGCGGCCGAGGACCCGAACGTCCTTGCGATCAAGCAGACCCTCTACCGCACCGGGCGCGACTCGCCCATCGTCGAGCACCTGGTCCAGGCCGCGCGCAACGGCAAGGACGTCACGGTGGTCGTCGAGCTGCGCGCGCGTTTCGACGAGGAGGCCAACCTCGGCCTCGCCGACCGCCTCCAGGAGGCCGGGGTGCAGGTGGTCTACGGCGTGGTCGGCTACAAGACACACGCCAAGATGCTGCTGGTGGTGCGTCGCGAGGGCCGCAAGCTGCGGCGCTACGTGCACCTGGGCACCGGCAACTACCATTCCGGCACCGCGCGCCTGTACACCGACATCGGCCTGGTCACCGCGGACCCGGACATCGGCAACGACGTGCACATGATCTTCCAGCAGCTCTCGGGCCTGGCGCCGGCGATCTCGCTCAGCCGCGTGTTGCAGTCGCCGTTCACCCTGCACGCGGGGATCCTGGCGCGGATCGAGCGCGAGGCCGGGCATGCGCGAAACGGCCGTCCCGGGCGGATCATCGCCAAGATGAACGCACTCAACGAGCCGCAGGTGATGCGCGCGCTGTACGCGGCCTCCCAGGCGGGCGTCTCGATCGACCTGATCGTGCGCGGCGCCTGTTCGCTGCGCCCGGGGGTGCCGGGCATCTCCGACAACATCCGGGTGCGTTCGATCGTCGGAAGGTTCCTCGAACACCACCGCGTGTACTGGTTCGGCAACGACGGCCAACCCGAGCTGTACTGCGCCAGCGCCGACTGGCTGGAACGCAACCTGCTGCGGCGGGTCGAGACCTGCTTCCCGATCCTCGATCCGGAGCTGGCGGCGCGGGTCAGGGAGGAGGTGCTGGACAACTGCCTGGCCGACACCTTGAACGCATGGGAATTGCATGCGGACGGCGTTTACCGCAAAGTCCTGCCTTCCGACGACGCCCCTCCGCACTCGGCGCAGTCCGCGCTGCTCGCGAAAATCTGCGCATGATGGATGCCCTCGCCCGAGCCGGATCGCTGGTGGCGCCGCTGCGCGACGGCGACATGCTGGCCGCGATCGACATCGGGTCCAACAGCTTCCACATGGTCGTGGCCGCCTACACCCTGGGCCAGCTGCGCATCGTGGACCGCCTGCGCGAGGCCGTGCGCATGGCCGAGGGGCTGGACGCCAAGGGCGGGCTGGACCGCGAGGTGCGCGAACGCGCGATCGCCTGCCTGGCCCGGTTCGGCCAGCGCATCCGCGACATCCCGCCGCACCGCGTGCGCGCCCTGGCCACCAACACCGTGCGCCTGATGGCCGCGCCGCAGTCGTTCCTGGTGCCGGCCGAGACCGCGCTCGGGCACGGTATCGAGGTGATCTCCGGTCGCGAGGAGGCGCGCCTGATCTATCTCGGCGTGGCCCACGCCCAGCCGCCCAAGCCGGGCAACCTGCGGCTGGTGATCGACATCGGCGGCGGCTCGACCGAATGCATCATCGGCCGCGGCTTCCAGACCATCGAGCGCGAGAGCCTGCAGGTGGGGTGCATCGCGACGACGCGCCGCTTCTTCGGCAGCGGCAGGCTGTCGCCCAGGAAGTGGCAGGAGGCGGTGATCGAGGTCGGCGCCGAGTTCCAGCAGTTCGCCAACGCCTACCGCGCGCTGGGCTGGAACGAGGCGATCGGCGCCTCGGGCACCAACAAGGCGATCAGCGAGATCTGCGTCGCGATGAAGCTCACCAAGGGCGCCGTCACGGCCCAGGCGCTGCCGCAGGTGCGCGACCGCCTGCTCGAGGCCGGCAGCATCGATGCCATCGACCTGCCCGGCCTGTCCGCCGAGCGCCGCGCGATCATCGCCGGCGGCGTGGTGGTGCTGGAGGCCGCGTTCAACGCACTCGGCCTCGAACGCATGGCGGTCAGCAAGGCGGCGATGCGCGAGGGCGTGCTGTACGACATGCTCGGCCGCGGCAGCGGCCACGACCCGCGCGAGGCCTCGATCCTCGCCCTCACCCAGCGCTACGGCATCGACGAGGCCCAGGCCGCGCGCGTGGAAGGCACCGCCATCCGCCTGTTCGAACAGGCCGCGCCGGCGTGGAAGCTCGATCCCGACGATCTGCTGATGCTGGCCTGGGGCGCGCGCCTGCACGAACTGGGGCTGGCGATCGCGCACAGCCAGTACCAGGTCCACGGCGCGTACGTGATCGAGCACTCGGACATCGCCGGCTTCTCGCGCCAGGAACAACAGTTCCTTGCCGCCCTGGTGCGTACCCACCGGCGCAAGATCCCCAAGTCAGCGTTCGACGCGCTGCCCGACCGCCTGCTGCCGTCGGCGCGCCGGACGGCCGCGCTGCTGCGCATCGCGGCCCTGCTGCACCGTTCGCGCGACTCGGAGGAGATCCCGCGGCTGGACCTGCTGGTCGACGGCCCGCGCATGGTGCTGGGCCTGGACCGGCGCTGGCTGCACAACCGCCCCCTGCTGCGCGCCGACCTGGAAGGCGAGCCCCCGCAGATCGCGGCGCTGGGCGTGCAGCTGGAGATCGCCACCACCTGAGCCGACGCGCAGCCAGGCCGTCGGCACCGTGCGTCATGGGCGGGTCATGCATGCGCCATATGCGCGTCATCGTCTGTGTCTAGCATGAATGGGGCCGGAGAGGAGGCCCGCATGCACTACGCCATCGTCACCGACACCTGCCCTGCTTCCCCCGGCCGGGCGGGCGAGACCGTCGAGTTGCTCCATCGTGGGCTGCGGCAACGGGGCCATCGCGTCTCCTGCGTCGAGCCGGGACAGGGAACTGCCGCGCGCAGCCATGCGCCCCGCGCCTTCTGGCCGCGGAACCGCATCCCTTCCCTGGCTGGACGACGCCTGATGGAGGCGTGGACACGCGCGCGCCCCGATGCGGTCTATGTCGCCACCGAGGGACCCTTGGGCTGGTCGGCCGTGCACGTCGCCCGCCGCCTGCGCCTGCCGGTCGCCACGGATTTCCACGCCTGGCCGGATGGCCGACTCCAAGGTGCCGACGCGTGCGCCCGCCTCCCATCGGCCCTGGCGAGGCTTCGCCGCTTCCATGAACAGGGCGACGCCACCCTCGTCCCGACCCGGGTGGCGTGGACGGCGCTCCATGCCGCGGGCTTCCCGCGGCCGTGCCTGCTGCAGCGAGCCGTCGATCCCGACCATTTCCACCCGTGCAAGCGCAGCCCCGAACTGCGCGCGGCCCTGGGCGCGTCGCCCGAGGCCCCGCTCCTGATCCACGTGGGACGGCTTGCACCGGGGCGGAACGTACGGCTGGCCTTGCAGGCATACCGGGTGCTCCGCGGATCGTGTCCGGGCGCCCGCATGGTCGTGGCCGGCGACGGTCCCATGCGTCGCGGCCTGGAGCGGGAATTCCCCGAGTGCACCTTCACCGGCTTCCTGGGGCGCGACGCCCTGGCGCGACTCCTGGCCAGCGCCGACCTGTGCATACAACCCTGCCTGGACACCATTTTCGGCAACGTCACCCTGGAGGCCATGGCCAGCGGGGTCGCGGTGGTCGCGTTCGATCGTGGCGCTGCGCGCGAACACCTCGTCGACGGCAGGCAGGGCGTCCTGGTCGATCCGGGCGACCCGTTCGGGTTCCTGGCCGCCACGGCGGAGCTTGGCGGCGACCTGCCGCGTCTGCGCGCGATGGGCGTCGCGGCCCGCAACGCGGTCCGGGCGCTGTCGCCACAGCAGATGACCGCGGAACTGGACCGGCTGCTGGCCAGGATATGCATGCGGCATGCATGGGCCGGTGAGGGGATCGCCGCCTGAGGTGGCCTCCGGCCTGCGTCCTCCCGTCCGGCGGGTCCCCGCCTGCGCCTGCGCATCGGCCCGCTGGCGCCGTGCCCCGGCGCGCCTCAATCCAACCGCTCGACCCGTGCGCCCGCCAGCGGCGGCAGCAGCTGCCCCGGCCAGTCGCGGTCGTTCGCCACCTGCGCATCTTCGCGCGAGGCCTCCAGCGCGAGCGGGTCGATGTCGGCAAGCGCCCACTCCCCCTCGCCGCTCGTGGACGCGAGTACCCCGTCGGCCGGGAAGCCTGCGTCCATCGGCGCGAACACCGCCGCCTCGCCGGTGTTGACGTCGAGCGCGGGGCTCCACGGCGCCTCGCCGGCGGTCACCGACTGGGCGACGAAGAAGCGGTTCTCCAGCGCCCGTGCCAGGCAGCCCACCCGCACCCGGGTCGCGCCGGCGGCGTTGTCGGTGCAGCTGGGCACCAGCAGCAGCCGCGCACCGGCCTCGTACTGCGCACGCACCGGCAGCGGGAACTCGCTGTCGTAGCAGACCGCCACCGCCAACCGCAGGCCGCGGTGCTCGAACACCTTGAGTGCGTCGCCCCCGTCGATCATGCCCGCGCGCTTCTCGAAGCCGGTCAGCTGCAGCTTGTCCTGCCAGCCGTGGCCGCCGTCGGGCGCGAACAGGTCACAGCGATTGCGGTAGCGCCCACCGCCCACATCGAGCAGGAAGGTCCCCGCCGCAACCAGCATGCCGGTGTCGCGGGCGATGCCCGAGAACAGGGCCAGCCAGTCGTCGCGGTAGCGCTGGATGGCGGCCAGCGATGCGGCAAGGTCACCGGCCACGGCAGGCTCGAAGCTGGCGCCCAGCTCCAGCGACAGGTACTCCGGCAGCACCGCGATCTCCGCGCCCTGCGCGGCCACGTCCCCAAGCAGGCGCCGCTGCCTGCGCGCGAACTCGTCGAACGAGCCGGGCGCGCCGATGGCATGGCGGGCGACGGCGATCTTCACCCCGCCGGCTCCAGCGGACGGGTCCAGAACGTGAGCGCGTGGGTCGTCGGACCCACACCCACCTCGTCCCAGTCCAGCGCCATGGTCAGCCCGGGCTGGCGCACGTAGCCACGGCCCCGCCAGAACGCCTCGTTGTCGCGGTGGCCGGCCGGGCGCCTGGGGTCGTCCGGATCGCGGTCGACCGCGGCGAAGGCGGTGGTGGTGAATCCGCCCAGCGCCCGCGCGTGCGCCTCGCGGGCATCGAAGAACGCGTGCCCGACGCCGCGACCGCGATACTCCGGCAGCAGCACCGACTCGCCGAAGTAGAACACCGGGGCCGGATCGAGGCCGCGATCGAGGAACGGGGCCTGGAACGCGGCCGCTTCATCGACCAGGGGCAGCCCGGTGGACGCGCCGACCACGCGCTCGCCGTCCAGGGCCAGCACGAACACGGCGCGTGGCGAGGCGGCGTAGGCGGCCAGATAGTCCTGCTCGTAGTCCAGGTCGCCGGCGTAGAGGTACGGCCAATCCGCGAACACGCGGATGCGCAGCGCGGCGACATCGGCCAGATGCCGCCGCGCGCGATCACCGGTCATGCGGTGGAGGACGAGGCCGCCGAGCGCTTGCATGGCGGCGATTCTACCGCCCGTCGGCGCCGGGACCTGGAACGGCAACACCACGCCGAGCGGCCGCGCATCGTCCTCCGGCCGTCGCGGCCGGCCTGGCAGCGCCGGGCCTGGCGCCCTCCCTGCGCGATGCGCATGGCACGTGCGACGATGGCAGGCCCGCTCGCGACCAGGGGTCGCAGGCATGGAACCCGGGCGGAGTGCGCGGGCGGGGAGCTGACCGTGGACGGCGCGCGATGCCATCATGCCCGCAACGCCGGCGCTCGTCCGCCGCGCCGCACGCCTTTTCGAGTCTGCGCCCCGATGAACTACCGCCACGCCTTCCACGCCGGCAACCACGCGGATGTGTTCAAGCACAGCGTGCTGCTGGCGCTGTGCGAGGCGCTGGCGTCCAAGCCGGCGCCGTGCTTCGCACTCGATACCCATGCCGGGCGCGGGCTGTACTTCCTCGACGACGAGGCCTCGCGCCGGACCGGCGAAGCCAACGAGGGCGTGGAGGCCCTGCTCGGCCACGATGCGCGGCCCCCGGCCCTCGAGCCCTACCGCGCCGCGATCGCCGCCTGCCGCGCAGCCCACGGCGGCAGCGCCTACCCGGGTTCGCCCTGGCTGCTGGCCCACGCGTTGCGCCCGCAGGACGCGATCGCGTGCTGCGAAGTGCAGCCGGAGGAGGCCGCCGCGCTGCGGCGCTGCTTCGCCGGCGACCGCCGCATCGGCGTGCACCAGCGCGACGGCTATGCCGCGGTCGGCGCCCTGCTGCCGCCCAGGCACGGCGGACGGCGGATCGGTCGCGGCCTGGTGCTGGTCGATCCGCCGTACGAAGCCCAGCGCGGGGAGTTCGACCCGGTGCTGGCCGCCCTGCGCGAAGGCCTGGCCCGCTGGCCGCAGGGCATGTTCATGCTCTGGTACCCGGTCAAGCAGCGCGCGGCGCTCGGGCCGTTCCTGCGCCGCGCGGCGCAGCTGCCGGCGAAATCGGTGCTGCTGGCCGAACTGATGGTGCGGGCCGAGGAATCGGTGCTGCGCATGAACGGCAGCGGCGTGCTGGTGTGCAATCCGCCCTGGCGCCTGGACGCCACGCTCCAGGCCCTGCTGCCCGCGCTGCAGGCCGCGCTGGCGCCCGGGCGCGGCGCGCACCGCCTGCAGTGGCTGCGCGAGGAAACGTGACGACCGGGCGGACATGCCCTGACCCCCACGCCCGGGCACGGTAAAATCCGCGCTTTCGCACGCTGGCAACGCCGTTGCCGGCGCAGTCGTGCTTGTCCGGATTCCATTGATGCCCGCGAAGTCCCCCGCCCCGCCGTTGCCCCGCAGCGGCCAGCCCCGCGCCTGGTGGCGCGTTCCCGCCAGCCGCAGCGCCCTGGCCTGGCACGCGGCGCGCGCGGCGCGGGCCCACGGCGCGCCACTGCTGCTGGTCGCGCGCGATACCCATGCCGCGCACCAGCTCGAAGCCGACCTGCACACCCTGCTCGGCCGCGACGCGGACCTGCCGGTGGTGCTGTTCCCCGACTGGGAAACCCTGCCCTGGGACCGCTTCAGCCCGCATCCTGACATCGTCTCGCAGCGCCTGGCCACGCTGCTGCGGCTGCCGTCGCTCGACCGCGCCGCGGTCGTGATCGTCCCGGTGCAGACCCTGCTCCAGCGCCTGCCGCCGCTGCGCTACGCGGTCGGCGGCGCGTTCGACATGAAGGTGGGCCAGACCCTCGACCTCGATGCGGAGAAGCGGCGGCTCGAGGGCGCCGGCTACCGCAACGTGCCGCAGGTCTACGACCCGGGCGACTTCGCGGTGCGCGGCGGACTGCTCGACGTGTACCCGATGGGCGCCGCGGGCCCGTTCCGGATCGAGCTGTTCGACGAGGAAATCGAATCGATCCGCGCCTTCGATCCCGAGACCCAGCGCTCGCTCGACAGGGTCGAGGCGATCCGCATGCTGCCCGGCCGCGAGGTCCCGACCGACGCCGAGGCGCTCGGCGACGTGCTCGACGCGCTGCGCGAACGCTTCGACATCGACACCCGCCGCAGCGCCCTCGCCCAGGACCTGCGCGCCGGCATCGCGCCGGCGGGCATCGAGTACTACCTGCCGCTGTTCTTCGACGACACCGCGACCCTGTTCGACTACCTGCCCGACGGCACCCTGCCCCTCGTCGACGAGGGTGCGCTGGAGGCGGCGGACGCGTTCTGGACCCAGGCCGGCGAGCGTCACGAGCAGCTGCGCCACGACATCGAGCGCCCGATCCTGCCGCCCAACGAGCTGTGGATGCCGCCTGACGCGCTGCGCGAGCGGCTCAACCAGGGCAGCCGCATCGAGCTGTGCGGCGCCGGCCATCCGCGGCATGCGCAGGCAGCCGCGCTCGGCGACCAGCCGGCGCCGACCTTGCCGCTGGCATTGCGCGAGACCGCGCCCGGCACGGCCCTGAAGGATTTCCTCGCCAGCTATCCGGGCCGCACGCTGGTGGCCGCCGATTCCGCGGGCCGCCGCGAGGCGCTGCTTGAAATGCTCGACGCCGCCGGGCTCAAGCCGGACGTCGTTCCCGACTTCACGGCATTCGTCGCCGGCGGTGGAGCGTCGCGCTTCGCGATCGCGGTCGCGCCGCTCGACGACGGCTTCGCACTGGACGATCCGCTGCTGGCGATCCTCACCGAGCGCCAGCTGTTCCCCGAACGCGCCGCGCAACCGCGTCGCCGGCGCCGCGCCGGCCGCGAGCCGGAAGCCATCATCCGCGACCTGGGCGAGCTCGCCGAGGGCGCGCCGATCGTGCACGAGGACCACGGCGTCGGCCGCTACCGCGGCCTGGTGACGCTGGAGGCCGGCGGCCAGCCCGGCGAATACCTCGACATCGAGTACGCCAAGGGCGACCGCCTCTACGTGCCGGTGGCGCAGCTGCACCTGGTCAGCCGCTACTCCGGCGCCTCGCCCGAGACCGCACCGCTGCACAACCTCGGCGGCGAGCAGTGGAGCAAGGCCAAGCGCAAGGCGCAGGAGAAGGTACGCGACGTCGCCGCCGAGCTGCTCGAGATCCAGGCCAGGCGCCAGGCCCGCGCCGGCCTCGCGCTGCCGCTCGACCGCGCCATGTACGAGCCCTTCGCCGCGGCCTTCCCGTTCGAGGAAACGCCCGACCAGCACGCCGCGATCGAGGCGGTGATCCGCGACCTGGGTTCCAGCCAGCCGATGGACCGAGTGGTCTGCGGCGACGTCGGCTTCGGCAAGACCGAGGTCGCGGTGCGCGCGGCCTTCGTCGCCGCGGCGGCCGGCAGGCAGGTCGCGGTGCTGGTGCCAACCACCCTGCTCGCCGAGCAGCACTACCGCAACTTCCGCGACCGCTTCGCCGACTGGCCGATCCGGGTCGAGGTGCTGTCGCGGTTCAAGAGCACGAAGGAGATCAAGGCCGAACTCGACAAGCTGGCGGAAGGGAAGATCGACGTCATCGTCGGCACCCACCGCCTGCTGCAGAAGGACGTGCGGTTCAAGGACCTGGGCCTGGTGATCGTCGACGAGGAGCAGCGCTTCGGCGTACGCCAGAAGGAGGCGCTCAAGGCGCTGCGCGCCAACGTCCACCTGCTCACCCTCACCGCCACGCCGATCCCGCGTACGCTCAACATGGCCATGGCCGGGCTGCGCGACCTGTCGATCATCGCCACCCCGCCCGCGCACCGGCTGGCGGTGCAGACCTTCGTCCACGCCTGGGACGACGCGATGCTGCGCGAGGCCTTCCAGCGCGAGCTGGCGCGCGGCGGCCAGGTCTACTTCCTGCACAACGACGTCGAGAGCATCGGCCGCATGCAGCGCCAGCTGCAGGAACTGGTGCCGGACGCGCGCATCGGCATCGCCCACGGCCAGATGCCCGAACGCGAGCTGGAGAAGGTGATGCTCGACTTCCACAAGCAGCGCTTCAACGTGCTGCTGTGCTCGACCATCATCGAGTCGGGCATCGACATCCCCAACGCCAACACCATCATCATCAACCGCGCCGACAAGTTCGGCCTGGCCCAGCTGCACCAGCTGCGCGGCCGCGTCGGCCGTTCGCACCACCGCGCCTACGCCTACCTGGTGGTGCCCGACGGGCGCTCGATCACCAGCGATGCGCAGAAGCGCCTGGACGCGATCGCCTCGATGGACGAGCTCGGCGCCGGCTTCACCCTGGCCACCCACGACCTCGAGATCCGCGGCGCCGGCGAGCTGCTGGGCGAAGAGCAGAGCGGGCAGATGGCCGAGGTGGGCTTCAGCCTCTACACCGAGCTGCTCGAACGCGCGGTGCGCTCGATCCGCCAGGGCAAGCTGCCCGACGTCGACGAGCCCGTGGACCGCGGCGCCGAGGTCGAACTGCACGTCCCGGCCCTGATCCCCGAGGACTACCTGCCCGACGTGCACACCCGCCTGACCCTGTACAAGCGGATCAGCTCGGCCCGCGACGAGGGCGAGCTGCGCGAACTGCAGGTGGAGATGATCGACCGCTTCGGCCTGCTGCCGCAGCCGGCCAGGCAGCTGTTCGCGACCGCCGAACTCAAGCTCCAGGCCACCCGCCTGGGCATCCGCAAGCTGGACCTGGGCGAGTCGGGCGGGCGGCTGCAGTTCGTCGACAAGCCGCAGGTCGACCCGATGGCGGTGATCCGGCTGATCCAGGGCCAACCCCGCCACTACCGCATGGACGGCCCCGACAAGCTGCGAATCACCCTCGAGCTGCCCGACTTCGACACCCGGCTCAAGGCGGCGCGCGGCCTGCTGATCGCGCTCGCGCCGGCGGCGGGCGTGGCCTGAGCCACGTCCAGCCTCACCCGGTTCTCACCGGCGCGGCGCGAGAATCCCCGCCCCCCCTCCCGGAGGCATCACGGTGCCCTACAGACACCTGAAGGAACTGCCCGCGCCGGTGCGCAACCAGGTGCCACGGCCCGCCCAGCTGGCCTGGCTGGAAGCGTTCAACAGCGCCTGGGACCACTACATCGACCCCGACGGGGGGAGCGTCGCAGCCACCCGCGAGGAAGCCGCGCGCCGCGTGGCCTGGGCCGCGGTCAAGCGCAACTACGCTCGCGACGAGCAGGGCCGCTGGCGCCCCCGCCGGCACCACTGAGGCGCCCGGACCGGGCCGGGAATGCCGCACAATGGCGGCATGCACCCGATCCGCCTCCGCGCCGCCCTGTTGGCGACGCTCCTGCCACTGGCCGCCTGCGCCGCGACCCCGCCCCCCGACGACGCCGCCGGCGCGACCTTCGTTGTGGTCCGCCACGCCGAGAAGGACTCCGCGGGAGGCGCCGACCCGGGCCTGTCCGAGGCCGGACGGGCCCGCGCCGACCGGCTCGCCGACCGCATGGCCGCCGAACCCCTGGTCGCCGCCTACGCGACGGGCTACCGGCGCACACAGGAGACGATCGGACCCGCCGCCCGCCGCCATGGGCTGGAGCCGGTGGCGTACGACGCGCACCTGGCGGCCGGCGAGTTCGCGTCCAGGCTGCGTGCGGACCATCCGCGCGGCACGGTGCTCGTGGCCGGTCACAGCAATACCGTTCCGGAGATCGTGTCGGCGCTGTGCGCCTGCCCGGCCGAGCCGATGGACGAGGACGAGTACGACCGGCTCAGCGTGGTCCGCGTCGATGCCGCGGGCCGGGCCTCGCTCCAGGTCGCGCGCCAGGACGCCGCCGCCCCCTGAGAACCGCCCGAACCCGGACGGCCGGCTGACCCGCCGCGTCGGTCCCGCACGCGGCGACTGGCCTGACAGCGCAAGACAGTGACGCACTTCAAACTTTTGTGCGTTGCATCATGAACGGCGGCATGGCATGGTCGGGCCACCACTCAAGGACGGTCACCATGCGAACCAGACGACTTCTCTTCTGCATGGCGGCGCTGCTGCCGCTCCAGGCCCTGGCCGAACTGCCGACCACCTGCCCGGAACTGCCGGCCACGACCGGACTGGCCTGGGAAACCGTCGCCGGCGACGACTTCCTGTTCTGCAAGGCCGTGCGCGAGGACGGCTTCCAGGCCTTCTCGGTGATGCTGCGTGCCGACTCGCCGTTTCGCGAGCGCATGTCGCTGCGCGAGGAGGCCGGCCGCATCGACGGGCACAAGGTGCGCTGGTACCGCGGCCAGCTCCCCAACGAGGAAGCCATCGTGCGCGAGACGCTGATCGAACTGGGCAAGGACCTCAAGGCGCACATCATGCTGCGGGTCGAGGACGAGGCGCAGCTGGCCGACAGCCTCCGCCTCGCCGAGCAGATGCGCTTCAACGACAGCCGCATCGGCAGCAACTGACAGGCCCGCGCGATCGCGTGCGCGCGCTTGCGGCGCGCATGCCGGGCCGCGCGGCGCGGGCCGCCCCGGGCGCGCCGTCCACCGGCCGGGCGGGCCGGAAAACACGGGAAAACAGGCGCGGATCAGTCCCCGCCGATCGCGGTGGCACGGAAGCGCATGCGCTCGGCCAACCGCAGGTTCTGCGCCAGGGCGTCCTCGGAATCGGCGCGCACCACGATGTGCGCGGTGCTGCGCTTGCCCAGTTCGACCACGGTCTCGCGCACGTGCACGTCGCGCCGCGTGGCCACCTCGCCGCGGTACCAGCGCACCTTGCGGCCGTCGATCCTCGCCTCGTTCGCACGCAGGTTGCGGTCCGGCCGGAACGTCGCCTCGCGACCGAGCATGACCGACAGCGCCTGGGAACCGTCGGACACCCGGATCGCCCGGCAGAAGAGGAAATCGGGGCCGTTGACCACGTCCCAGGTCACGTCCGCATCGGGCGGCAGCTCGGGACAGTTCTCCGCCGCGTCCTGCGCGAAGGCATGGCCCGCCCAGAGCAGGCCCGCGAGCATCAGCAGTATCGGTTTCATCGGAAGGCACTCCATGTAGCGAAGGGACCACGAGGCCACAGCTCTGCATGGGGGATGTGCTGCACTGCGACAGCACCGTGGCGTTCAACGTCCGGCAGGGGGGCGAACTCCATTTCCGGATCCACTATACCCCCTGCCTTCCGCCCGCCGGGCCGGCGCGCGCTCCCACACGCCCCGGTTGGCTCGCAAGTTGCGTGCCGGTCCCGGATGTCCGGCGGACATCCGGACCTGGCAGACGTTCAGAAACGGCCTTCCTGGTAATCCACGAACGCCTGCATGAGTTCCTCTCGCGTGTTCATCACGAAGGGTCCGTAGCGCGCGACCGGTTCCTGCAGGGGACGGCCGGCCACCAGGATCAGGCGCGCGCCCTCCGCGCCCGCCGCCAGCGCCAGCCGCTCGCCGCCACCCAGCACCGCGAGCTCGCCGGCCGACACCGGGCGGGCGTCCTCGCCCTCGCCGACCGCGAGAGCGCCTTCGAACACGTAGGCGAAGGCGTTGTGCCCGGACGGGAGTCCATGCGCCCAGCGCGCGCCCGGCGCGAGGCTGACGTCCAGGTACAGCGGATCGGTCGCCGGCTGCACGATCGGGCCGCGCACGCCTTCGACCTCGCCCGCGATCAGCTTCACCACAACGCCCTCGGCCGGCGACGCCACCGGCAGCCGCTCCGGCGGGAATTCCTGGTAGCGCGGCGCGGTCATCTTGTCGCTGGCCGGCAGGTTCACCCACAGCTGGAAACCGCGCATGCGTCCTTCCTGCTGCTCGGGCATCTCCGAGTGCACCAGGCCGCGGCCGGCGGTCATCCACTGCACCGCGCCGGGGACCAGCAGGCCCTCGTTGCCGTGGTTGTCGCGGTGGCGCATGCGCCCCTCGAGCATGTAGGTCACGGTCTCGAAGCCGCGGTGCGGATGGTCGGGGAAGCCGGCCAGGTAGTCGTCCGGCCGGTCGGTGGCGAACTCGTCGAGCAGCAGGAACGGATCGAGGTCGGGCAGCATGCCGCCGCCGATCACCCGGGTCAGCTTGACCCCGGCGCCGTCGGATGCGGGCATGCCGCGGACCTTGCGGACCACGCGGGCGTCGCTGGCAGGCACGGATGCGTTCATGGCAGGTCCCTCTCGGAAGGTGGCAGCCGATATGGGCGCCTTCGCGCGCGGGCGGAACGCACGCCGGTGGAACGGTACTTGCCAGCCGTGCGCCGCGCCAGCCTCAGCGCGGGGCCACGCGCCAGGCGCGGTGGATGCGCGGGTTGCGGGCGAAGTCGGGCGGGATGGTGGCGGCGCTGATGTCCTCGACCTCGGCGAAGGCGGACACCGCGTCGTGGTCGAGCCGGAAACGGCGGAAGTTGTTGGAAAAGTACAGCACCCCGCCCGGCGCCAGCCGAGCGACCGCCAGCCGCAGCAGCTCCACGTGCGAGCGCTGCACGTCGAAGTCGCCGGCGCGCGCGGAGTTGGAGAAGGTCGGCGGGTCGCAGAACACCAGGTCGTACTGGCCCCGGTCGGCGCGCAGCCAGGCCATGGCGTCGGCCTGGGCGATGCGGTGGCGGGTGCCACCGATGCCGTTCCCGCGCAGGTTGTCGGCCAGCCATTCGAGGTAGGTCGCCGACAGGTCGACGCTGGTGGTCTGCGCGGCGCCGCCGGCCGCGGCGTGCACGGTCGCCGCGCCGGTGTAGCAGAACAGGTTGAGGAAGCGCTTGCCGCGCGCCTCGGCCGCCAGGCGCAGGCGCAGCGGGCGGTGGTCGAGGAACAGGCCGGTGTCGAGGTAGTCGAACAGGTTCACCTGCAGCCGCACGTCGCCCTCGCGCACGGTGATGAACTCGCCGCGGTGGGCCATGTGGCCGTACTTGCTGCCGCCCTTGCCGCGGGCGCGGGTCTTCACCGCGATCCGCTCGCGCGGCACCTCCAGCGCATCGGCGGCGCCGGCGAGCAGCTCGCCGAAGCGCCGGCGCGCGACCGCCTCCGGAATCTCCGGCGGCGCGGCGTACTCCTGCACGTGCAGCCAGCGCGCGCGCGAATCGGCCTCGGTGTACACGTCGACCGCGGCCGCGTACTCGGGGATGTCGGCGTCGTAGGCACGGAAGCAGTCGATGCCATCGCGCTCGCGCCAGGCGCGGGAGGCGCGCAGCGTCTTGCGCAGGCGGTTGGCGACCATGCGCGCGCCCTCGGACAGCTCGCGCGGGGCGGCCTGCGTGCGCTCGGGCTGCACCGGATCGCACACGACCAGCGTGCACTCGAGTGCGCCATTGAACATCGCGTACGTCTTCTTCGCGCGCAGGCCGGTGGCGAAGGACAGTTCGCGGTCGCCGCACAGCAGGCTGGCGCGCCAGCCCGGAACGGCGCGGCGCAGCGCGACGCCGAGGCTGCGGTACAGCGCGGGGTCCGCGGCCAGGCGCGCGTCGTAGGGCGGGTTGCAGGCGACCAGGCCGCGCGGCGCGGCGCCGACGTCTCCCGCACCGAGGCTGGCCACGTCGCGCACCTGCCAGCGGATCGCGTCCCGCAGGCCGGCCGCGGTCGCGTTCTCGCGCGCCGCGCGGATCGCCGCCGGATCGGCGTCGCTGCCGTCGAACACCGGCTTCAACGCTGCGCGGCCCGCGCGCTCGCGCGCCAGCGCCTCGTCGACCAGCGCCTCCCAGCCCGCGACATCGAAGCCGTGCCAGCGCGTGGGCGCGCGGCCGTCGTAGCGCGACAGCCCGGGCGCCACGTCGGCCGCCATCAGCGCCCCTTCGATGAGCAGGGTGCCGCTGCCGCACATCGGATCGAGCAGCGCGCCACCCTCGTGGTACAGCCGCGGCCAGCCGCCACGCAGCAGCACGGCCGCGGCCAGGGTCTCCTTGAGCGGCGCGTCGCCCTGGGCGATGCGCCAGCCGCGGCGGTGCAGCGGGCCGCCGAGGTCGACCGACACGATCGCGCGGCCCTTGCGCACCACCAGGTTCAGCCGCAGGTCGGGCGCCCCGACGTCGACGTCGGGGCGCGCGCCCGAATGCGCGCGCAGCGCATCGACCACCGCGTCCTTGAGCCGCTGCGCCGCAAAGCGCGCATGGGTGATCGCCCCGCCGGAGACGTGCGCGTCCACGGCCAGCGTCATGCCCGCATCGAGGTGCTCGTGCCAGGGCAGCGCGCGGGCGCCGTCGTACAGCGCCTGCTCGCCGTCGCAGTCGTACTCGGCCAGCGGCCACAGCACGCGGCTGGCCAGGCGCGACCACAGCACCGCGCGCTGGGCGACCGCGAGCTCGCCCTCGGCGTTGACCCCGGCCACCGCGGCGGTGGCGCGGCGGCAACCCAGCGCGGCCAGCTCGTCGGCGAGCAGGTACTCCAGGCCCTTGGCGCAGGAGGCGAAGAACCTCATGGCAGGCGTTCGAGCAGGCGCGCGAAGGCCTGCGCGGAGGTCTCCACGTTCGCCTCGAGGCGATGGCTGTCGTCCACCAGCAACAGGGTCGCGCGGCGCGCGCGCGCCCATTCGACCACGTGCATCGCGTCGATCAGTTCGTCGCGCCAGCCGTGCACGATCGAGGTCGGCACCTCCGCGGCCTGCAGCGGCGGCGCCTCGCCCATGCGCGTCGGCGGCGCCATCAGGAACAGCGCGCGCACCGGCACGCGCAGCGACACCTGGCCCGAGATCCAGGCGCCGAGGCTGGAACCGGCCAGGACCAGCGGCCCGCGCGCGGCGGCGGCCTGCGCCAGCGCCTGCAGGCGCGCCACGCGCGCGGCCACGTCGCCGAGGCGGCTGACGTCGGTCCTGGCGTCGAGGTCGGTGTAGTCGGGGCGCTCGTGGGTCCAGCCCAGGCGCTCGGCGACCTCGGCCAGGGCGGTGACCTTGGTGGCGTCGGGACCGCTTTCGAAACCGTGCGAGAGGATGCAGTGGCCGCGCGCGCTCATGCCCCCACCCACGCCACCGCATCGCCGATCCGCAGCGTGCCGCCCTCGAGCACGCGCGCACACAGGCCGCCCATGCCGCGCAGGGCGTTGTAGCCGCCCGGGCCGAGCGCCTGCTCCATGCGCGAACACGGGTCGCAGCTGTCGGTCCCTTCCAGCAGCACCCCGCCGACGCGGAAGCGCTGGCCACGCAGCGCCACCAGCGCGATGCCGGAGACGACCAGGTTGCGGCGCAGGATCGCCGGCGCGACCGCGTCGCGTCCGGCCAGCGCCGCGATCGCCGGCAGGTGTTCGGCCTGGATCAGGGTCACGCCGCGCTTGCCGCTGCCACCGGCGTAGCGGTCGCCGACCAGTCCGGCGCCGGTACGCGCCTCGGCCGATGGCACCTCGCGCATCGGCACGTCGCGCGCCGGACGCAGCCCGATCCAGCGCAACTGCCCCTCGCGCGGGAACCGGGTCATCAAGGCGTGCATCGCGGTTCCGGGAGGCGGGATCTGCATCGCGCAATGCTAGCATCGCGGCATGCCGCAACCGACCGGCGTCCCGCCGATCCACGTCGACCACCTGCCCTACGCAACGCGGCTCCAGGCCCGTGGCCTCGACGCCGTGGACCTGGTGGTCGTCCACTGCACGGAACTGCCCGACCTCGCCACCGCGCGCGCCTTCGGCGAGCAGGTGCGCTACCCCGGCAGCGGCACCGGCAACAGCGGCCACTGGTACATCGACCGCGACGGCCGCATCGTCGAGTACGTGCCACCCGAACGCGTCGCCCACCACGTGCGCGGCCACAACGCGCGCTCGGTCGGGATCGAACTGGTGAACCGCGGCCGCTGGCCGGACTGGCTGGCCGCGTCCCACCAGGCGATGGACGAGCCCTACCCCGACGCCCAGGTCGAGGCGCTGCTGGCGCTGCTCGGCCACCTGCGCGCCACCCTGCCCGCGCTGCGCCACATCGCCGGCCACGAGGACCTCGACACCGAACGGGTGCCGGCCAGTGACGATCCCGCGGTAACGGTGGCGCGCAAGCGCGATCCGGGGCCGCTGTTCCCGTGGCCACGCGTGCTGGCGGGCTGCGGACTGCAGCGCATTCCCTGAACCGGCCCGGCGCGGGGCGGCCCGTATAATCGCGGGCGATTTCCCGCCGGACCCGCCATGGATTCGCCCGTTTCCGAACTGATCGACCTGCTCTCGCTCGAACGCCTGGAAGAAGACCTGTTCCGCGGCCAGAGCCGCGACATCGGGACCCGCTACGTGTTCGGCGGTCAGGTACTGGGCCAGGCGCTGTCGGCGGCGCAGGCGACCATGCCGCAGCCGCGTCCGGCGCATTCGCTGCACGCCTACTTCCTGCGCGCGGGCAACATCGAGCACCCGATCGTGTACCACGTCGACCGCACCCGCGACGGCGGCAGCTTCTCGGTGCGCCGGGTCACCGCGATCCAGCACGGCAAGGTGATCTTCTTCTGCGCCGCGTCGTTCCAGGCCGAGGAAGAGGGTGTCGAGCACCAGCCGCCGATGCCGCAGGTGCCGGGCCCGGACGAGGTCGAGCCGGCGCCGCGGATCGATCCCGGGGTACTGGCCTCGCTGCCGACCAAGGTGCGGCGCTGGCTGGACCGCACCGGTCCGTTCGAATTCCGCCCGGTGCATCCGCGCAACGAACTGCGCCCGGCGCGCAGGCCGCCGTTCGACCAGGTCTGGTTCCGCCTCGGCGAGCGCGTCGGCGACGCGCCCGAGCTGCACCGGTCGCTGCTCGCCTACGCCTCCGATTTCCATCTGCTCGGCACCGCGACCTACCCGCACGGGATCAGCTACTACCAGCCCGACGTGCAGATGGCCTCGCTCGACCACGCGCTGTGGTTCCACCGTCCTTTCCGCGCCGACGAGTGGCTGCTGTACTCCATCGACAGCCCCAGCGCGCAGGGCGCGCGCGGGCTCGCGCGCGGCCAGGTGTTCTCGCAGGACGGGCGCCTGGTCGCCAGCACCGCGCAAGAAGGCATGATCCGGGTCAAGGGAACCGGCTGAGATGCGCCAGGTCTTCAGCAGCGCGCGGATCGAGAACGCCGAGGCGGTGGCGAAGCTGCTCGCCGACGAAGGCATCGAGGTGCGGGTGGAGAACCCGCAGGGCCTGCGCAGCGGGATCCGCGGCAACTTCAGCTACCGCGACCACCACAAGCCCGCCCCGCGCGCCACGGTGTGGGTGGTCCGCTCCGACGACCAGCCGCGCGCGCGCCAGCTGCTGCGCGAGGCCGGCCTGCTCGAGGCCTCGCCGGCCAATCCGTCGAGCTTCCTGCCCTCCACCGGCCACGCCGCGCGCCTGCGCGAGTCCTCGCCGACCCGCCGCGCGCGGGTGCGCTTCGCCCTGCTGGTCGTGGCCGCGGTGGCGCTGGCGCTGTGGCTCAACCAGTTCCGCAACCCCGGCTGGGACCTGCCCGAACCGGCCCGGGCGCCGTCGCCGGCCGCGGCGATCGATCCGGCGCTGCAGCCCTTCGCCGTGGACGCCGAAGTCGTGCACCGCATCCCGACCCCGCCCGCGCTGGCCGCCACCCTCGCCGCGATGGAGCTTGCCGTGGAGCCCGCCGCCACCCTGTGCCTGTCGCTGGACGGCGACGAAGCCGGCGCCACCGCACTCGAGGCCGCCCGCGAGGCCGGCCTCGACCCGCGCCCGGCCGACGCCTGCACCGGCGCCGGGGACTGGCTGCACGTCGCCGTGGACGACTACCGCACCGACGGCTCGGGCACCGGCACGGTCGCCCTGTCCACCACCCGCGGGGACCACGTGGCGGCCGAACGCCGGCTGGAGGTCCGCCGCGACGGGACGCGGTGGCAGGTGCTCGGCGCCCCCTGACCGGTCACGTTTCCCTCCCCGCACCGTCACGTTCGGCAAGCCATCGCAACGGGCCGCCCATGTCCACCGAAGCCATCGACCTGCTGATCAAGCGCGAACTGCCCGCCGCGGTGAACGGAGACCGCGACGCCTACGGCCGCATCGTCGCCGCCAGCCAGAACACGGTGACCGCCGTGGCCCTGGCGATCACCCGCGACGTGGCCACCAGCGAGGACATCGCCCAGGAGGCCTTCCTGTCGGCCTGGCACAACCTGGCGCGGCTCAAGAGCCCGTCCAGCTTCCTGCCCTGGCTGCGCCAGATCACCCGCAACCTGGCCCACGACCACCTGCGCGGACGCCGCAACCGCATGCTCCAGGGCGAGGCGGCGGACATCGCGATCCAGCACGCCGCCGATCCCGACGGCTGCCCGCTGGAGCAGGCGCTCGACGCCGAGCGCGAGGCGGTGGCCGCCGACCTGATCTCCGAGCTGCCCGAGGACAGCCGCGAAGTGCTGCTGCTGTACTACCGCGAAGGCCAGAGCTCCAAGCAGGTGGCGTCGCTGCTGGGCCTGTCGGACGCGGCGGTGCGCAAGCGGCTGTCGCGCGCGCGCCAGAGCGTGCGCGAGGACCTGCTCAGGCGCTTCAGCGAATTCGCGCGTTCCAGCGCGCCGTCGGCCGCGTTCGCGGTCGGCGTCACCGCCGCGCTCGGCATCAGCAAGCCGGCCGCCGCGGCGGGGGTCGGTCTGGCCACCCGCTCGATCGCGGGCAGCCTGGCCGCCCGCTTCGCGCTGGGCGTGGCCGGCGCGGCCGCCGGTGGCCTGCTGGGCGGCCTGGTCGCGGCCTGGTTCGCGCGCGGGATCATCCTCGACTTCGCCGACAACGACCAGGAGCGCGACATGCTGCTCCGGTTCTCGCGCCGCTACATGCTGTTCTCGCTGGTGATGGTGGCCCTGATCGTCGCCACCCACTTCGCGTTCCACGACGCCAGCCGGACCTTCATCGTCATCGCGGTCGCGCTGCTGGCCATGAACTGGCAGCTGCTGGTCATGCTGCCGCGCAGGATGGCGCCGATGTTCGAGCGCGACATGCGGCGCGACCCGGTGGGCGCGAAGCAGCGCCTGCTGGCCTACCGCCTCACCTGGGGCCGCGCCGGGCTGATGATGAACAACATCATCGTGATCGGCTCGCTGGTGATCGCGCACCTGCATTTCGGCTGAGGGCGCACGCCTTGGCCCTGGGTCCCCGAAGGCGGCTGGAGGGGCCGGCCGCCGCACGACGCAAGGCAGAAAAAAGCCCGCATCCGGGGATGCGGGCTGCAATCGCCATGCAACCGGGGATCAGCGGCGCGCCGGGCGCAGCTCGTCGCGGCTCAGGAAGCCGTCGCGGTTGTCGTCCATCCAGGCGAAGCGCGGGGACAGGCGCGGCATCTTCTCGTCGACCTCGACCCGGCTGAGCTTGCCGTCGCCGTTGAGGTCGGCCGCGGCGAAACGCTCCTCGAAGCGCTTCTCCATGCCGGCCCTGCGCTGCTTCATCTGCTGCGCGTGCCACGCGCGGATCTCGGCGCGGACCAGGTAGCCGTCGCGGTTCGCGTCGATCGCATCGAACTGCTCGAGCATCCGGTTGCCGCGCTTGCCGCGGCCCTGGCCGGCGGCCTCGACCTCCGCCTTCGACAGGCGGCCGTCGTTGTCCGTGTCCAGGCGGGCCGGATCCTGGAAGTGGCCGAAGTGGCCACCGCGGTGGCCGCCGCGGCCGTGGCGCATGCCGTGGCCGTGGCGCGGACGCTCGCTGGCATCGAGGCGGCCGTCGCCGTTGCGGTCGAGCTGGTCGAAACGCGCCGCCAGGCGCGGGAACTTCGCCGCTTCGGCGCGATCGATCACGCCGTCGCCGTTGGCGTCGAGGGTGGGCTTGGTCCCGCGCTGCGGGGCGTTCGCCGGCTCCGCGGCGCTGGCGCCGGCGGCGGCCATCAGGGCGATCGCAAGCGCGGTGAACAGGGTCCTGTGCTTCATGTGCGGGTTCCTCGGGGACTGCGGCTCCAGCGCCGCCGTGCCCCCGTCAACGCGCCCGCCGCCGGAACCGTTGACCCGCGCCCGGACCGGTTCAGCTGGCGGACACCTGCGCGGTCGCGCCCGCTGCGACCCGGCGCAGTATGCTGGCGCCGCAATGCGCGAGAACGAACACCTGCGGCTGTTCCATACCGGCGACCACCCCTGCGGCTACTGGCCCGGGCGCATCGCCCGCGACCTGGTGTTCGACCCGCGCGACGAACGCATCGCCGCCTTCTACCCGCAGGCGCTGGAATGGGGCTTCCGCCGCTCCGGCGACATCGTCTACCGCCCGCACTGCGTCGGCTGCCGCGCCTGCGTGGCGGTCCGCATCCCGGTCGAGGACTTCCGTCCCGACCGCAGCCAGCGCCGCTGCCTGCAGCGCAACCGCACGGTCGAGGCGCGGGTGCTGCCGGCCGAACGCAATGCCGAACGCCTGGCGCTGTACCAGCGCTACCTGTCCGCGCGCCACCCCGGCGGCGGCATGGACGGCCACGGCGCGCACGAGTTCGACCAGTTCCTGGTCGGCAGCTGGGCCAACACCCGCTTCCTCGAGCTGCGCGAGCACGGCCACCTGCTCGCCGTGGCGGTGACCGACATCGACGAGCGCGCCATGTCCGCCGTGTACACCTTCTACGACCCCGACCACGCCGCGCGCGGCCTGGGCACGCTCGCGATCCTGCGCCAGGTCGAATGGGCGGCGCGCGACCGCCGCCGCCACCTCTACCTCGGCTACTGGATCGCCGGACACGGCAAGATGGACTACAAGCGCAGGTTCCGACCGCTCGAAGGGTTCGACGGCCGCCGCTGGCGCCCGTTCGAGGAGATCGCAGCCGCATGAACCGCAAGCACGCACTCGCCCCGTTCGCCGTGCTGGCGGCGATCGCCCTCGCCGCCTGCGTCCGCGTCAACGTCCATGGCCGCGCCTCCCAGTCCGGACCCGACATGCCCGTCACCGCCCCGCTCCGCGTCGCCACCTACAACGTCTCGCTGCACGACGAGGACCCGGGCGGACTGGTGGCGCGGCTGGAACTGGGCAGCACCCAGGCCCAGCGCATCGCCGCGGTGCTGCAGCGGATCCGCCCGGACATCGTCCTGCTCAACGAGTTCGACCACGACCCCGACGGCCGCGCCGCGGACCTGTTCCAGCGCCGCTACCTGGAGCAGGCGCAGCCCGGCGGCGGCGAACCGCTCCGCTATCCCCATCGCTACCTCGCCCCGGTCAACACCGGCGAGCCCAGCGGCCTGGACCTGGACGGCAACGGCAGCGTCGGCGGCGACGGCCGCGAGCGCGGCAACGACGCCTGGGGCTACGGCCTGCACCCGGGCCAGTACGGCATGCTGCTGCTGTCGCGTTACCCGATCGACGCGGACGCGGCGCGCACTTTCCGCCTGCTGAAGTGGAGCGCGATGCCGGGCGCCCGGCGGCCGGTCGATCCGGACACCGGCGCGCCGTTCCACGACGACCAGGTCTGGAAGCAGCTGCGGCTGTCGTCGAAGTCGCACTGGGACGTCCCGGTCGACACCCCGCTGGGCCGCGTGCACGTGCTCGCCTCGCATCCCACGCCGCCGGCCTTCGACGGGCCCGAGCGCCGCAACCTGCTGCGCAACCACGACGAGATCCGGTTCTGGCTCGAGTACGTGGGCCCGGCCGCCGGCCAGGACGCGTGGCTGTGCGACGACGCCGGCCGCTGCGGCGGCCTGGCCGAGGGCGAGCGCTTCGTGGTCCTTGGCGACCTCAACAACGATCCGCACGACGGCGCCGGCGACAACGCGGTGATCGAGCGACTCGTCCACCACCCGCGCGTGCTGCCGCACGCGCCGCCGCGCAGCGAGGGCGCCGAGGCGGCTGCCGGGTTCGACGGCGGCGCCAACGCCGACCACCGGGCGCCGCACGCGCACGATACCGGCCGTTTCGGTCCGCGCGTGGGCAACCTGCGCGTGGACTACGTCCTGCCCTCGACCGGGTTCCGGCTGGCCGGGTCGGGCGTGTTCTGGCCGCCGCCCGGGCATCCGGACGAAGCGCTGGCCGCCGCCAGCGACCACCACGCGGTCTGGATCGACCTGCTGCCCGACTAGCGGCGCGGTGCTACCGCGCCTGCGCTACGCGGCGTCGCCCGGCAGCGAAGGCGCGTGCGGACGGAAGCCGAAGCCGCCGACCTGCTGGCTCGACACGATCATCCGCACCATGCCGCTGGGCACCAGCAGCTCCAGGCTGACGTCGCGGCCCTCCGGCGTGCGGCCGGCCATGGTCATCTCGACGAAGGCGCCGGCGGTGTCGATCTCGCTGCAGACCACGTGCGGGTCCGGGCCATCGGCGCCCTGCAGGTAGGGCTTGATCGGGTCGCCGAGCGCCTCGATCGCCTGCGGATGGAAGAACACGGCATAGCCGCTGCTGCCGTTCATAGCTGCTCCGTCGGTGGGGTCCGGACCACGGACGCGATCACTTCAGCTCGATGGCGAGGGCGGCGGTGGCCTGGCGCGCGACCGCGCGCGCGGCGTCGACCGAGTCCGCGCGCGCGAGGGTCACGCCGACCCGGCGCTGGCCGTCGACCCGCGGCTTGCCGAACAGCCGCAGCGCGGTGTCGGGCGCGCGCAGCGCCGCCTCGAGGTTGCCGAACACCGGCACGCCGTGGCCTTCGGCCAGCACCGCGCTCGATGCCGACGGGCCGCGCTGCGGGACGAAGCCGCCATCCTCCGCGCCCACCGGCAGGCCGAGGATGGCGCGCGCGTGCAGCGCGAACTCGCTCAGGTCCTGGGAGACCAGCGTGACCAGGCCGGTGTCGTGCGGGCGTGGCGAGACCTCGCTGAACCAGACCTCGTCGCCCTTCACGAACAGCTCCACGCCGAACACCCCCCAGCCGCCGAGGTCGTCGGTGATCGCGCGCGCGACCTGCATCGCCCGCTCCAGCGCGCGCGGCCGCATCGACTGCGGCTGCCAGCTCTCGCGGTAGTCGCCGTCGCGCTGCAGGTGGCCGATCGGAGCGCAGAACGAGGTGCCGCCGGCATGGCGCACGGTGAGCAGGGTGATCTCGTAATCGAAGTCGATGAAGCCCTCGACGATGCAGCGGCCGGCGCCGGTGCGCCCGCCGGTCTGCGCATACGCCCACGCCGGCGCGATGTCTTCCTCGCGGCGCACCGTGCTCTGTCCCTTGCCCGAGGACGACATCACCGGCTTGACCACGCACGGCAGGCCGATGGCGGCGACGGCCTCGCGGTACTCGTCCTCGGTGTCGACGAACCGGTAGGGCGAGGTCGGCAGGCCCAGGGTCTCGGCGGCGAGGCGGCGGATGCCCTCGCGGTCCATGGTCAGCCAGGCCGCGCGCGCGGTGGGGATGACGCGCTGGCCGTGGTCGCGCTCGAGCTCGACCAGGGTACGGGTGTGGATGGCCTCGATCTCCGGCACCACCAGGTGCGGGCGCTCGCGCTCGACCAGCGCGGCCAGCGCGGTGGCGTCGAGCATGTCGAGCACGTGGCTGCGGTGGGCGACCTGCATCGCCGGCGCGTCGGCATAGCGGTCGGCGGCGATCACCTCGACTCCCAGCCGCTGCAGCTCGATCGCCACCTCCTTGCCCAGTTCCCCGGATCCCAGCAGCAGGACGCGCGTGGCCGAGGGCGAGAGCGGGGTACCGAGGGTGCAGGACATGGGCACGGGTCCGGGCGGTGGGCTGCGCATTCTAGCCAGCGCCGCCGCCCCGGCGCCGGCCGGGCGGCGGGCGCACCGGCCGGGGACTTGGCAAACAGATATCATCGTGATATCACTTCATTGCAAGTCCCCGTGCCTGTCCGGCCGGCCCCGCAACCAGACCAGGAAAACCTGCCATGAAAGAGAACCCGATCCGTTCCCTGCCCGGCATCCCGGTAGTACTGATCCTGCTGGCGGCCACCATTGCCGGGATCGCGTGGATGGCCGCGCCCGGCGGGCAGCCGGTCCCGGGCATCGCGCTCGCCGTGGTCTGCGCCTTCCTCGTCACCGGCGCCTACAAGGTCGAACCCAACCAGGCGGCGGTGCTGAGCCTGTTCGGCAAGTACGTCGGCACGGTCAAGCAGGACGGGCTGCGCTGGAACAACCCCTTCTACGCCAAGCGCAAGATCTCGCTGCGGGTGCGCAACTTCGAGAGCGGCCGGCTCAAGGTCAACGAGCTGGACGGCTCGCCGATCGAGATCGCCGCGGTGATCGTCTGGCGCGTGGTCGATTCGGCCGAGGCGGTGTTCAACGTCGACGACTACGAGAGCTTCGTCCACATCCAGTCCGAGGCCGCGCTGCGCGCGATGGCCACCAGCTACCCCTACGACCAGCACGAGGAAGGCGACATCTCGCTGCGCAGCCACCCGGCGGAAATCTCCGAGCGGCTCAAGGAGCAGCTCGACGAACGCCTGCACGCGGCCGGCGTGGAAGTGCTCGAGGCGCGCATCAGCCACCTCGCCTACGCGCCCGAGATCGCCCAGGCGATGCTGCAGCGCCAGCAGGCCAACGCGGTGATCGCGGCCCGCACCCGGATCGTCGCCGGCGCGGTGGGCATGGTGGAGATGGCCCTGGCCGAGCTGGAGAAGAACGGCACCGTGCGCCTGGACGACGAGCGTCGCGCTGCGATGGTCAGCAACCTGCTGGTGGTGCTGTGCGGCGACCGCGGCACCCAGCCGGTCGTGAACGCCGGATCCCTGTACTGAGCGCCATGCAGCCCCACTACCTGGCCGCCGCCGTCTTCGCCCTGCTGGCCCTGCCCGCCTTCGTCAGCGCCGGCTGGCTGCGCGACGGCCGCGTGCCGGTCGCGCGCGGCGCGCGCGGCATGGACGAGCGCCGGCGCCGCGCCCTCGACGACCGCCTGGCGCGGCTGATGCGCATGGTCGGGGTGGCGATGCTGGCCATGGCCGCCGGCATGGCCGCATGGGGTGCCGACCAGGCGCGGATGCTCGCGCTGGTGGCGGTCCTGGTGCTGGTGGTCAACGGGCTGGTGCTGGCCATGGCCCTCGCCGTGGCCCGCGCGCGCCGGGGCGACTGGCCCGGGGGCGGCGGCTGATGGCGGAGAAGAAGGCCTATCCGCTGCGCATCAGTCCGGCCGTACTCGAGGCGATGCAGAAGTGGGCCGACGACGAACTGCGCAGCGTCAACGCCCAGATCGAGTACGTGCTGCGCGACGCCCTGCGCAAGGCGGGACGCCTGCCCGTGCGCGGGGAGGAACCCGGCAATCCGCCCGGATGACCGTGCGCCGGGCGCACGCACGCCTTCGGCGCCGGCCGGTCACATCGGCGACCCGGCCCACGTCGAGACCGCATCCGTCGCCGAACAAGGAGCACACCATGAGGATCCACCGCTTCGCCGCCGCGCTGTGCCTGGCGCTGGCCGTTTCCGCCCCGGTCCTGGCCCAGGACCCCGCCCCGCCCGCGGAGGCCGGGATCGCCGACCAGGACGCGATCGCCCTGGCCGACAAGGTGCTCGAGCGCATGGAGTCGGGCGACTTCGAAGGCGCGGGCGCCGACTTCAACGCGCAGATGCAGGCCGCGCTCGGGCCCGACAAGCTGGCCGACGTGCAGCGGCAGATCGAGGCCACCGGTGCCGTCGTCGAGCGCGCCCCGCCGCGCGTGGTGCGCCATGACGGCTACACCGTGGTGGTCTACCGGATCCACCGCGAGCAGGCGTCGCTGGACGCCACCGTCGCCTTCGACGGCGACGGCAGGGTCGCCGGCCTGCACTTCGTCCCCGCCAGCGGCGGGCCGCAGTAGCGCCGATGGCAGCGCCCGGCCGCCACCTCGGTGCCATGACCGACGCCAGGCTCGGAAGGGACGCCGGCCCCGCCCACCGGCAGGACGCCGCGCAGGCGCGGCACGACTTCCCGGTGGACCCCGTGCCGCCGGTGTCGCGCCTGTTCCTCGCCGGGCTCGCGACCGCACTGGCGGTCGTCGGGCTGGCGGGCACCGGCGGCCGGCTCCCGCCCGCGCCGGGCTGGCAGCTGCTGCCGTTCGCGCTCGCCGCGCTGCTGGCCCTGCCCGGGCTGGCGCTGCGACGCTGGTCGATCACCCTCGACCGCGGCGAGCTGGTGGTGGCGGCGACCTTCTTCACCCGGCGCGTGCCGCTGGAGGCGCTGGACCTGGACCACGCGCGCATCCTCGACCTGCGCGCGCATCCCGAACTCGGCACCTGGACCGGCGGACGCAACATGGACCTCCCCGGCCTCAGCGCCGGGTGGTACCTGCTGCGCAACCGCCGCCGTGCGTTCTGCCTGCTGGGCTCGCGCGAGCGCGTGCTCGTCCTGCCCGAACGCGGCGGACGGATGCTCCTGCTCGGTGCGCGCGACCCGCGCGCCATGCTGGCGAGGCTGCGCATCGCCCGCGCCGCACGCGGCGGCTAAGCTGCACGGATGCGTACCCGCTCCCGCTTCCTGCTCAACACGCCCCGGATCGAACTGTGGCCCGCCTGGCTGCTGCGCGCGCGCGCCAGCGCCGATGCCCGGGTGCTGGCCCATGCCGGCCACGTCCTGCGCCGCAAGCGCGACGGCCAGTACCTGGCGGCCGTGCTCGACGCGGGCCTGATGCCGCTGGTGCCTCGGCTGGCGCGCGAGCCGGGGATCGACGAAGCGCTGGACCTGCTCGATGCGCCACCGCGCCTGCGCGGCAGGCTCGATCCGGGCGTGCTGCCGCCCGACCGGCTGGCCCAGCGGCTCCACGCGCTCGGCCTGGACCCGGACGCCTACGCCGCGGACACCGGGCTGGACGTGGTCGCCGAGCCCGAGTTCCTGGCCCTGGCCGGGTTCGACCGCTACCGGCGGCCGCTGTGGCTGCTGCCCGGCGCCGCGCGCGCGTGGCAGTGCCTGCGCGAGGCCGCGGCGCGCGACGGCGTGGTGCTGGAGGCGATCTCGGGCTACCGCAGCCACGACTACCAGCTGGGCATCTTCGAACGGAAGCTGGCGCGCGGCCTCGCGGTGGCCGAGATCCTGGCGGTGAACGCCGCGCCGGGCTTCAGCGAACACCACGCCGGCGACGCGCTGGACATCGGCACGCCGGGCGAGCCGCCGGCGGAGGAGTCGTTCGAGGCCACGCCCGCGTTCGACTGGCTGTCGCGGCACGCGGCCGCGCACGGATTCGCCATGAGCTACCCGCGCGGCAACCCGCACGGCATCGTGTACGAGCCGTGGCACTGGCGGTTCGTCGGTCCCGACGCGGTGCAATGACGCCCGGCCGGGCACGGGGCGCCGCGGCCCCGGTCGACCGGTGCGATGCCCTGCCCGCCGCCGCGCCCTAGTCCTGCGAACGGTTGGTCGGCGCCGCCGCCCCGGCGGCCAGGTCGGCGATGCGCCACAGGTAGAGCGAGGCGTAGGTGCGGTAGGGACCCCAGCGCTCGCCGCGTTCGGCCAGTTCGCGCGGGGTCGGCATCGCCTCGAGTCCGTCCACCCGCTGGGCGCCCTTGCGCACGCCCAGGTCGTCGACCGGCAGCACGTCCGGCCGGCCGAGGCGGAACATCAGCATCATTTCCACGGTCCAGCGGCCGATGCCGCGGATCGGGACCAGCGCGGCCACGATCTCGTCCTCGCGCATGGTCGACATGCGACGCAGGGTCGGGATCTCGCCGCGCGCCTCGCGCGCGGCCAGGTCGCGCAGGGCCAGGGTCTTGTTGCCCGAGACGCCGCAGGCACGCAGGGTGGCATCGTCGATCCGGCCCAGGGTGTCGGCGTGCAGGCGGCGGCTGCCGATCGCGGCCTCCACCCGCGCCACGATCGTCGATGCGGCCTTGCCGCTGAGCTGCTGGAACAGGATCGCCCGCGCCAGCGCGTCCACCGGGTCGAACGGGCGGCGCCAGCGCGGCTCGGGCGGGATCGGGCCCAGCCGCCGCATCCACTTCGCCAGCCTGCGATCGCGGCGCAGCAGGTGCTCCCAGGCGCCGCCGGTGTCGAACCCGCGTGCGTGCCGTGGCATCGGCGTCAGTCCTCCAGCGGCGAGGCGGCGTACAGCAGCCACCCCAGGATCATCATCCCGCCCCCGAACGGGGCCGCGGCGGAACTGCCGCCACCCAGCACCCGCCATGCCAGGGCGCCCGCGAACACCAGGCTGCCGGCCAGCAGCAACCCGACCGCCAGCGCAGCCACGCGCGGCATCCGTGGCCGTGCCAGGGCCGCGATCGCGACGCCGTGGCCGAAGGCCATCACCGCCGCGGCCTGCAGCACGGCACGGTCCGCGTCGGCGGCGGCATGGAACGCATACGCGGCCAGCGCGACCCCGGCGCCGGCCATCAGCGCGCCCTTGGCGCGCAGCCAGCGCACCAGCGGTGCGGGCACCGCCTTCACCGCGGGCTCCCCCTGAACGCAGCGCGCCGCACCCCCGGGGGGATGCGGCGCGTGGCGAACGCATGCATGGCGGCGCGGATTACTCGCGGAGCCTCCAGAACACCTCGAACTCGCCGTCCGCGGTGAACGCGTTGTCGATGCCGTTCTTGTAGAACTCGAACGGACGGTCGGTGACGTCGCGGCCGTGGGTGACGGCCCAGGCACGCACCGCGTTGCGCACGTTCTCCAGCTCGGCCATGTAGCCCTTGTACTCGCCGTGCGCGAACTGGCCCGGCTCGGTGCGGACGTACTGCACCGGCGCGCCCTCGGGAATCTTCACCTCGAGCTCGCCCTCGTCCACGGCCGGCGCCTGGGCGACGGGCTGCGCCTCCTCGCCTTCGCCTTCCTCGTTGCCGCCGTTGCCGCCGGCATCGTCCGCGCCCTTGCGACGGACCGGCTGGACAACGTCGAAGGTGTAGTTCTCGCGGCCGAGCTCGGTGGAGACGATGCGCAGCGGCCCGGCGGCGACCAGGTCGTTGGCTTCCATCGTGCGCTTGATCCACTCGCTGTTCGACTTCATCGAACGCTTGATGGCCTCGTTGTTGCGCTCGATGGCGCCGGCCGAGACGACCAGCAGGTTCTCGGCGGGCAGCTCGACCACGCCCAGGTTGGTCAGCGGCACGCCCTCGGCGCGGTAGTCGACGTTGGGAACCGCGGCCAGGATGCTGGTGAGCTTGGACAGGCCGATCTTCATGTCCTCGCCCACGTGGCCGCGCACGTACATGCCGGCGTAGCGGCCGAGCAGGTTCCAGCCGTAGTCCACCGTGTAGGTCTGGGTGATCTCGATGTTGCGCCCGCCGCGCCCGGTCGGCCGCAGGTTGAACTCCATGCGCTTGTTGGCGCCGCGGTCGCGGTTCTCCAGGGCGTACACCACGCGGCTGTCGGGTTCGCTCTCCACGATCTCCCAGCTGCCCTTGCCCAGCGGCCTGGACTCGTAGTCCAGGCGCGCGCCCACGCCCGACTCCGGACCCGAGCGGGTGATCCTGATCGCCGGGTCGCGCAGGGCGAGCGGGTTCCACTCATGGAACCGGTGCGTCGCGTTCAGCGTGTCGAAGACGATCGCGGCCCGCCGGTTGGTCTCGACCTTCTCGGTGATCGTGCGGCTCGACGGCAGGAACACGCCCACGAGCACGAACAGCACGGCGACGATCGCCATTGAAATCAGGATCTCGATCAAACGGGTCATTCAGGGTTCTCCGGGACCATTTCCCGCCGTCGCGGGCGCAAGTGGCCAATGCTAGCAAGAACCCTGCACGGCCCGCGACCCGTCCGGGCCCGCCCGGCAGCGCGGGGGATCGGTTGGCCTCGCAACCATCCGCCGCGCAGGCCGCGCCAACCGGTGCCGGGCCCGGTTCCACCGACCGGCATCTGCCCGCTGCGGGTACTTTTGTCGCAGGCGTGCGCCCGCGCAGGGGAAGGATCCGAAGCGTCGGGGCTTCCCCCGGGGGGACGCCACCCCTTCCACCCGGGGACCGCCCGCGGCGACCGGTCCGGCAGCCGCCCGCGACCGCCCGCCGCGTCGCGGCGGGCCGGCCTGCCGTCCGCGTCAGACCAGCTGCAGCTCGAACGCCTTGAGCACGGCGCGGGTGCGGTCGCGGACGCCGAGCTTGGAGAGGATGTTCGAGACGTGGTTCTTGATGGTGCCCTCGGCCACGCCCAGCGAGTTGGCGATCTCCTTGTTGGAAAAGCCGCCGGCCATCAGGCGCAGGATCTCGGTCTCGCGATCGGTCAGCGGGTCGGGCCGGTCGAGGCTGACGAACTCGTTGCGCATGTGCTCCAGGCCCGAGAGCAGGCGCTGGGTCACCGCCGGCTGGACCAGCGAGCCGCCCGCGGCCACGGTCCGGATCGCGCCGACCAGCTGTTCCAGCGACACGTCCTTGAGCAGATAGCCGCGGGCCCCGGCCTTCATGCCGGCCAGCACCAGCTGGTCGTCGTCGAAGGTGGTCAGGATGATGGTCGGCGGCAGCTGGCCGGCGCGCGAGAGCGCCTGCAGCGCCTCCAGGCCCGACATCACCGGCATCCGCATGTCCATGAGCACCACGTCGGGGCGGACCTCGGGGATCAGCTCCACCGCCTGCTTGCCGTCGCCGGCCTCGGCGACGACCTCGATGCCGTCGTCCAGCGCCAGCAGCGAGCGGATGCCCTGCCTCACAAGGGTCTGGTCGTCGACAAGGCAGACTCGGATCATGGGACCTCCAGCGGGTGGTGTCGGTGGGCGCCTTCCTGGCCCGGCGCACTGTCCTCGGACGCCCCGGCCGCGGGGCCGGCGCCGTCGTGCGCCAGCACCGCGCCGTCCATCGGCAGGCGCAGGCGCACGGTGAAGCCGCTGCCGGGCGCGGTCTCGACCTCGAGCGACCCGCCGTACGCCGCCAGGCGTTCGCGCATGCCGCGCAGGCCGTTGCCGGCGACCGCGACCTCGGCCCCGCGGCCGTCGTCGCGCGCCTCCAGGGTCACGGCGTCGCCGTCGAAACTGTAGCGCAGCCGCAGCAGGGTGGCCTCGGCGTGGCGCACGGCGTTGGTGATGATTTCCTGTGTGCAGCGCAGCAGGACGTGGGCCCGCTCCGGGTCGTCGACCAGGAAGGTGAGCGGCATGTCCATGTCGATCCGCAGCCCCGGCACGTTGTCGGCCAGCGGCAGCAGGGTCGTGCGCATGTCGATGGCGTCGTCCTCGCGCAGCCGGCTCACCGCCTCGCGCACGTCGCTCAGCAGCAGCTTGGCCAGGGTGTGGGCCTGGGTGACGTGCTCCTGGGCCTGGCCGCTGACCAGGTGGTTGGCGACCTCCAGGTTCAGGCTCAGCGCGGTCAGGTGGTGGCCGAGCAGGTCGTGCAGCTCGCGCGAGATCCGGGTCCGCTCGTTGACCCGCACGCTCTCGGCCAGCAGGGCCCGGGTGGCGCGCAGCTCGGCGTTCAGGCGCCGCTGCTCGTCCCGGGCCAGTACCTGCTGCCGGGCCACGTAGCCGGTCGCGAACACGAAGCAGGTGAAGCCGGCGTACAGCACCGACTGCATCACCGCCTCGAACCACATGAAGCCCAGCGCCCGGGTATAGACCGGGATCACCACGATCTCGCTCAGGACCAGGACCGCGATGCTGGCCGGCAGCGGCAGCAGCCAGGGCAGCACGCACGCCGCCACCATCAGCAGCAGCACGCCCAGTCCGCTGTTGCTGTAGTAGCTCAGGGCCACCGCGCTGCCGATCATCAGGCCCAGCAGCAGGTAGTCGACCAGGTTGACCCGGCGCGAATCGAGCGCGCGGCTGAGCCAGGCGAAGCCGAAGCCGAAGATCGCCCAGGCGATCCAGGCCGGCCAGCCGGCACCGATGCCGGCCGGCTCGCCCTCCTCCACCGGCCGCGAGATCAGCCACAGCGGCAGCACGATCACCGCCCAGGTGAACAGGCCGGCGTAGCGCAGCAGGCGGGCGTGGTCGAGGCGCGAGAGCATGCGGGCATGGTAGGCGCTTTCCGGGCGCCGGAGACCCCCCAACAAGTCATGCGCGACGGCCCCGCGCGCGGTCGCGGCGCGGCGGGGGCCGTGCGATAATCGCGACCGGCATCGCATTGACCGTCGCACGGCGCCCGCGCCGTCTACCGGTGGGTGGTGCCGGTGGGCGTTCCGCGCCGGGAGGCGCGGCCGGCGCGCGCGGCCACCCCCGGGCGGCGCGCATCCGGCGGCGCATCGGCGGGCCATGGCCCGCTGCCCCGTTCCGCGCGACGCCCGCGCCCCCTGCAGTCCCCTGGAGTTCTGGAATGTCGATCGTCATCCGCGACGTGCGGGAGCATGAGCTGGATTCAGTCCTCACCCTCAACAACGCCGCCGGCCCGACGATCCTGCCGCTGGATACCGCGCGCATCCGCAGGTTCTACGACACCGCCGAATACTTCCGCGTCGCCGAGCGCGACGGCGCCCTGGTGGGCTTCCTCGTCGGCATGGGCTCGGAAGCCGACCACGACAGCAGCAACTTCCACTGGTTCCGGGCCCACTGCGAGCGGTTCTTCTACATCGACCGGATCGTGGTCAGCAGCCGCCGCCGCGGCGGCGGCGTGGGTCGGGCGTTCTACGCCGACGCCCAGAGCCATGCCGAGCTGCGCTACCCGCTGCTGACCTGCGAGGTGTTCCTCGAACACGACGCCGACCCGGTGCGCGTGTTCCACGGCAGCTTCGGCTTCCACGAGATCGGCCAGCACGTGATGCCCGAGAACGGCATCCGCGCCTCGATGATGGCCAAGGAAATGTGCAGCTACGAGTGGGTGCGCGCCACCTATGGCGACAACCTGCCCGACTTGCCGTGGATCTCGCGTCCGCGGGTACCGGCCGCGGTGGCCGACGCATGAGCGCGGCGATGGATTTCGAACCGGCCGGCGAGCTCAAGATCGGCCAGGTGGGGATCGCCAACCTGCGCGTGCGCACCCTCGACATCGCGCGCCTGGCCGCGGAGATGCGCGAGCGGGTCGCGCGGGCGCCGAAGCTGTTCGCGCGCGCCGCGGTGATCCTGGACTTCGGCGGCCTGACGGCGACCCCCGACGCGGCCACCGCGAGGGCGCTGATCGAGGCCCTGCGCGAGGCCGGGGTGCTGCCGGTGGCGCTGGCCTGGGGCAGCAGCGACAACGAGGCCCTGGCGGTCGAGCTCGGGCTCCCGCTGCTGGCCAAGTTCCGGGCCCAGTACGAGCCTGTCGCAGGCGCGACTGAGACCGCAGCGCCGCGCCCGGCCGCCCGGCCGGCGCCCGAACCCGCCCCGGCCGCGCGCGCGGCGGCGCCCCGCCCCGCGGCCTCCGCCCCGGGCCTGGTCCAGGCCGCGCCGGTGCGCTCGGGCCAGCAGGTCTATGCCGAGAACCGCGACCTGACGATCCTCTCCCAGGTCGGCGCCGGCGCCGAGGTGATCGCCGACGGCTCGATCCACATCTACGGCCCGCTGCGCGGCCGCGCGCTGGCCGGCGCCCAGGGCAACGCGGGCGCGCGCATCTTCTGCCGCGCCTTCCACGCCGAGCTCGTCGCCGTGGCCGGCCACTACAAAGTACTGGAAGATATCCCGAAGGAACTGCACGGCAAGCCGGTGCAGGTCTGGCTGGAGAACGAAGAACTCAAGATCGCCGCACTCGACTGACGGCGGCACACACAGGAGACGTGTTTTGGCTGAAATCATCGTGGTCACCTCGGGCAAGGGAGGCGTCGGCAAGACCACCAGCAGCGCCAGCCTGGCCAACGGCCTCGCCCGCCGCGGCAAGAAGGTCGCGGTCATCGACTTCGACGTGGGCCTGCGCAACCTCGACCTGATCATGGGGTGCGAGCGCCGCGTGGTGTACGACTTCGTCAACGTCGTCCAGGGCGAGGCCTCGCTCCGGCAGGCGCTGATCAAGGACAAGCGCTTCGAGAACCTGTACGTGCTGGCCGCCTCGCAGACGCGCGACAAGGACGCGCTGACCAAGGAAGGCGTGGAGCGCGTGCTCAAGGAACTGGCCGACGACGGCTTCGAATACATCATCTGCGACTCCCCGGCCGGCATCGAGAAGGGTGCGTTCCTGGCCATGTACTTCGCCGACCGCGCGGTGGTGGTGGTCAACCCCGAGGTGTCCTCGGTGCGCGACTCCGACCGCATCCTCGGCCTGCTCGCCTCCAAGACCCGCAAGGCCGAGGCCGGCGAGCGGGTG
>Ga0207873_1000080_pt1 | contig 97988 bp, 95 predicted proteins | sample BGWIniCompost_FD_187373 | JGI IMG/M metagenome (GOLD analysis project Ga0207873, IMG submission 187373) | Cellulose adapted compost microbial communities from Newby Island Compost Facility, Milpitas, CA, USA - BGW Initial Compost (SPAdes)... ... | reverse complement strand
GGGACCGGCTGGTGGTCGCCGAGGAAGACCAGCACCGTGTCCTCGTCGCCGTAGCGCTCCATCCACTCGGTGAGGCTGCGCAGCGAGTACTCGATGGCCCGGCGGTACTCGGTGCGCACCTTCTCCGGGTCCTTCCAGACCTCCTTGGGGTCGGTGCCCTCCTTCTTGATCCGGTGGAACACCGAACCGTCCCCCAGGTCCTCCCAGTCGATCATGCGGGCGACAGGGGACCAGGGGTTGTGGCTGGAGGCCAGGATGATCTCCGCCATGATCGGCTCGCGGTTCTTCCTGCCGTGCTCCAGCCGTTCGAAGGCCTCCAGGCTGAACTGGTCGGGCACCGGCGTCCAGCTGAAGTAGGGGCCGTGGTAGCCGAGGTGCTCGGAGTCGTAGATGTGGTCCAGGCCGAAGAACTTGCCCTCCGGCCAGGCCCGCCGCACCCCGGGGACGATGCCGACGGTGCGCCAGTCACCGGTCTTGCGGAAGTACTTGGTGAGCGTCATGCGGTCGCTGGTGGTCAGGCTCCGGTACCGCTGCTGGTTCTTGATCCACAGGCCGGACAGGAAGGTGGAGTGGGCCAGCCAGCTCCCCGCACCGGTCACCGGCGACGTCAGCCAGGCGCTGCGCGATTCGAATCCGGCCGCCTTCAGCCGGTCCGTGCCCTCCCGCAGCGCCGCGTCCATCGGCCCGGCCATCGCCGGGTCGTCGATCGCCACCCGGCCGTAGCTCTCGATGAAGGTGAACAGCACGTCCTTGCCGCGCAGTCCGGTCAGCAACTGGTCGGGCGGGGTGTCGGCGAAGGCGTCCACCGCGGCCTGCTTCTCGAAGATCCGGGCGTCGGCGAGGCCCGCACGCACCGCCTCCACCCGGTTCTCCACCATCTGGGCCGTACCCCGGGTGGCGAGCTTGGCACCGCCCACCTCCACACCGAAGGTGACACACGTGATCCAGACCAGGCCCAGCACGATCGTGGTCCGGGTGGCGGTGTGCCGGTGGCGGACCATCAGGGCGGTCACCCGCACCATGGCCAGCGTCATCAGGACCAGCACCGTGAGGAAGAGGACGATCGCCCCGATCACGGCCAGCACCTGCCCGCCGCGGCCGAACGACTCCCGGACGAACTCCGCCGCGTCGTCGAGCAGGATCCAGTCGAGCACCAGGTCGAACGGCCGGGCCAGCACCTGGTAGAAGCCCATGTCCACGAACTTCAGCACGGTGAGCAGGCCCAGGAGGACACCGGCGACGACGGCGGTGATCCGCCGGGGCCGGGGCGGCAGGGCCAGCAGCAGGGTCGCCAGCAGGATGCCCTCGGCGGGCAGCCGCAGGAACGCCACGAGGTGCATCCGCTCCAGCCGGTTGGGCATCAGCAGCGCGACCAGTACGAGCGCACCGGCCAGGACCGTCGTCCCCACGCTCACCCGGTGTGCGGCACGGGGATGACGGCGCCGCCAACCGAACCAGCCGGGGCGAGTGGGGGAGACGGGGAGGTCGTCCGTCACGGTCGCGGTGCCGCCCGGTGTGCCGTCCTCGTCGCCGGTCGTGGGGCGGGCGCCGTCCGATTCCGGCGGGGATGCCTTCTCGCCGGGCGACTCGCGGCCGGCGTCCGGCGTGACCGGGCCGGCGTCGTCCCCGGCCGGGCCCTCGCCCGGAGCGGGCGCTTCACCCGCACCGTCGGAGGTCGACTCGCCCGCCGACGTCTCCGCCTTCCCGGACACCCTCCCGGACTTTCCGTCCGGCGCCGCGCTCGCGTCCGCGTCCGGCGCCGCCGCGTCCCGCTCCCTCTCCGGGGCGTCGGTCTCCGCCGGGTCGCCTTGTACGCCCGGTGTGTTCGGGGTGCTCTCGGCGGTGGGGCCCGGCAGCTGACGGGAGCGTGTGAAGAGCGGCACCCGGTGGTCCTTCCGCGCAGTCCTGCGATGGCATGACGAACGGGCCCGGTGTCCGGGCCTGCAGGCACCAGTACGTCCGTACCGCGCTCGGTGTTCAAACCACCGCGCCGGACGTCACCCGCCCGCGGTCGCGACCGCGCATGCCCACCGATGGTCCGCCTTGCCGCTGGGCGAAGCCTTCCTCACCGGACTGCGCGAACGCGTCGTCCTCGGCGTGCGCGGCTCCGACCGCCGGATCCATGTCCCGCCCGCCGAGTACGGTCCCGTCACCGCCGAGGAACTGCGCGGACTCGTCGAGGTCGCACCCACCGGCACCGTCACCACCTGGGCCTGGAACCACGCCCCGCGCGGGGGACAGCCCTTGGCCGCCTCCTTCGCCTGGGTCCTGGTCCGCCTCGACGGTGCGGACACCGCGCTGCTGCACGCCCTCGACGCGCCCGGTCCGGACGCCGTGCGCACCGGGATGCGGATCCGCATCCGCTGGTGCCGCCGAACGCACCGGCGCCCTCACCGACATCGCCTGCTTCGAGCCGTACGAGGGGGCCCCACCACCGTTCACTCACCACTCCGGCTCCCGCGAGGCCGCGCAGCCGGCCCGCACGCCCTGCTCACCGGAAGCGTCCCGCACGGCGACCACCAGGTGCGCCCGCTGCGGCGGCGGCTCCCAGTCTTCGCCATGTGGCTCGTGGGCAGCGAACCCCCCGACCCCTGAGGCCCTTTCCCCGCCGACCCGCGAAGGTCCCGCTCACATGACCTGTCGGGGGCGGGGACCGATCGCTAGGCTGGCCGCGGACGACGCACACCGGGAGGAGCACGGACGTGGCCGAGAGCACCACCCAGCAGCGCCCGCCCAAGGGCTGGGACAAGCCGGACCTGGACCTGAGCAACGCGCAGTGGCAGTCCAGCAGCCGAGGCCGGGGCGATGTGCAGATCGCCTTCGTGGAGGGCTTCGTCGCCATGCGCAACAGCCGGCGCCCGGGCAGCCCGTCCCTGATCTTCACCCCCGACGAGTGGGGCGCCTTCGTGTCCGGTGCCCGCGAGGGGGACTTCGACCTGACCTGAGGGCGCACCGGCAGCTGAACCGGGGAGTGTGCACGCCGGATTTCCGGACACGCGGACGGGGACGCCGCCGCGCGGCCCTGGCTGGGCCAGGCTGGGCGGACGAGCAACGGCCGTACTGCGGAGGCGAGGGATTCCCATGATCAGTGAGCCGGTCGTCACGGCGGTCGACGGGTCCGAGGACAGTCTGCGCGCCCTGGACTGGGCGATCGACGAGACGCGCCGGCGCCGGGCCTCGCTGAAGGTGGTGCACGTACGCCAGTACCCGCTGTGGTCCCCGCCCGAGGTGCTCGCCGCGGCACCGCCGCAGGAGCCCGGCAGCCCGGTCCTCGACCGGATCCGCGAGCGCCTCGACGGGCGCGAGGGGCTTCCGCCGGTCGAGTACGCCGCCCTGGACGGCGCACCCGGCGCGGTCGTCGCCGACCTGGGCGCCTCGGCTCAGCTGCTGGTGCTCGGCTCCCGGGGCCGCGGCGGCTTCGCCAGCCTGCTCCTCGGCTCCACCTCGCTGGCCGTCGCCCGCGACGCCGACTGCCCGGTCGTCGTGGTGCCCCGGCCCGGACGCCAGGTGCACGACGGCTACCGGGCGGGCCCCGGCCCGCGCGTGGTCGCCGGACTGAACACCGACAGCCCCGACGAGGCGACGCTCGCCTTCGCCTTCGCCGAGGCCGCGATGCGCGACGCCCGTCTCGAGATCGTCGCCGCCTACCCCTGGCCCCTGCAGACCTGGATGCTGCCCGGGGAGATGCCGGGCCCGGCCGTCGACCAGGACGCCGTCGAACACGAGACCCTCACCCTGGCCGAGGGTTTCCTCGCCCCCCACCGCAAGGCCCGTCCCGAGGTGACCGCCGAGATCCGGGCCCTGCCCGGCGACGCCGCCGGCCACCTCGTCGCCGCCTCCCGCGACGCGGAGCTGGTCGTGGTCGGCCGCCACCGCCGCCGCCTCCTGGCCCCCGCCCGCATGATGGGCTCGGTCACCCAGGCGGTCCTCTCCCACGCCGCCTGCCCCGTGGCGGTGATCCCACCGGTGCCTCCGGAGGAGTGACCGGCCCGGCGGACACCGCCCCGGTCCGGCCGCGAAGGCGCCCGTGCCGGGCGGGCCGGCGGTGAGGTCCGCACCGGGCTCCGGCTCGGGCCGAGGGGGCGACGGATCCGCCGGGCCGCGCGTGGCCCGCCACCACGAGCGGCACCGGCGTCCCGGGTAGCCCGGGCGGGCGCCGCCCGGCGGCCCGTTCGCCGGTGCGGCCACGTACCATGGCGGCATGTCGTTCCTCCGCCGCCGCAGTGCCACCCCCGCCGGCCCCGACTTCGACGTGCTGGCCATGGATCCGGGCGACTGGCCCGGCAATCTGGGCGCCGGGCTGCTGCCCGCCCCCGACGGCAGCTGCCAGGGTGTCTTCCTGCGCTACGACCTCTTCGGCGGCCGCGGACCCGCCATGATCATCGGCAATCTGCCCGAGGGGTCCCCGGCCCGCGACGTCGCCGAGGGCGAGGTGCCCTTCGAGGTCGCCCAGCTGCTGCTCGCGCTGGAGAACGACGAGGAAGTGACCGTCGTCGGTACCGAGGACGTACCCGTGATGCAGGGCGACAACCTGCTCATCGTGCGGCGCATCAAGCTGTCGGAGGACCGGATCTCCTGCGTCCAGTTCGACCGCAGCGACCATGTCCTGGTGACCATCGCCGCCTGGGACCGGCCCATCACCGACGACCTGTACGCGCTGCTCAAGCCCCTGCCCGCGGAGCTTTTCCAGCAGGGCTGAGCGTGACATCGGCCGCCCGGACGAAGCCGATCCGGTGGCCGAACTGGATCTGGTAGTAGCGGTCCTTGCCGGTGACCACCCGGTGCGAGCCGGTATCGAAGGTGACCGAGTAGTAGTACTCGCCGGGCATCTCGCCGCCGACCACGTACTCCTGCCCCTTGGGCAGCGTGTACGGCAGCGGGGAGACCGCCTGGACGGGCACGCCCTCCGGGTAGGCGGAGGCCTCCGGGTAGGCGCGGCCGTAGACCGGCACCGAGTCCAGGCCCTTGCGCGGGGTCACGGTCCGTCCGGCCGACGGCACGGCCGTGGGCTGCTTCTCCGGGTTGCGGAACCAGGCCTTCTGACCCAGGTACCAGATGGCGGTCCAGTCGCCCCAGCGGTCCGCCACCGCGAACTGCTGGCCGGTGGACACCCGTGACGACAGGTCGTTCACCCCGGTCGTCGGGGCCGAGCCCAGCCCGATGTCCCTGATCAGCGGGGACTTCTCGTCGTGGTCGGAGTACAGCCGCACCGCGCTGGAGCCGTGCGCCGGGCACGGCTCGCGCGAGCGCTCACAGCCGGTGAACACCGGCTGGTGCTCGGCGTAGTCCGGGCGGATCGTCACCACGGACGCGTTCTTCCCGCCGGTGGCCTTCAGCGGCTCGCCCAGCAGCTCGAAGTAGTGCCGCCAGTCCCAGTACGGGCCGGGGTCGGTGTGCATGCCCCGCACGGCCGAGGTGGTCGGGCCCGGCACCGTGTCGTGGCCGAGGATGTGGTGCCGGTCCAGCGGGATGTCGTACTTCTCGGCCAGGTACCTCACCAGACGGGCCGACGAGCGGTACATCGCCTCGGTGTACCAGGCGTCCGGCTTCGTCAGGAAGCCCTCGTGCTCCAGGCCGATCGAGCCGGCGTTGACGTACCAGTTCCCGGCGTGCCAGGCCACGTCCTTCGCCTTGACGTGCTGGGCGACATGCCCGTCGGTGGAGCGCAGACTGTAGTTCCAGGACACATAGGTGGGGTCCTGGATCATGTCGAGGACTCCCTCCCAGGCGCCCTCGGTGTCGTGCACCACGATGTACCGGATGCGCTGCGAGGCGGGCCGCTCCGCCAGGTCGTGGTTGCCGTAGTCGCCGTCGCCGAACTCCTTGTACGGCGCCGGGATCCACTCGCAGGAGATCGTCGGCGGACACTCCGTACCGGCGGACGAGGCGGCCCGCAGTCCGGCTCGCCGCACCGCCGAGCGGTCCGGCACCACATCAGGACGGGCGGCCAGGGCCACCCGCTGACCGGAGTCCGTGGTGCGCCGCTCGCCCTCGCGGATCACCGCGAAGACCTCGTTGGCGTACGCCGTCGCCGTCGCGGTGTCGTCCGCGCCGGAGAAGCGGGCCACCGCCCCGTACCAGTCGGCCGGGTCGCCGCTCGCCGGCGCGCCCAGCTCCCGCTGGGCCTCGGCCAGCAGCGCCGCGCCGCCCGCCACATTGGCGGCGGGATCCTCGCGCAGCCGTTCGGGGCTCAGCCCGGTCAGCCGGGCGGCCTCGAGCAGGGTGGTCAGCCGGGGCGGCAGCGTGCCCGCGCGGAAGCCGAGGTCCCCGGGGCGCGGCGCGGGCCGGGCGTCGTCGCCCCGCGGATCCTCCGTGCCCCGTCCGTGGTGGCCGGCCGTGGCCAGCGCCGTGCGGGCGTCCGTGAGGTGCATCGGGCCGTACCCGCCGGCGACGCTCGGCGCGCCGCCGTGGCTGTCCCAGCGGGACTGCAGATAGGACACCCCGAGCAGCACGCTCTGCGGTACCCCGTACTCCGCGGACGCCTCGGCGAACGCCTGTTGCAGCCGGGCGGTGGCGGGCGGAGCCCCGGACGACGGGGCGGCGCCGAGCAGCGGCAGCGTCAGCGCCGCGGCGGCCAGGGCACCCGCGGCCCCCCGGGCGCGCCGCCGCCCGGCGGGCCGGACGGACTCGATGGGGGATCCTCGCACAACAGCCTCCTGGGACGAACGAGCGGGATGAGCCGTTCGGGGCCGAGCGGTGCGTCAGTGGTACCGCCGGTCCGACGATCCGTCAATCATGCCCAGCAGGGGAGGAATTCCCTTGTCAATCGAGGTGTGCGGGAGTTTCGTGGCGCCGGCCCCGGGGCCGGCGGCGCAGCACAGGAGTACACCAATGGCCCCTTGCGCAGGAACCGCCCAGGACATACGAGATCCGCGGTGCGCCCCCGTCGGGCGCACCGCGGATCCTCGTCCCCGTCAGCGAGTGCCGACCGCCGCACGCACGGCCCGGCGGGCCAGCTGGCAGTCGTCGTGCAGCCGCCGTAGCAGCAGCCGCTGCTCCTCGCCGGACGGCGCGGCACCCGGCTGGGCCTGACCCGGTGCCGCCGGGGCCGTGTCCTGCATCGAACGCTGCACGGCCGTCTCACAGGTGCGGATCTCGCGGGTCAGCACCAGCATCAGATTCACCAGGAAGGCGTCCCGCGAGGCCGGGCCCGCCGACTGCGCGATCTGGCTGATCTGCCGCCGCGCCACCGGCGCGTCACCGAGTACGGACCACAGCGTCGCCAGGTCGTAGCCGGGCAGGTACCAGCCCGCGTGCTCCCAGTCCACCAGCACTGGACCGGCCGGTGACATCAGGATGTTGGAGAGCAGGGCGTCCCCGTGGCAGAACTGCCCCATGCCCTGCCGCCCCGCGGCGACCGCGATGCCGTGCAGCAGCTTCTGCAGATCACCCATGTCCCGGTCGGTGAGCAGCCCCAGCTCGTGATAGCGGGCGATGCGGGCCGCGTAGTCCAGCGGGGCGTCGAACGTCCCCGGCGCCGGCCGCCAGGAGTTCAGCCGGCAGATCGCTCCGAGTGCCGCCCTGATGTCCGCCCGCGGCGGCGCCTCCGTGGGGTGCCGCTGAAGTGCCGCCACCCGGCCGGGCATCCGCTCGATCACCAGCGTGCAGTTGTCCGGGTCCGCCGCGATCAGCCGGGGCGCCCGCACGGGCGGACGGTGCCGGACGAACGAGCGGTACGCCGCTATCTCGTGGCGGATCCGCTCGGACCAGGCGGGGGAGTGGTCCAGTAAGCACTTGGCGACCGCGGTGCTGCGGCCCGTGGTGCCGACCAGCAGCACCGACCGTCCGCTGCGGCGCAGCACCTGCACCGGGGAGAACTCCGGGCAGATCCGGTGCACCGAGGCGATCGCCGTGCGCAACTGGGCGCCCTGCGGGCCGGACAGGTCGAGTCTGCCGCTGACCGGCTGTGTGCCGGGCCCCGGAGCGCGCCGTACCCGTCCCGCGCCGAGCACGGGAGCCGCCGGCCGTGCGGGGGCGAGATAGGGGCCGCTGTCCGACGGACGCGAACGCAGCGGCCGGGGCGGGGCGGACACGGAGGACGATGCTGCGTACATGGGCGAGACAGATCCCTTCGTGTGCCTGCGACGTCAGTGCCCCACCCGGCCCGGGCCCTCCAGGCGCACCCTGGGGGAATGCACCGGCCGTACCGGAAAGGGCGGCCGGGTCGTGGTGGCGCACTCCTACTCGACACCCGATGTCCCCTGGCACACCATCTGGCGCACCCTGGCGAACCGTGGCGAATAGTCGCCCGGCAACTCTCACCGGGCTACTGTCAACTCAGCCGAGAACCTGGGGGCTTACGTGAGCGGACAACCCAACACCCGGCTCGCGGACCTGTTCGGCCTGGCCGGCTGGTCCAAGGGCGAACTCGCGAGGCTGGTCAACAAGCAGGCGGCGGCCATGGGCCACCCCCAGCTGGCGACCGACACCTCCCGGGTGCGGCGCTGGATCGACATGGGAGAGATCCCGCGCGATCCCGTACCGCGGGTGCTGGCGGCTCTGTTCACCGAGCGTCTCGGCCGTGTCGTGACCATCGAGGACCTCGGTCTGGTCCGGCGCGGGCGTGCAGGGAAACGGCAGAGCGGCCAGAACGCGGAACATCCCGACTCCCTCCCGTGGGCGCCCGAGCGGACCGCCGCGGTCCTCACCGAATTCACGGGAATGGACCTCATGCTCAACCGACGCGGCTTGGTGGGCGCGGGCGCCGCGCTCGCCGCGGGATCCGCACTCAGCAGCGCCATGCACGACTGGCTGCACACCGATCCGGCGCTGACCGCCGACGCTCCCCGCCTGAACAATCCCCTGCACGCCGACCCCGCTGGGTTCGACCGCTACGAGGCCGCCCCCATCGGGTCGCAGGAGATCGAGGAACTGGAGCGCTCCGTGGAGGTGTTCCGCGCCTGGGACGCCGCCCGGGGCGGCGGTCTCCAGCGCAAGGCGGTGGTCGGCCAGCTCAACGAGGTGGGCGGCATGCTCGCCTATCGCCATCCACCCCACCTGCAGCGGCGCCTGTGGGGCGTCGCCGCCAATCTCGCCGTCCTGGCCGGCTGGATGTCGCACGACGTCGGCCTGGAGCCCACGGCGCAGAAGTACTTCGTCATCGCCGCGCACGCCGCGCGGGAGGGCGGCGACCGGCCGCGCGCCGGTGAGGCGCTGTCCCGGGCGGCCCGCCAGATGGTGCATCTCGGCCGGCCCGACGATGCGCTGGACCTGATGAAGCTCGCCCAGTCCGGCTCCGGCCAGGAACTGCTGCCGCGCACCAAGGCGATGTTCCACACCATCGAGGCGTGGGCGCAGGCGTCCATGGGCAAGGGCCAGGCGATGCGCCGCACCCTGGGCCAGGCCGAGGATCTGTTCGTCTCCGACAAGGGCGATGTGCCGCCGCCGAGCTGGATGCAGCTGTTCAACGAGGCGGACCTGTACGGCATGCAGGCCCTGGCGTACCGCACGCTGGCGGAGTTCGAGCCGGGAGCGGCCGCCCACGCCCAGCACTACGCGGACAAGGCGCTGGCGCTGCGGGTGGAGGCCCAGCAGCGGTCGAAGATCTTCGACTTCCTGTCCATGGCTTCCGCCTGCTTCATCGCCGACGACCCGGAGCAGGCCGACCGCTTCGCCCGGCTGGCCCTGGTGTCGATGGGGCAGAACTCCTCCCACCGCACCTGGGACCGGCTGCGCCAGATGTACCGGCTCACCGCGCAGTTCGCCGACTACCCGAGGATCCAGGAGCTGCGCGAGGAGATCGAGCTGGCGCTGCCGAAGCCGAAGGGGCGGGGCGGCAAGACCGCACCGGCGTGACGGAACCGGCGCCGAGCCGGCGTCCGGGATGCCGGGCCGGAGGGTCATCCGTGTGCGGAGCCGGAGGTGATCCGTGCCGAACGCCGGGGGCCGTCCGTGCCGGACACCCCGCGCATGGCCGTGCCGTCGGTGATCCGCGCTAGTCGGTCACCCGTGCCACGAGCACGCAGGCGTCGTCCTCCCGGTGCTGCTCGCCGAACTCCCGGACCATCGCCCGGACGCAGTCCTGTGCGGTGGTGGCCCCGGTGATCCGCGGGGCCAGTGTGGCGAGCAGGCGGTGCGCGGCCTCCGCTCCCGCGTACCCCGGCACCAGACCGTCGGTGGGCAGGAGCAGCAGGTCGCCAGGCAGGAGGGTCTCCTCGGCCTGCCCGTACACCGCGCCGGAGGCGGCGCCGAGCGGCATGCCCTCCGGTGCCTCCAGCACCCGTCCCGTCCGGCCGCGGAACAGCAGCGGGGCGAGCCGGCCGGCCCGCGCCCACACCAGGGAGCGGGAGCCGGACCGGTAGCGCAGACACAGCGCGCTGCCCAGGGCGGGCTGCACGGTGGCGTCGAGCAGCCCGTTGAGGCAGGTCAGCAGCGGGCCCGGGGTCGTGCCCGCCATCGCCATGCCGCGCACCGCGCCGAGCAGCATCGCCCGGGCGGAGGCCACGGCGACGCCCTGCCCGGTCAGTCCGCCGACGCTCAGCAGTGTCGTTCCGTCGGTCAGGTCGAGGGCGTCGTACCAGTCCCCGCCTATGCGGGGACCGGTGGACGAGGGCAGGTGCAGGGCGGCGATGTCCAGCCCCGGCCGGTCTGCCCGGGGCCGTGCGCCGCGCGGGCCGGTGTGCGGGAGCCGCAGGGTGCCGTGCCGTGCCGGGAGCACGGCCTCCTGCAGCTCGACCGCGAGCCGGTGCTCGATCTGCTCGGCCGCCTGCCTCTGGTGGTGCAGCGAGTCACGGGTCTCGCTGACCGCCCTGCGGCAGCGGCGCAGTTCGCTGACATCGCGCAGCACCGCCCACATCGAGGCGGTGCTGCCGTCGGCGCCGAGCACCGGTTCGCCCATCATGTGCATGGTGCGTACGCCGCCGTCCGGGAGGACGACACGGAACTCGCCGTCGATGGGACGGCCGTCGACGAGGCAGCCGGTGACCATCGCCGTCAGCTTCGGCCGGTCCTCGTGGAGCACCAGTGAGGGCAGCTCGTCGAGGGTGAGCGGGGGAGCGGCGGGGTCGCGGCCGAGCAGGCCGTACAGCTCGGGGGACCAGTTGGCCTCGTCGGTGAGCAGATTCCACTCCGCGCTGCCGACCCGGCTGACCAGGGAGCCCTGCCGGGGCACCGGCGGTGCGGGCGAGGACGGCCCGGAGGCGTGCCGCGGGGCCTCCCGCAGCTGTGCCAAGTGCTCGTCGAGATCGTTGAGCTGATGCAGCGCCAGATCGTACAGCGCCCGCTGGAAGCGGTTGCGCGGGTCGGCGGCGTCGGCCGGGGTGCCGCGGCGCACCGCGTCCACCTCGCCCTTGAGCCGCCGGGTCTGGGAGATGAGTGCGTCGACCGAGCCGCGCCCTGGCGGCTGGGCGGCTGAGCGGTCCGCGGAGAGGTGGGACGGCATGACGCACTCCGATGCGGGTCGGAACGGCCTTCGAGGCGGAGGGACTGTTACGACTGTTGCACAGCCCACGACGGCTCGTAAGGGATTCGGCAACACACGATAGGGCGGTGCCGAGGGCATATGCCACCGTCTTCGCGGAGTTACTCCGGGGTATGTGCGGCGGGCCGGTCCCCGGCGTCAACTCGGATGGTACGCAAGTGACTTGACGGGCCGATGGGGCACCTGCGGTGTTTCAGTCAGGCGTTCGAGAGGCGGGCGCCCGTTCGCACGGCGGCCGCGTGTGACGGTACGTCAGCGCGCCGCTTCCGGCGCGCGTCCGGGCGCCCTCACCGAAGCCTGCTCAGCACCTCAGTACCGCAGCACCGCCGCCATGCCCTGCGCGTCCCCGAGCGTGCCGTCCGGGACGAAGCGGACCTCGGCGCCGGTCTCCAGGCACTGCTCCACGATCTCGTCGACGATGTCGTGGCGCACGTCCAGTTCACCGTTGGCCGCGATCACCAGATGGTCCCCGGTGTCGCGCACGGTCACCTGGTAGTTCTCCTCGACCGCCAGCAGCCGCACCCGGCCCTCCCGGGCGCTCTGCCACAGCTCGTCCACCCCGGCCGCGTACTCCTTGCGCCCCTTGGCGGCCTCGAGCTCCTTGAGCACCTGCTCCGTGCTCTGCCGGGCCTCCTCCTCCCGCACCGGGCGGATCGCCTGCCACACCGCCTCGTGCGGGCCGTGGGCCAGCCCGCCGTGCTGGACGTGCACGGCGTCCTTGGTGACCGTGCCGATCTCGTTGAGCGCGGACAGGGCGGCCGGCTCGCCGGTGACGTACAGCCGCCGCGGGTCGCGGCGCAGTACGGCCTCCATCGCGGCGTCGGCCTCCTTCAAGAAGCGCCGGGTGCTCTCGTCCCGGAAGGCGCTCGGCTGGTCGCCGATCCGCTCCACCCGCTCGGGGTCGAAGTTCTCCGGGGGACGGGTCATCGGGAAGCCGCCGCTCTTCTCCTCGACGACCCGGTCCACCCCGCCGCTCCACAGGGTGACCCGGTCGGCGGAGACGGACAGCACCCAGAACGGCTGCTCCGCGGCGTGCGCGGAGACCAGGTTGCGCGTGAGGAAGGTGTCCGAGAGCACCACACGCTCGGGCACGGAACGCGCCAGCGTCCACACCTGGTGCTCCCCGGGGGCCGCGAAGATGGCCAGGCCGTCCTCGCAGTGCGTCAGATCCACCTCGGCCAGGGCCCGGTCCAGCTCTTTGGAGACCTCGATGCGCCGGTCCCGGGTGACCGCGGGATCGGCCTCCAGCCGCCGCTTGGCCTCGGTCACCGCATTGCGCAGCCGGACGACGTCCTCGGCGCTGAGCGGATCGCGCCGGTTCGTCGGCGTCAGCACGGAGACCGCGGGGTAGGGCCGCGGGCGGCGCAGTTCGGCAAGGGTCGCGGGGCTCAGATCGTGCTCCATGACAGCACCATAGAGCCGATTCCGCCGTAGGGCATTCGGGGCAATCCGGCCGACCGCGCATCCTCGGCCACCAGCGGGCGGCCGGCGGCCGCGCTACCTGCGCTCGTCCCCCTCCGAGCCGCAGGAGCTGCCGTCGCGGGGCAGGGAGCCGTAGAGCAGGAAGTCGTCGATCGTGCGGTGGACGCACTTGGAGGAGCCGTAGCCGGTGTGCCCCTCGCCCCGGTTGTCGAGCACCACCGCGGAGGAGCCGAGCCGCTTCGCCGTCTGCACCGTCCACGCGTACGGCGTCGCCGGGTCGCCCCGGGTGCCGACCAGCAGCAGCTTCGGCGTGTCCACGTCCTTGACCCGCTCACGGATGTAGTCGGTCCCCTTGGGCCGGCCGTGGCACAGCAGCACCTGGGCCAGCCGGTAGCGCCCGAAGACCGGCGAGGCCTCCTCGTAGGCCTCCCGCAGCCGGGCGAAGTCGCGGGCCACCCGGGCCACGGGCGGACGGTCCGGGTCGTCCGCGCAGTTCACCGCCATCAGCGCCGCCGGCAGGTTGTCCAGCGGGACCTCCTCCTCGTCGGTCAGCGGGGTGTGGCCGCGCAGCGGCACCGGGACCGGCAGCGTCACCCCGCCCGTCGCGAAGGCCTCCACACCGCGTGTGTCCCCGTCCTCCATCAGCTGGGCGAGCGCCCGTTGCAGCAGCGGCCACAGCTCCCTGCTGTACAGCCCCTGCCCCATGGCGCCGGCCAGGTCCTGGCCGCTGAACTCGAAGCCGAAGTCCGTGGGCACCGGGTCCTCGTCCAGCGAGCGGACCAGGCTCACGACCTGCTCGCGGGCGAGCCGGGGATCCTGCCCGAACGGGCAGGCGATGTCCTCGGTGCACCAGGTCAGGAAGTTCTCCAGCGCCTTCTGCTGGCCCCTGGCGCTGACCAGGCCCTGCTCGGTCAGCGGCTCGGTCAGGGTGTCCACCCCGTCCAGCGCCATCCGGCCCACCTTGTCGGGGAACCGGGCCGCGTACACCGCGCCGAGCCGGGTGCCGTAGGAGAAACCCAGGTAGTTGAGCTTGTCGTCGCCGAGCACCTCGCGCATCAGGTCCAGATCGCGGGCGACGTCCACGGTGCCCATGTGCCGCAGCACCGGTCCCGAGTGCTCGGTGCACTCGGCGGCCACCTCGCGCAACTGCCGCATCATGCCCGCCGGATCGGACATGTCCTCGCCGTCGGTGACCTCCAGCGCCCGACTGGTGGCCTCCTCGCCGCAGCTGACCGGCGCGGAGCGGCCGACGCCGCGGGGGTCGAAGGACACCACGTCGTACTCGTCGGTCAGACCCATGAACTCCTTGCCGCCGTGGGCGAGTCCCAGCACCCCGGAGCCGCCCGGGCCGCCGAAGTTCAGCACCACCGAACCCCTCGGGTCGCCGGTGCCCCGGTAGCGGGCCAGGGCCAGATCGAGGCTGCCCCTGTCCGGATCGGAGTAGTCGAGCGGCACGGTGATCTTGCCGCACTGCAGGTCCTTGGGCATGTCCATGCCCTCGCACGCCGACCACTTGATCTTCTGGCCGGTGAAGCGGCTGAGATCCGGCTCCTCGGCGCCGCCCGCGGCCGGCAGGCCCGCGCCCAGCAGCGCCAGCGTCGCCGTCGCGACGACGGCGCAGCGCCGCAGAGAGGGGCGCACGGACAGCTTGGCCTGCATCGATGCCTCCACGGGCGCCGCCCGGAGCCGACCGGGAGCCGGCGCCCTGGCCCACGATAAGCGGGCGCCGGCGGCCTCGCCTGCCGGCCGGACGGCCCACCGGCACACCCCCGTTCGGACGGGTGGGCGGCCGCCGTGAGTTCGACGGCTTTGCCGGAGTTTCGACCCCGGGGACGCCCGTTGGAGTGAACGGGGAGTGACTTACGGATAAGCCATAACTCGGATGGTGGGCCCGCGTTGCACCCGGTGCGGGCGAGTGCTCGCGACCGAGTCTGGAAGGCAGGACACCTATGAGACGGGTTACCCGTAACGGTGTGATCGCCGTCGCGGCCGCGTCGGGCGCGATGGGCCTGGCCGTGCCGGCGTACGCCGATGCCGGGGCCGACGGAGCCGCCGCCGGCTCCCCCGGAGTGCTCTCCGGGAACACCGTGCAGCTGCCGGTGCACGTCCCGGTCAACGTGTGCGGCAACACGGTGAACGTGGTGGGGCTCCTCAACCCCGCCGCGGGCAACGCCTGCGTCAACGAGGACGGCGACGGCAGGTCCGGCGGAGGGGCCTCCGGCGGTGCCTCCGCAGTGAGCACCGCACAGGACTCCCCGGGCGTGGCCTCCGGCAACGGCGTGCAGCTGCCCGTGCATCTGCCGGTCGAGGTCAGCGGCAACAGCGTGAACGTGGCCGGGGCCGGCAACGCCGCCGAGGGCAACGAGTCGGTCAACACCTCCGGCGAGAAGCCCGGGCGGCCGGCCGAGCAGGAGCCCGAGCGCTCCGTCCCGCCCCGCAGCGAGCCCGCCCCCGCCCCCGAGCAGCAGACCACCGGCGCCCTCGCCGAGACCGGCGCCGATCACACCCTGCCGGTCGCCGCCACCGGCGCCGCGCTGTTCCTCGGCGGCGTCGCCCTGCACCGCCGCTTCCGCCCGCGCCGGGACGCCTGAGCGCAGAACCGTTGGTGCCGCCTCGGGCCGGCCGGGGCCCTCGGCACCGGCCGGCCCGGCGGTCACCCGGGCTCAGCCCGCCGCGCGATGGAACCGGCGGTGCAGCTCCCGGACACGCTCCGTCAGCTCGGGCACCGGGCCCTCCACCGTGACGCCGGGTGCGACCTCCCGCACCGGCAGCGGCCGCACCGGCGGCGCCGGAACGCCCAGCTCGGCGAGCCAGCCGGTCAGCTGCGCGGAGGAGGCCACGTACACGATCCGTCCCAGACCGACCCAGGCGTGCGCCGCCGCGCACATCGGGCAGTGCTCACCGGAGGTGTAGACCGTGGCGGCGGCCCGCTCGCCGGGCGCCATGTGCTCCGCGGCCCAGCGCGCCAGGGCGAACTCGGGATGCCGGGTACGATCCCCGGAGGCCACCCGGTTGCGGTCCTCGGCGAGCACGTCACCGCTCCCGCCCACGAGCACGGATCCGAACGGCTCGTCCCCGGCCTCGAGGGCCTCGGCCGCCAGCTCCACACAGCGACGCAGATGCGTCAGTTCGGCATCCTTCACGACCATGGACGACCTCCCATGACGACGACGTGACCGGCATCCCCGTCACCCTGGGCATGCCCGAGGCGCGAACGGGTCCGGGGCGCACCCCGCGCGGGGTGCGCCCCGGACCCGTTCCGCTGTCCGTGGCCGAAGCCGCCGTGTTCTCAGCGGCGGGCCTTCGCCCGGTCCAGCGCGATCACACCGACCGCGGCCAGGCCGATCTGGATGAGCCATTCGATCCAGTCGACACCCTTGGTGTCGGCCACGCCCAGGGCCGCCGCGATCGCCGAACCGATCAGCGCGGCCACGATGCCGACGAGGATCGTCCACAGAATCCCGATGCGCTGACGCCCCGGAACCACCAGACGGCCCAGCACGCCGATGACAATGCCGATGACGATGGCACTGATGATGCCGTCGATCTCCATATCGCCCCTCTTCTCCTGACCCGGCAGTAGAGCCGCTCTGAAGCTTCTGCCCAGGGATCCCGGCGGCACGCACCGCTGGGTGGCACGGCGTGAGGTGCGTGTGCGGCGCGACCGGCGTGACGCCGGCGCCCCGGTCGGTCACCGCCGGACACGTCAGGGCCGGTCCGCGGCGGGCGCGGACCGGCCTCCGGCTCCCTTCATGCGTGGAGGAGGGGAGGAAGCGGCCGGGGGTCACGACCGGGTCGTGGCCCTCGCCGCTGTGGCGACACACATCAGCCCCAGCACCAGGGTCAGGGCGCCCACGACGATGTTGTTCCAGACGACCCCGGCGTCCGGGCTCTCGCCGACGATCCAGGGCGAGATGATCATCCACACGCCGAGGGCGCACATGGCTCCGCTCAGGCCGTACATGCGCGCGGGGGCCGCGGTGAATCCGAGGCCGAGGAGGCCGATCGCGATACCCACGATCAGGTTGTGGGTCACCAGCGCCGGCTGGCTCGCCGTGTAGTGCACGATCCACGGAGACACCGCACAGTACAGGCCGAGCAGGAATACGGGTCCGTCGACGAGGACCACATCACGTCCGCCGAGCATGCGCTCGTAGCGGGCCCGCATCTCCGATGCATCGGGGTGGGTCGTGATGTCGCCACTGGGGTGCGAGACGTTGGCCATGTTCGTCTCCTTCGACTAGCAGACCTGACCGCACTGATGCGGTATGCGGTTGGTGCCGCTTACGTATATTTTGCGCTTATCTCGGCTTTATGTGTAGAGGTCAGAGGGGCGTGACTCCGGGCGGGACATGTCCGGGTCGTGCGGGGGCAGACGGACTGTGGCGAGGTGAGCACGCGCAGATCACAGGAGGTGTCCGCCCCCATGACCACGGCATCGGGAGCGAAGGTGCTGGAGCGGTTTCCCGCGGGGTCCCCGCGCGGATCGTGGCCGGCCGAGGAGTACGCGGCCCGGTGTCGTGCGCAGGGTGAGCCGGCCACGGTGGTCATGGATCTGGAGTCGGACGCGTTCCTGGTCGTGGTGCCCGCGGAGGGCGGCTGAGGCGGCCGGCGCCGGCGAAGGCGGAGCGGTGGAAGCGGACTCCCGCAATCTATTGGTCTAAACCCTTGACTGGTACAGACCAAAGCGGTTGAGTGTGCCCGACACCCCCCACCACGGCCGCCCCCACGCCGTGACCGGCTCCCCGGTGCACGCGGTCGAGGGTCGCCCCTTGCTGCCCTGTGCGCGGGAGCGGCCGTGTCCCGCAAAGGAGTTGATCCCTTGTCGAGACGCCGCTTCGCCGCCGTGACCGCCGCACTCGTGCTGGCCGGTACCGCACCCGTCCTGCTCCCCGCCGCCCCCGCCGCGGCCGCCGCCTGCTCCAGCTACCCGGACTGGCAGGCCGGGAAGTGGTACAACGCCGGTGACATCGTCCGCTACACGGACGGCAGGGCCTACGTGGCCGAGCACGGCAACCCGGGCTACGACCCGACCATCAGCACCTGGTACTGGGAGCCCTACGCCTGTGACAACGGGCCGGAAACCCCCGTCGGGTCCTTCGTGGTGACGGAGGCCCAGTTCAACCAGATGTTCCCGAACCGGAACCCCTTCTACACCTACAGCGGGCTCACCGCCGCCCTCAGCGCCTACCCCGGCTTCGCCAACACCGGCAGCGACACGGTGAAGAAGCAGGAGGCCGCCGCCTTCCTCGCCAACGTCAGCCACGAGACCGGCGGTCTGGTGCACGTGGTGGAGCAGAACACCGCCAACTACCCGCACTACTGCGACTGGAGCCGCCCCTACGGCTGCCCGGCAGGACAGGACGCCTACTACGGACGCGGGCCGATCCAGCTGAGCTGGAACTTCAACTACAAGGCGGCGGGCGACGCGCTCGGCATCGACCTGCTCAACAACCCCTGGCTGGTGCAGAACGACGCGGCCGTGGCCTGGAAGACGGCCCTGTGGTACTGGAACACCCAGACAGGACCGGGCACCATGACCCCGCATGCCGCCATGGTCAACCAGGCCGGTTTCGGCCAGACCATCCGCAGCATCAACGGCTCCCTGGAGTGCGACGGCAAGAACCCGGCCCAGGTGCAGAGCCGGGTCGACACCTACCAGCGGTTCACCCAGATCCTCGGCGTCTCGCCCGGCGGCAACCTGTACTGCTGACGAACCCCTGACGCCGCACCGTGGGGCGTGGTGTCATGCACCTGACCACATGGGGTGGACTCTCGTGCGGCCACCCCTCGGACGAAGGGGCACTCCACATGCGCACCCGCCACGCCCTGCTCGCCGCCGCCGCCACGACCGCCGCGCTCGCCGCGGCGGTCGTGGCGCCCGGGCCCGCCGCCGGCGCCGCGCCGGTCCCGCCACCCGGCACGTACTACGTCCAGAGCACCGTCACCGGCTTCAACGCGGCCGACCGCTCCGGAGCCGTCGAGCAGCACCGCCCGCGCGGCGACGAGGACCGCCAGCAGTGGCACCTGCGCGCCGACGGGGGCACCTACCTGCTGGAGAACACCGACAGCCCCGGCAGCTGCCTCGGCCGCGCCGGCGACCAGGCCCGCACCGTCGGCTGCGGCAGCCAGGACGCCCCCTGGCAGATCGCCCCGGCCGGCGACGACCGCTTCACCCTGACCGTGCCCGGCACCGACCGCCGCCTCGCCCTGAGCCCCGAACCGGCCGGCGGCACCCACCCCGCGCAACTCGTCGTCGGCAACGGCGCGGACGACCTCGCCTCCTGGTACCTCACCCCGGTCGACCCGGTCACCGGCCCCATGCCTCCCCCGGACCGCCGCACCCTCGACCAGGTCACCTTCCTCACCGCGCACAACGCCTACGCCAACGGCGTCGACGGCGGTTTCGCGCCGCCCTTCGCCGACCTCTTCCCCAATCAGCGGCACGGCATCGAACGCCAGCTCGCCGACGGCGTACGGGGGTTCATGCTGGACATCCACCAGACGCCGGACGGCGCCATCCTCTGCCACAACAGCTGCACGCTGGTCCGCAGACCCGTCGCCCTCTGGGTGGACCTGCAACGGATGGTCGACTTCCTCAAGGCCCACCCCGACCAGTTCGTCACCGTGTTCCTGGAGGACTACGTCGAACCCGCGGTCCTGCGCGCCGAACTCGCCCGTGTCGACGGCCTGTCGGACGTCCTCTACCGGCCCGACCGCACCGGCGTGCGCGAGCACGGCTGGCCGTCCCTGGCCGAACTCACCGCCGCGGGGCACCGTCTGCTGATCTTCACCGACCACAGCCGCGCCGCTGACGAGGCCGCAGGCCTCACCCGGGACAGCTTCGGCGTGATGTACCAGCGGGAGTGGACGGTCGAGAACTTCTGGTCCATGGGTCCGGGCGTCGGCACCTCCGACTGGTCCTGCTACAGCCGCTGGTACGACGCCGGCACCGCCATCCCGCTGACCCGCACCGAGCCCGGCTTCCGGCCGCTGTTCGTGATGAACCACTTCCGTGACGTCCCGGTGACCGCCACGGCGGCCACGGACAACTCCAAGCTCACCGACCGCGCCCGCCGCTTCTGCCAGCCGGCCGCCCGCAAGAAGCCCAACTACCTCGCCGTGGACCACTACGACCTCGGCGACCCCGCCTCCGCGGTGACCACCCTCAACACCTACACGTACCCCCCGGTCATGGGCTGATCCGGAAGCGCGGCCCCCGGCACCCCCTCGTACCCCGCCGGGGGCCGCCACGCCGACCGCGCCGACGCAGCTGCGGGCGGTCATGGCGCTCGGGGCGGGCTGCCACGCCGTTCCTCCTTCGGCCGGTCGTGCCGACCTGGCTGCGGCGGTCGCGCCGACCTCGCTTCGGTCGTCGTGCCGACGCGGCTTCGGGCGGTCGCGCCGCTCGGGGCGGCACGGGCGGGCGCAGCGGCACCCTGCAGGCGCGGGCCGCCGTCACCGCCCCCGGCCCGCCCCCGCGTGGGCAGCGGGGCGGTGTGGCCGCCGCCGCCCGTGCCTCAGCCGAGCAGACGCCTCGGTCGGCAGCGGCCCGAGCCGCTCCACGAGTCCACGAGGGCGCCGCCCGACCGCATACCGAGGCCCGCCCGGGTCACTCCGTCAGAGGAACACACTCCGCCAGCAGGCCGACCACGTCCCGCCAGGCCCGCTGTGCATGCCGGGGATGATGGCCGACCCCCGGCAGCGCAGCGTGCTCCACCGGCGGGTGGTGAAAGGCGTGCAGTGCCCCGCCGTAGACCACCAGACGCCAGTCGACCCCGGCGTCCTGCATCTCGGCCGTGAACGCCTCGCGCTGCGCCGCCGGCATGATCGGGTCCTCCGACCCGACCCCGGCCCACACCGGGCAGCGTATGCGCGCCGCCTCCCCGGGCCGCCCCGTGATCAGCCCGTTGACCGTCGCGATCGCGCGCAGGCCGACGCCGGCGCGCCCCAGTTCCAGCGCAATGGCACCCCCTGTGCCGTACCCGACGGCGGCGATCCGGTCCGGATCGGTGCGCGGCTCCGCGCGGAGCACATCGAGCGCCGCATGGCCGATGTCCCGCATCCGCTCGGGGTCGGCGAGCAGCGGCATGCAGCGGGCCAGCATCTCCTCCGGGTCGGCCAGATAGCGACCGCCGTGGAGGTCGAAGGCCAGGGCCACGTATCCCAGCTCGGCGAGCGCTTCGGCCCGGCGGCGCTCGACGTCGCTGAGCCCCACCCCCTCGGGCCCCACCAGGACCCCGGGCCGCCGGCCGGTACCGGAGGGGAGGGCGAGGTGGCCGGTCATGGTCAGGCCGTCCGCCGCGTATGCGACCGAGCGCGTCTCGACTGTCGTCATGAGCCGGACTGTAGTGACCGCCGAGCCGGGTACGGCCGGTGTTCTGCTGCAGGCAGAGCGCGGGTTGTGGGACTCCCCGCGGCCGGGACTGGCGTCCGGTCGGGTTTTACGTATAACCTCTCCGGTCAACCCCACCTCCAGGAAGGTCACGATGAGGCACGTCGCGCTGGTCACCCTGGTCGTCGACGACTACGACGAGGCGATCCGCTTCTACACCGGCGCGCTCGGGTTCCGCCTGGTCGAGGACACGCCGCGGGGTGACGGCTCCCGGTGGGTCGTGGTCGCGCCCGGCGGCGAGGGTGCCGGGACGGGGTTGCTGCTGGCCCGCGCGCAGGGGGAACGGCAGCGTGCCCGCATCGGTGACCAGACCGGCGGCCGGGTGGGCTTCTTCCTGCACACCGACGACTTCGCCCGCGACCACGCCCGGATGACCGAGGCCGGCGTGGTCTTCCTGGAGGAGGCGCGGCACGAGCCCTACGGCACCGTCGCCGTCTTCCAGGACCTCTACGGCAACCACTGGGACCTGCTCCAGCCCGCCGCCTGATCTCGGCCCGCAGTACCCGAACCCCCTGCCCAGGAAAGCACCGCTGATGACTTCTACGCGCATAGACACCGAGACCCTCCGCCGCCTCCCCAAGGCCGTGCTGCACGACCACCTCGACGGCGGACTGCGGCCCGCCACCCTGGTGGAGCTGGCCGAGTCCGTCGGCCACACCCTGCCCACCACCGACCCGGAGGAGCTGGCCGCCTGGTACGCCGAGGCCGCCGGCTCCGGTGACCTGGTGCGCTACATCGCCACCTTCGAACACACCCTGGCCGTGATGCAGCACCGCGAGGGCCTGCTGCGCACCGCCGAGGAGTACGTCCTCGACCTCGCCGCGGACGGCGTGGTCTACGGCGAGGTCCGCTACGCGCCCGAGCTGATGACCAGGGGCGGGCTGACCCTCCCCGAGGTGGTCGAGACCGTGCAGGAGGGCCTCGCCGCCGGCATGGCCAAGGCGGCGGCCGCCGGCACCCCGGTGCGGGTCGGCACGCTGCTGTGCGGGATGCGCATGTTCGACCGGACGCGGGAGACCGCCGACCTGGCCGTCGCCTTCCGTGACGCCGGTGTCGTCGGCTTCGACATCGCCGGAGCCGAGGACGGCTTCCCGCCGGCGGACCACCTGGACGCCTTCGAGCGTCTGCGGCGCGAGAACGTGCCCTTCACCATTCACGCCGGCGAGGCCCACGGCCTGCCCAGCATCCATCAGGCCGTCCAGGTGTGCGGCGCCCAGCGCATCGGCCACGGTGTGCGCATCACCGACGACATCCCGGACCTCGCCGCCGGCAAGCTCGGCCGGCTCGCCGCCTGGATCAGGGACCGGCGCATCGCGCTGGAGATGTGCCCCACCTCCAACCTCCAGACCGGTGCCGCGACCTCGATCGCCGAGCACCCGATCACCGCGCTGAAGAACCTCGGTTTCCGGGTCACCCTCAACACCGACAACCGGCTCGTCTCCGGCACCACCATGACCCGTGAGATGGCGCTGCTGGTCGAGCAGGCGGGCTGGACGGTCCAGGACCTGCGGACCGTCACCGTCAACGCGGTCAAGAGTGCCTTCCTGCCGTTCGACGAGCGCAACGCGCTGATCCGGGACGTGGTGCTGCCCGGCTACGCCGACGTGCTCTGAAGCAGCCCGCGGACATAGGCGGCCTGTCCGGCGTGCTGCAGATCGTCGGACAGGACGCTGACCAGCCGCACGCCCAGGCTGACCGGCGGGTCCCAGCGCTCGTCGACGATCCGCTCCAGGTCCCCGGCGGTCAGTGAGCGCAGCGCGCCCAGCGTCTGCTGGTGCACCGCGTCGTAGTAGCCGGTCAGCAGGTCACCGGAGCCGACCCGCACCCGGGCCACCTGCTCGGGGCTGTGGCCGAACCCGGTGTCGCGGCGCCGCAGGCCGAGCCCGAACCGCTGCTCCCAGCCGCCGGCGAGCCACACCTGCTCCAGGCCGAAGGCGTCGGCGATGTGGTCGTCCTGGACGCGGGTGAGATGCCAGACGAGCCAGGCGATCGAGTTGGCCTCGGGGCCGGGCCGGGCGTGCAGCTCGTCCGTGCCGAGGCCCTCGACGGCGGCGTGGACCTCTTCCCGGATGCGGCCGTAGCCGTCGATGAGAATGTCCTTGGCATGCATGCATCCACCCTGGCGCATCCGGGCGTGCTACGCCCCATCGTGCTCCAGAAGGGTCATCAGGGCGCGGGCCGCCGGGCTGGTGGCCTGCGGGGCGGGCAGCAGGGCGACCGTCTCGTACACCGCCTCGCCGGTGTCCTTCAGCGGCAGCGCGGTGAGCGACTCGCGCTTGTACCGGAAGTGCCGCGGCACCACGGCGATGCCCAGGTTCTCGTCCACCAGGTCCAGCAGGCTGTGCACGTCGTTCAGCTCCAGCGCCACCGTGCGCCGCACGCCCGCCGCGGCGAACGCCGCGTCGGTGGACCGGCGGGGTCCCCAGTCCGGGTGGAAGTCGACGAACACCTCCCCGCCCAGATCGGCCGGTGTCACGGGCATCCCGGCCCGTGCCAGCCGGTGCCCGGGATGGCACAGCACCGTCATCGGCTCCGCCGTCAGCGGCACCGGCCGCAGCTGGTCGGAGTCGGTCCCGGTGCGGTAGGCGAACGCCAGGTCCAGGCGCCCCGCCGCGACCTCCTCCGCCAGCGCGCCCGACCCCCACTGCCGCAGCCGGATCTCCACGTCCGGGTGCCGCCGCCGGAACGCGGCGAGCAGCCGGGCCACGTCCACCCCGGCGATGCACTGCTCGGTGCCGATCGACAGCGTGCCGCGCAGCACGCCCTGCACCGCCGCCACCGCCTCGTGCGCGGCGCGCACCCCGGCCAGGATCCGCTCCGCCTCGCTCAGCAGCGCCCGCCCGGCCTCGGTGAGCGTCACCCGGCGGGTGGTGCGCACGAACAGCGGCGTGCCCAGCTCCCGCTCCAGCGCGCGGATCGAGGCGGACAGGCCCGACTGGGAGACCATCAGCCGCTCCGCCGCCCGGGTGAAGTGCTGGTCCTCGGCGACGGCCACGAAGTGCTGGAGGTGACGCAGTTCCATGATTGAGCAGCCTAGCCGCTGAATCTCATCCGATTCTTCTGTTGGACTGCTGCCCGCAGGTCACGGGAGAGTGGGGGCGACGGATCACCCTTGCGTCGAGACCCCTCTAGGAGTCGCGTTGTACACCCCGCATCCCGGCCGTTACGCGGACATGCCCTACCGGCGCACCGGACGCAGCGGCCTGAAGCTCCCCGCGCTCTCGCTCGGCCTGTGGCACAACTTCGGTCCCGACCGCCCCGCCGAGACCCAGCGCGCGATCCTGCGCCGCGCCTTCGACCTCGGCGTCACCCACTTCGACCTGGCCAACAACTACGGCCCGCCGCCCGGCGCCGCCGAGCTGGCGTTCGGCGAGGCTCTGCGCACCGACCTCGCCCCGTACCGCGACGAGCTGGTCATCTCCACCAAGGCCGGCTATCTGATGTGGCCTGGACCCTACGGTGAGTGGGGCTCGCGCAAGTACCTGCTCTCCTCGCTGGACCAGAGCCTGAAGCGGATGGGCCTGGACTACGTCGACATCTTCTACTCGCACCGCTTCGACCCCGACACGCCGCTCGAGGAGACCATGGGCGCGCTGCACTCGGCGGTCCAGCAGGGCAAGGCCCTCTACGTCGGCGTCTCCAACTACTCGGCCGAGCAGACCCGCGAGGCGGCCCGCATCCTGGCGGACCTGGGCACCCCGCTGCTGATCCACCAGCCGCGCTACTCGATGCTCGACCGCCGCCCCGAGGACGAGGGCCTGCTCGACGCCCTCGACGAGCTCCACGTCGGCTCCATCGCCTACTCCCCGCTGGAGCAGGGCCTGCTCACCGCCCGCTACCTCGACGGGATCCCCGAGGACTCCCGGGCGGCGAGCGACAGTCCCTTCCTCGGCACCGACGCCCTCACCGAGGACCTGGTCGCCCGGCTGCGCACCCTGAACGAGATCGCCGCGGCCCGCGGCCAGAGCCTTGCGCAGATGGCGCTGGCCTGGGTGCTCAGGGACGGCCGCGTCACCTCCGCCCTGGTCGGGGCGAGCAGCCCGCAGCAGCTGGAGGACAGCGTCGCCGCCACCCGGAAGCTGGACTTCGACGCGGAGGAGCTGGCCCGCATCGACGCCGCCGTCAAGCAGTAGCCGTCCCGCGGTCGCCCGTCTCCCCGGCAGGGGCGGGACCCGTCGGCTCCGGGTGCCGGTGGCCGTCGCGGCACCCGGAGCGGAGGGGCTGAGAACCGGTCGGCCGGGGGGCGTGCATATGCCAGGGAGACTGGCCGGAAACGCGTGGTGACAGTGCTTCAGCCGTGAACATACTCGGTGTGCGGGACCGTTTCTGCGGGGGAGGCCACGTGCACGACGAGTTCCTGTGCCATGTCACGGCGTACGGCGTCTGCGACGGCCGGCGCATCGGCGTACCGCTCGGCACCTACCGTGCGCCCACCCTCGCGCTCGCCCTCTGGTGGCTGCGGGACCGCGCCTGCTGGATCGCCGAGCGCCTGGACCCGCGGCCGGAGGCCGAGCACTTACCCCCGGGCGCGCTCGTCCCCGTCCCGGACGACGTGCCCGACGTCCCCGCCGTGCTGCGCACCTGGTGCGCCGACCCGGCCCGGCAGGAGGAGGTCGCCGAGGCGCTGGCCGCCGGACGGCTGGTGCGCGTCGCCACCGGCGACGACACCACCGAGTACGAACTGCTCGCCGAGTCCGTGGACGCCCTGCGCATGCAGCGCGCCGCACCCGGCCTGGGCGTCCCCGTCGCCTAGCGCACCGTCCCTTCGCCTGGCGCACCGTCCCTTCCGGACGCCTCGCCGCCCGAGCGCACCGCAGCCTCCTGGGCGGCTCCCTCGCCCGAGCGCCACCGCAGCGGACCCATCGCACCGGGCACCCGCACGGACCAATCGGTAGAATTCAGGACATGGCGGAGCGGCCCAGCGCGCCGGAGCTCGTCCTGGAGACCGAGTCGGGCTCCACCCTGATCAGCCCGGTCCGTGAATACCACGTCGGACGCGACCCGTTGAGCGACATCGTCATCGACGACGCCCGGGTGTCCTGGCACCATGCCGTGCTGCGCGCGACCGACGGCCACTGGACGCTGGAGGACGCCCACAGCACCAACGGCACCTACGCCGACGGCAGTCGGGTGCACACCCGCGACGTCGGCCCCGGCACCGTCATCCGCTTCGGCCACGTCACCGAGGGACCCCGCGTGGTGCTCACCGCCCCCGCGCGCAACCGGCCCTCGGCGGTCGCCCACCCCGCCCTCACCCACACCTTCCGGCAGCCGACCTCCGTGCGCCCGCTGCCCACCCGCACCGTCCGCATCGGCCGCGCCCCCGACAACGACCTCGTCGTCGACGACCTGATGGTCTCCCGGCACCACGCCGAGCTGCACGTCCACGCCGACGGCGGCTACGAGATCGTCGACCTGGGCAGCCACAACGGCACTTACCTCAACGGTGTGCCAGTCCAGCGCCACGAGGTCGCCCAGGGCGACATCGTGGGCGTCGGCCACTCCGACTTCTGCCTGATCGGCGACGAACTCCAGCAGTACGTCGACACCGGCGAGGTCTCCCTCGACGTCCAGGACCTCACCGTCACCGTCGACCGGGGCCGCAAGACCCTGCTCGACCACGTCTCCTTCCCGGTCGGCGAGAAATGCCTGCTGGCCGTCGTCGGCCCGAGCGGCGCCGGCAAGTCCACCCTGATGAACGCGCTCACCGGACAGCGCCCCGCCGACGAGGGCACCGTCCTCTACGACGGCCGCGACCTCTACCACGACTACGCCGAGCTGCGGCAGCGCATCGGACTCGTCCCGCAGGACGACATCCTGCACACCCAGCTACGGGTGCACGCCGCCCTGTCCTACGCCGCCGAACTGCGCTTCCCGCAGGACACCGCCAAGGCCGAACGCCGCGCCCGGGTGGACGAGGTGATCCGCGAACTCGGACTCGAGGAACGTGCCCGCCAGCACGTGCACAGCCTCTCCGGCGGCCAGCGCAAACGGGTCAGCGTGGCGCTCGAGCTGCTGACCAAGCCGTCCCTGCTCTTCCTCGACGAGCCGACCTCCGGACTCGACCCCGGCATGGACCGCTCCGTGATGCAGATGCTGCGCGGCCTCGCCGACGACGGCCGTACCGTCATCGTCGTCACCCACAGCGTGCTCAGCCTCGACGTCTGCGACCGGCTCCTCGTCCTCGCCCCCGGCGGCAAGGTCGCCTACTACGGCCCGCCCGAGGAGGCCCTGCCCTTCTTCGGCTTCGACCACTGGCCGGCCGCCTTCGACGCCTTCGAGCACGACCAGGACCGCGACTGGGCGGAGGAGTACCGGCAGTCGCCCTACCACCGGCGCTACGTGGCCCGGAGCCCCGCACAGCCGCGGCGCCCCCGCGAGGAGGAGGAACCGGTCCCCGTCGTGCCGCGCCCCAAGCCGCGCCGCTGGGGCGCCCAGCTGAGCACCCTCGTCCGCCGCTACACCGCGGCCCTCGCCGCGGACCGCACCTTCCTGGTCATCATGATCGCGCTGCCGTTCGTGATGGGCGCCATGGCGCGGGCCCTCGCCGGCTCGGAGCTGACCCGCAAGTCCGCCATGAACGCGCTGCTGATCCTGTGCGTCGGAGCGGTCCTCACCGGGTCCGCCAACGCGGTGCGCGAACTGGTCAAGGAACGGGTGATCTACCAGCGCGAGCGGGCCGTGGGCCTGTCCAGATCGGCGTATCTGATGTCCAAGGTGGTCGTGCTCGGCACGGTCACCGCGCTCCAGGCGGTCGTGCTCACCCTCGTCGCGCTGTTCGGCGTCGATCTGCACGCACCGCGCGGCGACGGCGTGGTGATGCCGCCCCTTGCCGAGATCACCGTCGCGGTGGCGCTGCTCGCCTTCGCCGCGATGATGCTCGGGCTGCTGGTCTCGGCCGCGGTGCCCAAGGAGGAGGTGACGATGCCGCTGCTGGTGCTGCTCGCCATCGTCCAGGTCGTCTTCTGCGGCGCCCTCCTCTCCCTCGCCGGCGTGCTGGTCCTGGAGCAGGCCGCCTGGCTGGTGCCCGCCAGATGGGGTTTCGCCGCGATGGCCGGCACCATCGACCTGCCCGCGCTCTCACCGGGAGACCTCACCAGCGATCCGCTCTTCTCCCACCGGACGGGCGCCTGGCTGCGTTCCGTCGGCATGCTGCTCGTCCTGTCACTGGTCTTCGGACTCCTGGTCTCCCGCCTTCTGCGGCGCCAGGAGCCCGTGGTGATGCGGAAGTAGTGCCCGCGATGACCGCTCCCGCCTTCCGGCCCACGCACGTCGTCCCCGCCGACGGGCTCCCCACCTGGGAGAGCCCCGACCCGGGGCGCCCCAGCGTGCCGCTCGACCCGCTGCTGCCGGTGCAGCTGCTGCAGCGGCAGGGCGACTGGGGGCATGTGCTCTGCTCCAACGGCTGGTCGGCCTGGGTGGACGCCCGCCGCCTGCTCGCCGTGCCCCGGGATCCGCCCGCCGCCGGCGCGCCGATGGCCCGCACCGCCGACCCCCGGCCGCTGCTGCGGCGCACCGAGGAGACCCTGGCCCGCTACCGGGCCGCCGTCACCGAGCTGGCCGACGGCACCCTCGACGCCGGGACCTTCGCCGCCCGCACCCGCGGGCTGCGCATCGGCCTCGTCGTCGACGGCGAGTCCCTGTGGCTCTACGACCCCGGCCACGGGCGATGGCTCTACACGGACGGCACCACGCTGCACACCCACACGGTCGACACCGCCCCGGGCGCCGCGACTCCCGCGCCGGCGCATCCGCCCACCCAGGTGGTGCCGGAGGAGCAGGTGCCGGCCGCGCCGGGTGCGGGCGAGGGGCCCGCTCAGGCGGTGGGGGAGGAGCGGACCGAGGTGGTGACGGGGGAACCGGGGCGGCCGGCTCCGGAGCCGACCCGGGTGGTGGGGCCGGAGCCCGCCCGGCCCGGGGCCGGGGAATCCGGTCAGGGCGTGCGGCAGCCGACCGAGGTGGTGGCGGATGAGCCGGCGCGGATCGCGGGTGATGAACCGGCCGGGTCTCCTGCTGACGGCCCGGCCGTGCCCCTGGCCGAGGCACCCACGCAGGTCATGCCCGAGAAACCGGACCCGGCCGCAGCCGGGGAGCCCGCGCGAATCCCGCCCGAGGAGCCGAAGCGGGCCGTGCCCGACGAGCCCACCCGAGTCGTGCCCCGGGAGGGCGGCCGGCGGGACGGGGCGGAAGGTGACGGGGCATGACCGGGACCGGGGACACCAGCCTGTTCGCGGGACGGGCCGCCGATCTGACCGGGCGGCGCATCGCCGGGTACCGGATCGAGCGGGAGATCGGGCGCGGCGGCATGGCCGTCGTCTACCGCGCGCACGACCTGCGCCTGGACCGCACCGTCGCGCTGAAGCTGCTCGCCCCGGACCTCGCCCGCAACGACACCTTCCGCCGCCGCTTCACCCATGAGTCCCGTACCGCCGCGGCCATCGACCACCCGCACATCGTGCCCGTCTTCGAGGCCGGTGAGACCGAGGGCGTCCTCTACATCGCCATGCGCTACGTCGACGGCAGCGACCTGCGCCGCCTGCTCGACCGTGAGGGACCGCTGCCGGTCGCCACCGCGGTGCGCATCGCCGCCCAGGTGGCCTCCGCGCTCGACGCCGCCCACGAGCACGCCCTGGTCCACCGGGACGTGAAACCGGGCAACATCCTGGTCGCCCACGGCACCGACACCGACCACCCCGAGCACGTCTATCTCACCGACTTCGGGCTGACCAAGAAGTCGCTGTCCCTGACCGGCTTCACCACGGTGGGCCAGTTCGTCGGCACCCTGGACTACGTCGCCCCCGAGCAGATCTCCGGCCGCCCGGTCGACGCGCGCTGCGACGTCTACGGCCTCGCCTGCGTGGTGTACGAGACCCTCACCGGGCATCCGCCGTTCCTCCGCGAGGACGACATGGCCCTGCTGTGGGCCCATCAGTACGACCCCCCGCCGCCGGTGACCGGGGTCCGCCCCGACCTGCCGCCCGAGGCCGACGAGGTGTTCGCCAGGGCGCTGGCCAAGAACCCCGAGGAGCGTCACGCCTCCTGCCGGGAGTTCGTGGTCGCGCTGCGCGACGCCGCCGCGGGCGGAGCGCAGCCGGCCGGGAGCCCGGCCGTGCCGGGGGCCGGCCGGCTGCCCGAGCCGCCCCCGGACTGGGCCCGCCCGGCCTTCGGGCTGCGAGGCGCGTAGCCCGGACCGTCACCCGGCGCCGGCCGACACGGGCGCGTGCTGCTTCTCGCGCCGCCTGCGCAGCAGCAGCGCCAGGAGCGCGCCCAGGAATCCGGTGACCAGGCCCCACAGCAGCGCGAGCCCCAGCGCCCCCCACACCTGCGGATCGAGCAGCACCTGGCCGGTGAGCCCCTCGCCCAGATCGCCGATGCCGAGCACGGACAGGCCGAGCCGGGCGGAGACGCGGCCCACCAGGCAGACCATCAGCACCGTCAGCGCCAGCGCCACCGCCAGGTGCACGGCGTGCTGCCAGACCCGGATCCGCGGCGGCGCCACGGCCGCCATCACGAACGCCACCGTCAGCAGCAGTACCCCGGCGACGACCGGCAGCCACCACACCCGGCCGTCGTGCTCGGCGAGCGTGCCCAGGTCGAGCGTGGAGACGTCGGGGGTGCGCAGCACCTCGTCGAGCAGCTTCGGCATGGGCAGCCCGAAGGGCCCGTCCACCCTGCCGTTCCAGGTGGCGCCGAGCCCGATCGTCAGGGCGAGCCAGACGACATTGGGCAGGCCGAGCAGGATCACCGCGAAGGTCTCGGACGGATGGTCCCGGGTGGCGGCCACGACCAGGGCGATCACCAGACCGATGACCACGAAGGCCAGCAGCAGCTGCACCATCGCGTGCGCGGCGGGACGCACCGTCGTGTGGAAGCGCAGCAGCCGGCCCGGCAGCGGGGCGCCGCGCGCCACCATCAGGGCCAGCAGCAGGACGCCCGCCAGCCAGACCAGACCCACCAGCACGGTCAGCGGCACATTCGCGGCGAAGCCGACCTCCGGCCGGACCCCCAGCAGGTCACCGAGGTCGCTCAGTGCTCCCTCGCCGAGGGAGATCTCGAAGGTGTGGCGGGCGGTGCAGGCCAGTGCGAGCAGCGCGATCAGCCACAGCGCCAGAAACCGTGCGATCCATCCGGCCAGCTCGGGGGTGCCCGCCACCGCACGGTGCCGCAGCGGTCGCAGAAACCCCCAGCCGATCAGCAGCGCGCCGGTGAGCGTCACGGACAGCGGCATGACCGTCAGACCGCCCTCGGTGCCGGCCAGCGCGCCCGCGTCCCCGGACAGTTCCACCGTCCCGCCGACCGCGGTGACCACGGTCGCCGCGACCACCTTGGGGAACGACCCGGCCGGGAGGTCCGTGGCCCCGGCCGCCCACAGGCCCAGCGCGGCCACCACGACCATGGCGACCAGCCCGCCGAGCACCGTGGCCAGGGCCTGGAACCAGCCGTGGCGGGCGACCGCCCGGTCCGAGGGGGTGGTGCGTGCAGTCACGCTGCCACGCTAAGCAGGGCCCGCGCACGGCGCCTGCCGGGAGGTCCGTCCGCGTCGGGGCGGGAGGGCCCCGCGCCGGCCGGCGGTTCCGACCGCGTCGGCTTGCGGGCGGCGCACCCCGCGCACACACAATGAACGCGTAACGGAAGAAAAGTGATGAATCGGATCGCAACCGTCTGTGCGTGACTGCCCGGGGACCACCCGTGCGGGAAGAAGGGCTCGTGAGTGTCGAACCGCCGGACTCCGGCCGACCCACCGGACCCCCCTCCGGACCCCTGTCGGGCCGCTCCGAACCACCGTCGTCCTCGCCTCCGTCCCAGCCGCCGCCGTCCGGGCCGTCCGCCCGGCCGCCTTCGTCCGGGCGCCCTTCCGGGCCGCCTCCGTCCGAGCCGCCCGGCGGGGGCGGTGGCGACGGCAGCGCCGCCGGCGGGGGAGGCGAGGGGCCGCAGGAGCCGGGCCGCCGCCCGTGGTGGAAGTCGGTGGCCGGCATCTCGGTGGTCGCCGTGGCCGTGGTGGCGGCCGTGATCCTCGCCGTGGTCCTGGGCCGCTCCGACGGCGGCACCACGGCGGGCGGCGGAGGCGGCGAGGTCTTCCTGCAGGCCGCCGACTCACCCGGCCGGGATCCGTTCACCGAGTCGACCGCCGAGGACAGCACCGCCCCGACCGCCACCCCGTCCGCACCCACCGCCTCGGCCACGCCCGGCGGAGTGCGCGTGGTGGAGGGCGGACGCCCCGGTCTGTACGGCGGCACCCGCAACGACGCCGCCTGCGACGTCGAACAGCAGATCACCTACCTCCAGGACGTCCCGGCCAAGAACGAGGCCTTCGCCTCCGTGCTCGATCTCGAGCCCTCCCGCGTCCCCAACTATCTGCGCTCGCTCACCCCGCTGCAGCTGCGCCTGGACACCCGGGTCACCAACCACGGTTACCGAGACGGCGCCGCCGTCCCCTACCAGGCCGTCCTCCAGGCGGGCACCGCCGTGCTGGTCGACGACCGCGGGGTGCCGCGGGTCCGCTGCGCCTGCGGCAATCCGCTGACCGGACCCGTCGAGCAGTCCGACCCCCGCTACACCGGCGACCGCTGGCCCGGCTACGACCCGGCGAAGGTCGTCGTGGTCGAACCGGCGCCCGAGCCGGTCGGGAAGTTCGTCGTCCACGACCTCGAGGACGACAGCTGGTTCGAGCGAGAGCCCGGCGACAAGGGCAGGGCGGACAAGCCGACCCGTCCGCCGGGCAGGCCGAGCCCCTCGGACGACAGCGGCAGCCCCTCCACCGGAGGCACCGGCGAGGAGTCCGGGTGCCCGCCCGGTGAGGGGTGCCCGCCCGGCTCGCCCCCGCCGTCCGCCCCCCACTCCGAGCCCGGCGCCGGGGAGTCCCCGACGGACGAGGCGCCGAGCCGGGAAGGAGGCGAGGACGGCGGCTCGCCCGCCCCCGGCTCCTCGCAACCGCCCCCGCAGGGGTCCGGCACCGCGCCCGAGCCCGGAGCCGACGAGGCCCCGCCGGCCGCGTCCTGACAACCGACGTCCTGACGGACCGCACCCGTCCCGGTGGCCGTGCCCGCCGCCGGGACCACGGCGGACGTCCGCCCAGAGCTGCCGCCTACGCGGCTCAGATCCGGTCGGCGCGGGTGGCGCGGACCACCAGGGCGTAGTCGCCCAGTCCCAGCATCCGGTCGGCGCGCAGTTCGGTCCGGGAGGTACGGATCGTCTCGATGCGGCCGGTGACCGGGTCGAAGGCCGCGTCCAGCACGGTGCCGCGTTCCTCGCCGGTCTCGGTGAGCACCCGGCAGCCGAGCAGTTCGCGATGCGGTGCCTCTTGTTGTTGTTCCGGCTCGCCGGTGCGGGCCGCCTCGCCCGTGCCGGCGCGGATCACGACCCGGTCCTCCGTCACGGCGGCCACGTCGCGCCAGGGTGCCGCCGTCTCCCCGCGCAGCAGACCCCGCCGGATGCGCACATGGGTGACCGTCCCGGTCCCGGCGTCGACGGTCAGCGCACGCACCGTACCGAGCCGGCGGGCGCCCTCGTCCGTCAGCGCGGGCAGGCCCCGCACCCGGGAGAGGAGCATCACGGAAGAGCACTCCTTCGCCGCTGGTGGAACGCGCCGACCCGGGTGACGAAGTCCGGCAGGTCGTCGCTGACGTAGGTGGTGGCGTGCTCGGGGATGATCAGGGTCCGGCCGTCGGCGGAGCGGGTCTCGCCGCGCGGCACGTACACGCGGTGCCGGTGATGCCGCGAGCCCGGCGCCAGACCCCGGTGGGCGGCGAGCCGGAAGGCCACCACCTGGCCGCTGGTGCCGCCCCGGACCAGGACGTCCAGCACCGTGCCCACCGGTTCGCCCGCGTCCGTCGCCACCTGCGCCCCCAGCAGCCGCCCGCGCAGGGCGTCCCGGCGGGCCACCGACAGCGGCAGGTCGAACAGCGCGTCACGGTCGCGCACCATCACCGCGTGCCGGCCCAGGCGGTACACCGCCGGCCAGGGCAGGTCCCGCGGCAGCTGGCCCGACCACAGGGACCGGCCGGTGAGCGTGAAACTCGTGATCCGCTCGGCCGCCGGATCGAAGACGGCGTCCTTGACATGCGCGATCGCATCACCGCCCAGCGTCACCACGGGCAGGGTCGCCAGACACCGCACCGACATCAGTTCGTCCACGTCTGCCCGGGTTCCCCGGTGTGCTGTGGCCGACACGGATCGGCACGACTGCCTCGACGGACTCGGGGTACGAGCACAGATGCAGAGCGTCCGGCCAGCTCGCAGAGAGAAGCGCATGACCTACCACCTGGACGGTGCAGTGATTCCGACTGGTTTCGACGTGCCCGTGGAACCGCTGCGGCGGGCGGCACACTTCACCGGCGAGCCGGGCTGCATCGCCCAGGCGCGGGAGTTCGCCGCGCAGTTCCTCGACCAGCTCAGGAACGAGTGGTGCGCGAGCGTCGGCGAACGGGTCACCGGCGCCGTACTGCTGGTGGTGAGCGAACTCGTCACCAATGCCGACCGGCACAGTGAGGGCCCGTACATCCTGGAGCTGGAGGGCACCGACGCCTCGCTCACGGTGTCCGTCTACGACAGCTGCGCCGCGCCGCCCAGCGTCTTCCCGCGCGACCCCGAACGCGTCGGCCGCCACGGCCTCGAGATCGTGCAGGCGCTGGCCCGGGACATCCGGGTGGAGCCGGTGCCCGTCGGCAAGTGCGTGCGCGCGGTGCTCGACTTCGACGCGTGACCGCGTCCGGCCGCGAGCCCTGCGCCTTCACACGCCTGCACGTCTGACCCGGGCGCCGGCGCGCTTCCGGGCGGGAACCGGCGGCGAGTGCCGGGTGCCCTCCCCACGCGGTGCGGGCACCCGGGCGGCCGTGCGGCTCACGCGTGCCTCAGGCGCAGCCCAGCTCGCCCAGCATCCCCTGACGCAGCCGGGTGATGATCCGCTTGATCAGGCGGGACACATGCATCTGGGAGCAGCCGAGGCGCTCGCCGATCTCCGCCTGGGTGGCCTCCTCCACGAACCGCATGTGGATGATCTCCCGGTCGCGTTCGCTGAGTTCCGCCATCAGCGGCGCCAGCGCGTGGAAGTCCTCGACGAGCCGCAGCCCCTGCTCCTCCACACCGATGAAGTCGGCGAGGACCGCCTCACCGTGCTCCGGTCCGTCACCGGTGAGGGCGGCGTCCAGGGAGGAGGAGTTGTAGCCGTTCGCCGCGATCTGGCCCTCGACGACCTGCTGCTCGGTGATGTTCATCAGCGTGGCGAGCTCGGCGACCGTCGGCTCGCGGTCCAGCCGGCTGGCCAGCTCCTCGCGGGCCCTGGCCAGCTCCACCCGCAGCTCCTGCAGCCGCCGCGGCACGTGCACGGCCCAGGTGGTGTCACGGAAGAAGCGCTTGATCTCGCCCACGATGTAGGGCAGCGCGAAGGAGGTGAACTCGACCTCGCGCGACAGCTCGAACCGGTCGATGGCCTTGATCAGACCGATCATGCCGGTCTGGACGATGTCCTCCATGTCGTCGCCGCGGCCGCGGAACCGTCCGGCCGCGAACCGCACCAGCGACATGTTCATCTCGATCAGCGTGTTCCGCGCGTACTGGTACTCGTGCGTGCCCTCCTCCAGCTCCGTCAGACGGCGGAAGAACTGGCGGGACAGCTCCCTGGCGTCGCGCGGGGCGACGCTGCGCGGGTCGGCGACCCCGGGAAGACTTCCGTCACCCGTTGCGGCCTCGGTGCCCTGATCGACCTGCGCCTGCGCCCGGATCACGGGGGTCTCCATTGCCTCTCCCCACGAACGTCACGGCGGACTGTGTGCCTGGACCTGCGAGACCCCGGGTACCCCCGGCCTTGCGATGCATGCCGTCCGGTTTCTGCAGGGCTCAGCGTAGGCCCGATCGGGCGACCCGGCACCTCGGGCGCGGGACTGCGCAGCCGCCCGGAGAGCGGCGCTTCACTCTGGGCGGAACGCCGCTGCCTTCCCTCGGCGGCCGCGATTCCTAGGCTGAGAGGGTGAACGATCGAGCGCCCGACCACGCCCACGTCATCCCGCTGCGGCCCCGGAGCACGCGCCGGGACCGCCCGACCCGCGAGCAGCCGGGGCCGCCCCGCACCGCGGACGCGCCGCCACGCCCCTTCCCGGCCCCCGCCGCCCCGCCGCCGGGCCCTGCCCCCGCCCCTGATCCCAAGGAGCCGCTGTGGCGGGACCTGGTGGGTGAGGTGCTGCGCCGGGAGCGTCAGGAGCAGGAGCGGACGCTGAAGGACGTCGCCGAGGCCGCCCGGATCTCCATGCCGTACCTGTCGGAGGTGGAGCGGGGCCGCAAGGAGGCCTCCTCGGAGGTCCTCGCGGCCGCTGCCCGGGCCCTCGGCCTGAGTCTGGGCGACCTGCTGGCCCGGGCCCAGGGCGAGCTGGTCCGCATCACCTCCCGCCGCACGGCCCGCGACCGTGCGGTGCCGCGGTCCCCGCACAACGGACTCTGCCTGGCCGCCTGAGACGGGCGCGGGACGCCGGGCGGTCCGCCGGTCTCCGCATGCCGCCGGGCGGCCCGCACCATCCGGCTCCGCCCGGCCTCTCACACCCGGACGAGGCGCCGGCTCAGCACCTCGTCGGCCAGGCCGTAGGACACGGCCTCCTGCGCGGTGAACACCTTGTCGCGGTCCATGTCCGCCCGCAGCGTCTCCACGTCGTGGCGGGTGTGCCGGGACAGCACCTCTTCCACCTGGGAGCGGATCCGTACCATTTCCTTGGCCTGCAGCGACAGGTCCGACGCGGTGCCGCGCGCCCCGCTGGAGACGGGCTGCCCGAGCAGCACCCGGGCGTGCTCCAGCACGAACCTCCGGCCGGGATCGCCGCCCGCCAGCAGCACCGCCGCCGTGGACGCCGCCTGCCCGACGCAGAACGTGGAGACGGGCGCCTGCACGAACGTCATGGTGTCGTAGATCGCCATCAGCGAGGTGTACGAGCCGCCGGGGGAGTTGATGTAGATCGAGATCTCGCTCTCCGGTGCCGCGGACTCCAGATGCAGCAGCTGTGCGATGACGACATTGGCCACGCCGTCGTCGATCTCGGTGCCGAGGAAGATGATCCGTTCGGACAGCAGCCGGCTGAACACGTCGTAGGAGCGCTCGCCCTGCGGGGTGCGCTCGACGACGTTCGGAATCGTGTAGGTCCCCATCACTGCAGTCCCATCCGCCGCCGGTGCGCGCCGGGGAGGATGTCGCTCAGCGACTCCACGACGCGGTCGATCATCCCGTACTCGCGTGCCTGCTCGGCGGTGAACCAGCGGTCCCGGTCGCCGTCGCGGGAGATGGTCTCCGGGGTCTGCCCGGTGTGCTCGGCGGTGATCTCCTCGATGGTCCGCTTGGTGAACTCCAGGTTCTCCGCCTGGATCTCGATGTCGGCGGTGGTGCCGCCGATGCCACCGGAGGGCTGGTGCATCATGATGCGCGCGTGCGGCAGGGCGTAGCGCTTGCCCGCGGTGCCCACGCTCAGCAGGAACTGCCCCATGCTCGCGGCGAACCCCATGGCGACCGTGGACACGTCGTTGGGGATCAGCCGCATCGTGTCGTAGATCGCCAGGCCCGCGTGCACGGACCCGCCGGGGCTGTTGATGCACAGGCTGATGTCGGTGCGCGGGTCCTCAGCGGAGAGGATCAGCAGCTGGGCGCAGACCCGGTTGGCCGACACCTCGTCGACCTGGGTGCCGAGCAGCACGATGCGCTGCGCGAGCAGCTGGGCGGCGAGCTGGTCGTCGAAGCGGGTCAGGGGCGTGTCGCCGTCTTCCGCCCGCGGTTGCAGCATGGTCGGTGGTGCCATGGGAACTCCTCGTGGTGGCGCGGATGCCGTCGGCTCCACTGTCGGCCGCGGACGCCGCCCGCCGGCCGTTTCTCTGCCCCCGGCAGATTCGCCACGGGCAGAGCGTCACCCGGTTCGGGCGGCACTCGCCGGTGGCCGATGAGTTCCGGGCCCCCGGGCGGTCGGTACAGGTGAACGCGCGCCGACCGGCGCCGCACCCACGGGAGGAACCATGACCGCCAAGGGCTTCACCACCTGCCTCTGGTTCGACGGCCAGGCCGAGGAGGCCGCGAACTTCTACGTCTCCGTCTTCAAGGACTCCAGCCTCGGCGACACCCTGCACCACACCGAGTCGAGCCCCGGCTCCGAGGGCAACGTGCTGACCGTGGAGTTCGTGCTCAACGGGCAGCGGTTCGTCGCGCTGAACGGCGGGCCCGACTTCCAGTTCAGCGAGGCGATCTCCTTCGAGATCGACTGCGAGAACCAGGCGGAGGTCGACCACTACTGGGACAAGCTCGTCGAGGGCGGCGGCGAGCACGGGCCGTGCGGCTGGCTCAAGGACCGCTACGGAGTCTCCTGGCAGGTCACCCCGATCCGGCTGACCGAGATGCTGAAGGATCCCGACCGGACCAGGGCCGACCGCGTGATGAAGGCCATGATGCAGATGCACAAGCTCGACATCGCCGAGCTGGAGAAGGCGTACGCCGGCGAGTGATCGCCACACGGCGCGGGCCGGGCGGGGCCGCCGGGACACCCCCGCCGCCGGCCCCGCCCGTCGGCTCTGCCCGCCCCTCCCTGATCACCCGCGTGCTGCGCGGAATGCCCGGGGGAGCGGGCCGGGCGGTCCGCGGGGGGCCGACGTGGTGGGAGCCCACGCGGGCGCCCCGGCGGTCACCTGCGGCTCGGCGCGCGAGGCGCCCCGCGGGTGACTAGCGTGAGGAACCGGAGATCCCCGTCGAAACCCTCACAGACGCCCACAGACATCCCCCACGGGGATCCTGCACAGGGAGAAGGTCGGGACCATGGCCGTGTCACCCGAGGGCGCCCCTTGCTGGGCCGACGCGATGTTCAACGACGTCGAGGGAGCCAGGCGGTTCTACGGCGACGTCCTCGGCTGGACCTTCGGCGAGTCGTCGTCGGAGTACGGCAACTACACCCTCGCCTACGCCGGCGGCAGGGCGGCCGCCGCGGTGGTCCCGCCCATGCCGGGGCAGGCGGGCAAGTCGCAGTGGTGCCTGTACCTGGCCTCGCCGGACGCGGCGGACACCGCGCGGAAGATCCGTGACAACGGCGGCGAGATCCTGATGGAACCGATGCAGGTCGCCGACTTCGGCTGGATGTGCCTGGCCCGCGACCCGGGCGGTTCGGTGTTCGGCGTCTGGCAGGCCGGCAGCCACCCTGGCTTCGAGACGGAGGAGGGCCGGCCCGGTGCGTTCGCCTGGGCGGAGGTCTTCACCCGCGAGCCCGCCGCGTCGGACGCGTTCTTCCCGGCCGTCTTCGGCTACACCAGCCGCGAGATGCAGGACGAGTCGATGGACTTCCGGGTGTACTACCTCGGTGAGCGGCCCGCGCTGGGCCGGATGGAGATGGGCGACGACTTCCCGCCCGAGGTGCCGCCCTACATCAACGTCTACTTCGGCGTCACCGACTGCGACGAGGCCGTGTCGAAGGCCACCGGGCTCGGCGGCGTGCTGCAGTTCGGGCCGATGGACACCCCGTTCGGCCGCGTCGCCGCGCTGACCGACCCGCAGGGCGCCGCCTTCTCGGTCATCGACACCACGAAGGCCGAGGGCGAGATGCCCCCGATGACCGAGGTGTGAGCGGCGCGCAGGGGCCCCGGTCACCGCTTTCCCGGTGGCCGGTACGGGCCGATGGGCTCCGCCGGGGCCGTCCCCCGGGCATGGCATGATCGGGGGATGCGTGAACGTGTTGTGGCCGCTTGCGACGGAGCCTCGAAGGGAAACCCCGGACCCGCCGGCTGGGCCTGGGTGATCGCCGACTCCTCCGAGACCCCGGTCCGCTGGCAGGCGGGGGCGCTGGGCAGGGCCACCAACAACGTCGCCGAGCTCACCGCTCTCGAGCGGCTGCTCGCGGCGACCGATCCGGACGTGCCGCTCGAGGTCCGTATGGACTCGCAGTACGCCATGAAGGCCGTCACCACCTGGCTGCCAGGCTGGAAGCGCAACGGGTGGCGGACGGCGGCCGGCAAGCCGGTCGCCAATCAGGAACTGGTGGTCCGCATCGACGAGCTGCTCCAGGACCGCACCGTCGAGTTCCGCTACGTGCCCGCCCACCAGGTCGGCGGCGACCCGCTCAACGACTTCGCCGACCGCGCCGCCAGCCAGGCCGCCGGCGAGCAGCGCGACGCCGGCAGCGAGCTGGGTTCGCCCGAGCCACCGCCCGCCCCCGCCGCCCCGGCGGGCCGGGGCGGCGGCAGACGCAGGAACGGCACCGCGGCCCGCACCTCCCGGTCCCGCTCCGGATCCTCCGCACGCACCATCAAGGCGAAGTTCCCCGGCCGCTGCTCGTGCGGCCGCTCCTACGCCGCCGGGGAGCCGATCGCCAGGAACGACCGCGGCTGGGGGCACCCGGAGTGCCGGACCGCCGGCAGCGCCTGACACCGGGTCCGGGCCGGGCGCGGCGCGTTCAGGCGTCGTAGGTGTAGTGCGGCGTGTGGTCCAGCAGGTCCGCCGGGGTCATGTCGTGCCACGGCCGCAGCGTCTCGTCGAGGTCCACCACGTCGGGCGTGCCGCCCGTCGGCAGATAGCCGGAGCGGGGGTGGCGGCGCTGCCATTCGGCCCACAGCTTGTCGATGTAGGCGTGGTGCAGCCAGAACACCGGGTCGTTGGGCGACGCCCCGGTGGCCATGTGCCCGCCGACCCAGACGTGCACCCGGTTGTGCAGATTGACGCCCCGCCAGCCCTCCAGGTGATTGCGGAAGCCGTCGGAGGCGCTGTTCCACGGCGGCATGTCATAGGTGGCGATCGACAGCACCGACTCCACCTCCGCCCGGGTGGGCAGCTGCCACCCGCCGGAGCCGAGCGACCGTCTGAGGAACGAGCGCCCGTCGACCCGGACGTTGATCGGCCAGTTCCCGCTGCTCGCCGCGAACGGGCCGTCCATCACCTGGCCGTCCCGGCTGCGTCCGGTGCCGCCCATGAAGTCCGGCGCCCACAGGGAGGAGCGAGGGGAGTTGTCCGCGGTCCAGTCCCAGTAGGGCAGCGCCACCGACGGGTCCACCGACTGCAGCGCCCGCTCGAACTCCAGCAGGAGTCTGCGGTGCCAGGGCAGGAAGGACGGTGAGCGGTGGCCGGTCCGCTCGCCGTGATCGGTGTCCGACATGATGAAGTCGTTGTGCAGGGAGACGAACGAGTCGTAGCGGCCGCTGCGCTTGAGCTCGAGCAGCGCGGCGACGAACCGGCGCTTCTCCTCGGCGGTCAGCAGGGCCTGGTTCTTGCGGACGGTCATGTGCGGGTGGCTCCCGGAGTACGTGCGAGTGCGGGTGGTGCTGCCTGCGATGCGGTTCAGACGGCTGCGGGGAAGGGCAGCAGCGCCGCGCCCTGCAGCTCGTCCACCGCGGCGCGCGCCGCGGCACGCGGGGTGGGCACCGGCTGGTAGTGGCTGACGACGCTGATCCAGGTGCCGTCGGCGTTGCGCATCACATGCAGCTCCACGCCGTCGATGAACACGGCGTAGTCGTCGCCGTGGTGGTGGCCGCCCGAGGTGCGGGGCCGGCCCTGTAACCGGCGGCCCTTGTACACCTCGTCGAAGGCGCCGGGCGCCTCGTGGTGGTGGCCGGCGGCGCGGGCGGCCGGGGCGAGGGCCGCGGAGGCGCCCGCGGCCGCGGTGAGGACGGCCGCGGCGGTGAGCGCGCCGCGTCGGCTGATCTCCGGCATGCGAATCCCCCTGAAAGGTTCGTTCGGGTGAGGTCCGCCGTATGCCTATCGGCCGCGCCGCCGGCGGTGGAAATCGCCGGGGGGCGGTTGGCCCGGATCCGGGCAATTCCACTCATGCGGTACAGAGTTGAATCAAGACGATCTTGCTGTCCGGCCGGGCGGCACCTTCATGGAGGGGGATATTCCGCTCCGCTCGTGGAGCCGGCGTGTGCGTTCTTCCGCGCCGGGCGCCCGGCACGTGGCGCAGGTCACCGCGCGAGATTGACGAGATCGAGGCGACTGCGCGAACCGGGGCACGGCCGGCCGGCGGAAGGCGTCCCGGCCTCGCCCGTTGCGAACGGCATCCCGGCCGACCGCCGGAGATGATCGCCCCCGCGACCGGCGGGTGGCCGGGAGCGGTGACAGACTGGCCGTCATGGAAGAGCGCACATTCCACAGGTCCGGGCAGCACGCCTCCGTCATCGGTCTGGGCACCTGGCAGCTCGGGGCGGACTGGGGCGACGTCGACGACAAGCAGGCCCACGCCGTCCTGGAGGCCGCGGCCGAGTCCGGCGTCAGCTTCTTCGACACCGCCGACGTCTACGGCGACGGGCGCAGCGAGCAGACCATCGCCTCGTTCCTCGGCGGACGCCCCGACCTGCATGTGCTGGTCGCCACCAAGATGGGCCGGCGCGTCGAGCAGATCCCCGAGAACTACGTCCTGTCCAACTTCCGCGCGTGGAACGACCGGTCACGCCGCTACCTCGGCGTCGACCGGATCGACCTGGTGCAGCTGCACTGCCCGCCGACGCCCGTCTACTCCCGCGACGAGGTCTTCGACGCCCTCGACACCCTGGTGGCCGAGGAGCGCATCGCGGCCTACGGAGTCAGCGTGGAGACCTGCGCCGAGGCGCTCGCGGCGATCGCCCGACCGAACGTGGCCAGTGTGCAGATCATCCTCAACCCGTTCCGCATGAAGCCGCTGCGCGAGGTGCTGCCCGCCGCCCGGGAGGCCGGGGTCGGCATCATCGCTCGCGTGCCGCTGGCCTCCGGACTGCTCTCCGACAAGTACACCAAGGACACCGTCTTCCCGGAGAACGACCACCGCACCTTCAACCGGCACGGCGAGGCCTTCGATCAGGGCGAGACCTTCTCCGGCGTCGACTACGCCACCGGTGTGCAGGCCGCCGCCGAGTTCGCCGCCCTCGCCCCCGAGGGGTACACACCCGCCCAGCTGGCGCTGCGCTGGATCCTGCAGCAGCCCGGCGTCACCACCGTCATCCCCGGCGCCCGCTCGCCCGAGCAGGCCCGCGCCAACGCGGCCGCAGCCCGCCTGCCCGAGCTGTCCGACGCCACCATGGAGGCGGTCCGCGGGCTGTACGAGAGGCGGATCAAGGATCAGGTGGAGCACCGCTGGTAGCTGCACGGCGCCGGCCGGATGCCCATGCGGGAGTCACGGAGGAGCAGGGCGCGAGGCCTCGTCAGCCCGGGCGGCCGACGGTGAGCCCCGCCGCGGTGGCGAGGTCGAAGCGGTCGTCGACGGCGACCACGTCACGGCCGGCGGCGTCCAGCAGGGAGGCGGCGATCGCCGCGCGCATCCCGCCGGCGCAGTGCACCCACACCGTGCCGTCCGGCACCTCGCCGAGGCGCGCGTGCAGCTCGTGGACGGGGATGTGGACGGAGCCGTCGATGCCACCGCCCGCGCGCTCCGAGCGGCGGCGCACGTCCAGCACGACGGGATCGTCCCCGCGCCGGCGGGCCGCGGCGAGGTCGGCGAAGCGGGCGCGGCGGAAGGAGGCGAGCCGCTCCCCCTCACGGATCCAGCCGGCCGGGTCGCCGGTGGCGGCGGCCGCCGGACGGTCGATGCCCACCCGGGTCAGCTCCCGCTGGGCGGTGGCGATCTGCTCCGGTGTCCGGGCGAGCAGGGTGACGGGCCTGCCCCACGGCATCAGCCAGGCCAGGTAGGTGGCGAGCCTGCCGTCGACCTCGACGTTGTACGACCCGGCGACATGCCCCTCGGCGAAGGCGGTGCGGCTGCGCAGGTCCACCACCCACTCCCCGGCCGCCAGCCGGGCGGCGATCTCCGCGGCGTCCGCCCGCCCGGGCGGGGTGAGGTCGACCGGCGCGGGGCCGGCGGCGTTGGCCGGGCCCATGTGCGCGTAGTAGGCGGGCACGTCGTCCAGTCCGGCGAGCAGCCGGGCGACGAAGGTGTCGGCGTCCAGGGTCAGCGCGTCGTTGGTCCCCCGTTCCTTGCCGATCGTGGTCGCCTCCCCGTCGGCCTGGGTGGAGGAACAGAAGCTGCCGAACCCGTGGGTGGGCAGCACCCGCACCTCGTCGTCCAGCTCGTCGGCCAGCCGGTGGGCGGAGGCGTGCTGGGCGCGGGCCAGCTGCTCGGTCAGCCGGGGCTCGACCAGGTCGGGGCGGCCCACGGCACCCAGGAGCAGGGATCCGCCGGTGAACACCGCCACGTCGCGCCCGTCCTCGGCGAGGGCGTAGGAGGTGTGGTGCGGGGTGTGCCCGGGGGTGGCGATCGCGCGCAGCCGCAGGCCCGCATCGACGGTCACGGTGTCGGCGTCGGCGACGGGGGTGCGGTCGAACGACACCTGTGCACCGGCCGGCACCAGGTAGCGGGCGCCGGTGACGCGGGCCAGCTCCAGACCGCCGCTGACGTAGTCGTTGTGCACATGGGTCTCGGCCACGAGGGCGATGCGCGCCCCGCGCCGGGCCGCCGCGCCGATGACCCGGTCGATGTCCCGCGGCGGGTCGATCACCGCCGCGGCGCCGGGGCCGCCGGCCAGATAGCTCCGGTTGCCCAGCGCTTCGGACGCCAGTGTGTCGACGAAGAACACGGCTCCGACTCCTCTCGGACGATTCACCCCGGGCACCCCGGGAGGTGTCAGGCTCCACCCCGCAGCTGTACCGAGGGGTCACTCCGCCATCAGCGCGGCACGGCCCGCCTCGAGCCGGGCGACCGGCACACGGAACGGGGAGCAGGAGACGTAGTCGAGACCCGCGGCGTGGAAGAAGTGCACCGAATCCGGGTCCCCGCCGTGCTCGCCGCACACGCCGAGCTGCAGACCGGGCCGGGCGGCGCGCCCCTCGGCGACCGCGATCTGCACCAGGCGCCCCACGCCCTGACGGTCGATCGTCTCGAACGGGGACACCGAGAAGACGCCCTTGTCGAGGTAGGCGGAGAAGAAGGCCGCCTCGACGTCGTCCCGGGAGAAGCCCCATGTGGTCTGGGTCAGGTCGTTGGTGCCGAAGGAGAAGAACTCGGCCTCCTCGGCGATGAGTCCGGCGGTGAGCGCGGCCCTCGGCAGCTCGATCATCGTGCCGACCGGGCAGTCCAGCGGCATCCCGGACTCCGCGGCGACGTCGGCGAGCACCCGGTCGACCTCCTCGCGCACCAGGCGCAGCTCCTCGACCGTGTCGACCAGCGGCACCATGATCTCGGCCCGCGGGTCCCCGCCCGCGCGCCTGCGCTCCACCACCGCCTCGGCGATCGCCTGCACCTGCATGCCGACCAGCCCGGGGGCCACCAGACCGAGGCGCACCCCGCGCAGGCCCAGCATCGGGTTCTCCTCGTGCATCCGGTTGACCGCCTCGAGCAGTTGCGCGTCGTGCTCGCTGGGCGGGATGCCGCGGGCCTCGTCGGCGGCCAGGCGCACCGCGAGTTCGGTGCGGTCGGGAAGGAACTCGTGCAGTGGCGGGTCCAGCAGCCGGATGGTGACCGGCAGACCGTCCATGGCCTCCAGGATCCCGGTGAAGTCCTGCCGCTGCAGCGGCAGCAGCGCCCCGAGGGCCCGGTCCCGCTCCTCGGCACTGCGGGCCAGGATCATCGCCTCGACCAGCCGCCTCCGCTCACCGAGGAACATGTGCTCGGTGCGGCACAGACCGATGCCCTCCGCCCCGTAGCGGCGGGCGCGGGCCGCGTCCTCGGGGGTGTCGGCGTTCGCCCTGACCTCCAGCCGGCGCACCGTGTCGGCGTGCTCCATGGCCCGTGCCACCGCGTCGACCAGCGCGTCCGCACGTTCCCCGGTCTCGAAGTACCGCGCCACCGCCGAGTCCACCAGCGGGACCTCGCCCACGTACACGGCGCCCGCCGAGCCGTCCACGGAGATCACGGTGCCCTCCTCCACGGTGGTGCCGCCGGCGGTGAAGCAGCGGCGCTGCGGATCGACGGTGATCTCCTCGGCGCCGCACACGCACACCGTGCCCATACCGCGGGCGACCACGGCCGCATGAGAGGTCTTGCCGCCGCGGCTGGTGAGCACGGCCCGGGCGGCGACCATGCCCGGCAGGTCGTCCGGGTTGGTCTCCTCCCGCACCAGGACGACCTTCTCCCCGGCGGCGGCCCGCCGTACCGCCTCGGCGGAGTCGAACACCGCCGTGCCGACGGCGGCGCCGGGGGAGGCCGGGATGCCGTGCGCCAGCGGGGCACCGGCCGAGGAGGCGTCGAACCGGGGGAACATCAGCCGGACCAGCTGGTCGCCGCGGACCCGGGTCAGCGCCTCGTCGGCGGTGATCAGCCCCTCGTCGGCCACCGCGGCGGCGATGGTGAAGGCGGCCTCGGCGGTGCGCTTGCCCACCCGGGTCTGCAGCATCCACAGCCGGCCGCGTTCGATGGTGAACTCGATGTCGCACAGGTCACGGTAGTGCGCCTCCAACGCCGCCATGTGGCCGCGCAGTTGCTGGTACGCCTCGGGGGCGATCCGGGCGAGGTCGTCCAGCGGCACCGTGTTGCGGATGCCCGCGACGACGTCCTCGCCCTGCGCGTTGGCCAGATAGTCGCCGTACACACCGGGCCGGCCGGTCGCCGGGTCGCGGGTGAAGGCCACGCCGCTGCCGGAGTCGGGGCCGAGGTTGCCGAAGACCATGGTCTGCACGGTGACGGCCGTGCCGAGGTCGTCCGGGATGTGCTCGCGCTTGCGGTACAGCCGCGCCCGTTCGCCGTTCCACGAGTCGAAGACGGCCAGCACCGCCCGGTGCAGCTGCTCGGCCGGCGACTGCGGGAAGTCCTCGCCGGTCTCCCGGAGGATCAGCTTCTTGTACGTCTGAACCAGGCCCGCCAGATCGGCCGCGCCAAGCCCCAGGTCGTCCGCGGCTCCCACCTCCTGCTTGAGGCTCTCCAGGGCCCTGTCGAACAGGGCGCCGTCGACGCCCATCACCGTGGAGCCGAACATCTGGACGAGACGGCGGTAGGAGTCCCAGGCGAACCGCTCGTCACCGGCGGACTTCGCCAGGCCCAGCACCGAGTCGTCGTTGAGACCGATGTCGAGGATCGTCTCCATCATCCCGGGCATGGAGTGCCGCGCACCCGAACGCACCGACACGAGCAGCGGATCGTCGGGCTGCCCCAGCCTCCGCCCCGCGGACCGCTCCAGCGCGGTGAGATGCTCCCGGATCTCGCCCGCCAGACCCTCCGGCTCGCTGCCGGTGGCGAGGTAGGCGCGGCAGGCCTCGGTGCTGACGATGAAACCGGGCGGCACGGGCAGCCCGAGGCGGGCCATCTCGCAGAGATTGGCGCCCTTGCCGCCCAGCAGGCCGGCCTGGTCCCGGCCGCCCTCACTGAACGCGTACACATAGCGGACCATGTGGGTGCTCCTTCTCAGGACCGGTCATGGCGTCTTGCGCGGTTCGGGCCCGTTCAGGGGCCCGGCCGGGGGCTCCTCGCCGCCCTGGTCGAGGCGGAAGGGCGGGTACTCGTCGGTGAGCAGCGCCGCGTAGGCGGCCACCCGCAGCACCCAGCGGTTCAGGCCGAGCAGCAGGTCGTACAGGCCGCGCGGGTAGAGGCCGGTGAACGCCAGGGCGACACCGGCGAACAGGGCGAGCAGCCCGATGAGGCCGCCGTTGAACCAGGCCATGCGGGCTCCGCCGAGGAAGAATCCCAGGACCAGGTAGTGCGGCAGGACGAGCAGCCACCACTTCACCAGCACCAGGCCGCGCGAGAGGTGCCCGGGATACTCCAGGTCCCAGTGGGCCGGATAGTCGGGCACGTCGGCGAGGGTGAACGGCGGGTAGCGGTCGGTGCCCAGCGTGCCGTAGGCGTAGTACGCCACACGCCAGTTCCAGCGCAGTACACCGGTGGTGAAGTCGAACAGGGGCCGCGGGTAGCGGCCGGTGAACAGGATCGCGAAGAAGGCCACCACGCTCACCACCAGGACCGCCACCCACAGGAACAGCAGCACGATGTGGTGGGGGAGGGCGAGCAGCCATTTGACCAGCCACAGCCAGCGCGACAGCGGCTCGTCGAGCCGGGCGGTCAGCCGGGCCGGATACACCCCGGGGCTCGCCGGACCGGCCGGCGGGGAGGTGACGTGTGTGCTCATGGCGACCGGTCCCTTCGGAAGCCGGTGACGATCACGAGCGGCGAAGCGGTGCGTGGTCGTCCTTCTCCTGCTGGACCCCCTCGTTCCAGCATCCGTGAAAGCGGCCGAGTCCGCAGGGGCCGACCGGGCCACCGGCAGGGACCACCGGCACCGTGGCGGCACCCGGCCGCCGAGGCCGGCCTGGACGTGGACGAACGGTGCGAGAGGCGCCTGGAGGTGCCTGCCATGACTGGCGCGGACGGACGCCGGCCGATCGGGGTCGGGGTCGACCCCGACCCCGGTGAACGCCTGGCACTGGCCTGGGCCGCCGACGAGGCGCGGCGCCGCGGCCTCCCGCTGCGGCTCCTGCACGCCCAGGGAACCCCGGTCGGCGGCTACCGGTCCGGGGAGGCTGGGCCGTCCTGGGAGCAGTGGAACCGGGAACTGCACGGGCCGGGCGAGCGGCTGCTCAGGGACGCGGTGTCCTTCGTGGAGTCCCGGCAGCCCGAGGTGGAGGTCTCGGCGCTGCTGGCCGAGGGCGAGCCGGCGTGGGTCCTGCACGAGGAGTCCCGCCACGCCTCCCTGGCCGTGGTCGGCTCCCGGCATCCCGGCAGGCCGCGGACTGTTCTCCGCCGCGTGGCACTGCCGCTCGCGGCCCACGCCTCCTGCCCGGTCGTGGTCGTACCCGAGGCGGAGCACACCGCCACCGGGCAGCCCCCGTACCTCGTGGCCGGCGTCGACGGCAGCCCGCACTCGGCGGCCGCGGTGGACCCGGCGGTCGAGGAGGCGGCCCTGCGCGGCGCACGGCTGCGGGCGCTGTACGTGTGGCATCCGCCGCTGCTCGGAGTCCTCGACGAGCACGCGGCGACGGAGGAGTGCCGCCGCGTGCTCGCGGAGACGGTCGCCGGCCGCACCGGCACCCACCCCGACGTGGAGCTGCACCCGAGGTCGTCCGCGGCCACCCGGTGCGGGTCCTCACGGACGCCTCCGAGCACGCTCTCGGCCTGGTCGTCGGAACCCGCGGACACGGGGGTCTCGCCGGCACGCTGCTGGGCTCGGTGAGCCAGGGCGTGATGCGTCATGCCCCCTGCCCGGTCATCACGGTCCCGGCGTGAGACGGCGCGGACCTCCGCCGCGATGGCGGTGCCCCCCGACTCGTCGGAGGGTGGAGGGGAGGGGGAGTGAGGGACGGATGGTCCGCGCGCCGGCCGTCCCCACCAAGGCGTGGGGACGGCCGGACACGGCCGAGGAGGCGACCCACATGTCCGACGCGACCACCACCGACCTGTACGAGGTGACCATGGTCATGTCCTACCTCCGGGAGGACATGACCGCCCCCGCGACGTTCAGCCTCTTCGCCCGGGATCTGCCGGACGAACGGGGCTTCCTGGTCGCCGCGGGACTCGAACCGGCCCTGGACTACCTGTCCGGCCTGCACATCGGCCCCGAGGACGTCGAGGCCTTCGCCACCGCGCTGCACCGCCCGCCCGAGGACCTGCGGCACCTGCTCGGCCTGCGGTTCACCGGGGACGTGCGGGCGGTTCCCGAGGGCCGGATCGTGCTGGCCGGGGAGCCCCTGCTGGAGGTGACCGCGCCGCTGCCCCAGGCGCAGCTCGTCGAGACCTTTGTGCTCAACCAGCTGAACCACCAGACCGCGGCCGCCTCCAAGGCCGCGCGGTGCGTCATCGCGGCAGCGGGGCATCCGGTGGTCGACTTCTCGCTGCGCCGCACCCACGGCCCGCAGGCGGGGTTCGCCGCGGCGCGCGCGGGCGCCATGGTGGGCTTCGCCGGGACCAGCAACGTGGCCGCGGCCACCGAGCTGGGCATCCCCGCCGTCGGCACCATGGCCCACTCCTACATCGAGGCGTTCGCCGACGAGGAGGAGGCCTTCCGGGCCTTCGCACGGGCGCATCCCGGTCCGGTGGCCTTCCTGGTGGACACCTACGACACCGAGGAGGGCGTGCGCACCGCGGCCCGCGTCCTGAAGGAGCTCGGCCCCCGGGTCAGCGAGGGCGGCTCCGGGATACGGCTGGACAGCGGCGATCTCGGGGCCCTGGCGGCACGGGCCCGTGCCCTCCTCGACGACGCCGGCCTGCCCCGCGTGGGCATCATCGCGAGCGGCGGCCTGGACGAGTACGCCATCGAGGACCTGGTGCGCTCGGGCGCCCCGGTCGACACCTACGCCGTCGGCACCCGCGTGGGCGTGTCGGCCGACGCACCGTACCTGGACACGGCGTACAAGCTGGTGGAGTACGACGGCCGCCCGGTGATGAAGCTGTCCTCGGCGAAGGCCACGGCGCCCGGCCGCAAGCAGGTGTTCCGCGGGCCCGAGGGCGCCGATGTGATCGGCCTGGCCGACGAGCAGCCGCCCGACGGGGCGACGCCCCTGCTGGAGACGGTGATGCGAAACGGGCGGCGCACCGGCCGGCGCACCACGCTCGAGGAGTGCCGGGAGCGGTTCACCACCGACCTGGACGCGCTGCCGCCGCAGGCCCGCCGGATCCGGGAGCCCGTCGCACCGCGCGCCACGGTTTCCGGACCGCTGAGCACCCTCACCGCCCGCGTCCGGCACCACATCGAGGAGCAGGTGGCGGCGGCCTGACCGCACACGCACACCATGGCTGCACGGAACGGCTCAGCGGGCCGTCTGCTGCCCCTTCTGCCCCTTCCCGTGCGCCGGTTCGCCGGTGAGGCGGGGTTCCACGTCCACGACGCCCTCCACGGCACGCACCAGCCGCACGGCGAGCGGGATGAGCGAGGTGTCGCGGACATGGCCCTCCAGGGTGACGACTCCCTCGTCGACGCTCACACGGATGCCGTGGCTCAGGGCCGGGAAGAGGTAGGACACCACCGTGCGGCGGACCTCGTCCTCGATCTCCTCGTCCGGCCGCAGGAACACCTTCAGCAGGTCGGCGCGGCTCACGATGCCCTGCAGCATGCCGAGGTCGTCGACCACGGGCAGCCGCTTGACGTGCCGTACGGCCATGATCCTGGCCGCCTGGGACAGCGTGGCGTCGGGGCGGACGGTGATCGCCGGCGTGCTCATCAGGTCCCGCGCCGTCACCGCCCCGGCCTTGGCGACGTCGGCCAGACGGCCGCGCTGCCGCAGCAGGCTCGGCTCGTCGTCGCGGAACTCCTCCTTGGGCAGCAGGTCGGCCTCGGAGACGACGCCGACGACACGGCCCTCGCCCTCCAGCACGGGGAGCGCGCTGACCTTCCACTGCTGCATGGTCTGGACGATCTCCTTGAACGGCGCGTCGCGTCCGACGGCCACGACCGTCCGGGTCATCACATCGCTGACGGTGTGCGGGGTACCAGGCACCGCGGTCCTCCTCGGGCCTCGCCGGGGGCGGGTTCGTGCCGCGTGTCCGGCCGTCGCGGCAGGGCAGGGGCGGCTTCAAGCCCGCCGGCGGTCCTCGGCCGTACACCTCCACGATCGCCCCGAACCGGCGCGGTGCAACCCGGGCCGGTACCGCGGGTCCGCGGGCCCGTCCCGGTGTCGCGGCCGGGCCCGTGCGGTGCGACGGTGTTGACAGGGGGCCGCAACGCGGTGTCCGCCGGGAACGGAAGGCGGCCGCCGGTGCAGGAAGGCGGTGGTGACCATGGTGCTCCCGCTGGTCGTGGGTGTCGACGGGTCGGACTCCAGCCTGGAGGCCGTGGACTGGGCCGTGGACGAGGCCACGCGCCTCGGGCTGCCCCTGCGGCTCGTGCACGCCTCCCTGTGGGAGCGCTACGAGGGGCGGGCCCCCTCCTTCGGTACCGACCGCCCCGCAGAGGAGGTCGTGGCCGAGCACATCGCGGCGTCCGGCGCCGAGCGCGCCCGGGCCCGCAACCCGGAGCTGGAGGTGTCGGCCGAGGTCGTGCCCGAGGACGCCGTCTCCGCGCTGCTGCGCGCCGCCCCCGACGCCTTCGCCGTGGTGACCGGCTCACGCGGACGCGGCGGGATCGCGGGAATGCTGCTGGGCTCGGTGAGCCTCACCGTGGCCGCCCGGGCCGTGTGCCCGGTGATCGTGGTGCGCGGCGGGGAACGGAACCGGCGGGGGGCGTCCGGCGGGGTCGTGCTCGGTGTCGGCGACCCCGGACAGAGCTCGGCCGCTGTGCGGTTCGCCTTCCGCGAGGCGGAGGCGCGCGACTGCGTCCTGCACGCGGTACGGGTCTGGCGCCGGCCCGCCCACGAGCACTTCGACCATCTGCTGACGGCGGCCGACGCCGCGGACGTCAACGAGGAACGCGCCGGGGCGCTGCTGACCGACGCGCTGCACGAGCCCGGCCGGGACCATCCGAAGGTGGACGTGCGCCCCCGGGCGGTGGAGGGGGTGGCTCACAAGGTGCTGCAGGACGCCTCCGCGGAGGCCGATCTGCTGGTGGTGGGCGCGCGGCGGCGGCACGGTGCGGTCGGCGGCCTGCAGTTCGGGCGGGTGGCCCACGCCCTGCTGCATCACGCCGCGTGCCCGGTGGCCGTCGTCCCCGAGGAGGTGTGACCCGGCCCCGGACAGGAACCGGCCGGCCCCGGGCCGGCGGCGGGGCTCAGGGCTCGAGGCGCAGCTGCCACTCGCGTTCCTGGTCCCCGGAGGCCGCGCCCGCGTCGTGCGCCGTGAACGCGCCGGCCAGGGTGTCACGGGCCCGGCGCACCGCGAGCGGGGTGCCCTGCACGGTGACGCCGACCGGGGCGGACAGCCGGCCGGCCTCGCCCGGCCCGCCGTCGTCGCCCTCCGAGGTGAACGTCGCCGTGTGGACCGTCGCCCGGTCGTCGGAGGGCAGGGCGTCCGGCGCCCCGAAGGCGCCCTCGAGGGCCCGGACGACCGTGCGGGCGTCGTCCGCGCCGCCGTCCATCGTCACGGTGAGCTGGGTGTCGGTCATGAACTCCGTGCCCTTCGGAAGTCGGGGTCGTCGCGCAGGCCGTGTAACCGGACCGGAGCCCGGCAAACCGTTCCGGTTGCCCGGGCTTCGCCCGGGAGGACCGCCACGGACGGGGCAGGAGCGGGAAGGAAGAGGCAGACTGGGCGCACACCGGGAGGCACCGTGTCGGACACACCGGGCACACCGGCCGCTGAGGACGGCCAGGTCAGGCGGCGAGGGCGCAACGAGACCGAGGAGGAGCGGGCGGACCGGATGTGGGTCGAGCTGATCCAGGAGGTCCGCGTCGCCCAGATGGGTGTGCAGATCCTGTTCGGCTTCCTGCTGACGGTCGTCTTCACCCCGAAGTACGACGACCTGTCCGGCACCGACCAGACCATCTACATCGTCACGGTCGTGCTGGGCGCCTGCGCCACCGGCGTGCTCATCGGCCCCGTCTCGCTGCACCGGCTGGTCTCCGGACGGAGGATCAAACCGCAGGCGGTGACCTGGGCGGCCCGGATGACGCTGCTCGGGCTCGTGCTGCTGCTGCTCACGACCTGCGCCTCGCTGCTGCTGATCCTGCGGGTGGCGACCGGCGACGGCTATGTGCCCTATCTGGTCGCCGGGGTGGTCTTCTGGTACCTGCTGTGGTGGTTCGGGCTGCCCATGTGGGTGCGGTACCGCTACACCACCCGCTGAGACGGACCGGCCGTCCGGACCAGTCGTCAGCTCCCGGCCAGGACGTCGGCGAGGAAGTCGTCCACGCGGACCTGCTCCGAGCCCGGCGCGACCATGCGGTGGGTCTCGGTGAGGAACTCCCCGACGGCCTCGGCCCACACGAACACCACCGCGTGGTGCCGGCTCCCGTCGGCGTGCGCCTCGCCGAGGAAGTCCATCCGCAGCTCCCGCGCCGCACCCCGGTCCTCGGGCCGCAGCCGCACGTCACCGCAGCCGACCGGGCGCCTCAGCCCTTCCAGCAGCATGTCGCGGTCCAGCCGCCACCGTGCCAGGACCCGGCCGTCATGGCTGAAGACGACGGTGACGGCGAACGGGTCGTCGGGGGTGTAGCTCAGATGGGCGAGCACGGGAAAGCGGTCCGTGACGCCCGCCCGGACCTCCACCACCAGGGTCTTGTGCAGGTTCGAGTTCACGACCAGAGCCCTTCGCCGGAATGCAGGTGCAGGGCCCTCTAGTACCCCGCATCCGCGCGACATGCTCAGCCGCGACCGCCGGATCACACCGGCTCTCACCCGAAGGCGCCGCGCAGCGCCGGGAGCAGGGTCTTCTCCGACCAGTCCAGGTAGTCCGGCTGCGACTCGCCGCCGATCTGCACCAGCGCGATCTCCGTGAACCCGGCCTCCGCGTACGGGCGCACCGCGTCCACGAACGCCTCCGGGTCGTCGCCGCACGGGATCGACTCCGCCACGTCCCCGGGCCGCACGAACTGCGTCGCCGAAGCGAAGGAGTCGGGGTGCGGCAGCTCGGAGTTCACCTTCCAGCCGCTGCCGAACCAGCGGAACTGCGCATGGGCGCGTTCGACGGCGGCCTCCCGGTCCGGGTCGTAGCACACCGGCAGCTGCCCCACCCTCGGTTTGCCCGCGCCGCCGTGCCGGTCGAAGGCCGCCAGCAGCCCTGCCTCGGGCTCGGTGGCGATCACCAGGTCGGCAAGCCGTCCGGCCAGGGCGCAGGAGCGCTCCCCGGAGACGGCGACACCGATCGGCGGCGGCTCCTCGGGCAGGTCCCACAGGCGGGCCGACTCCACGTCGAAGTGGGCGCCCCGGTGGTTCACATGGCGCCCCTCGAAGAGCGCACGGATGATCTCCACCGCCTCCGCGAGCATCTCGTGCCGCACATCGACCGAGGGCCAGCCGCCGCCCACCACGTGCTCGTTGAGGTTCTCCCCGGAACCCAGCCCCAGCCGGAACCGGCCGCCGGACAGCAGCTGCATGGTCGCCGCCTTCTGCGCCACCACCGCCGGGTGGTAGCGGAACGTCGGGCAGGTCACGTACGTCATCAGCGGGATCCGGGAGGTGGCCTGCGCGGCCGCGCCCAGCACGCTCCACGCGTAGGGCGAGTGCCCCTGCGACCTCAGCCAGGGGAAGTAGTGGTCCGAGGTCACGGAGAAGTCGAACCCCGCCTCCTCGGCGCGCACCAGATGCCCCACCAGTTCCCGCGGTCCGGCCTGCTCGGTCATCATCGTGTACCCGATCCGCACCATGCCGCCCGGGTCCCCCGACGGGCCTCCGGGAAACGGCAGAGCCTGCGGCCGGCGGCGTCGGACGCCGCGGCCGGAGGACGCCGGAGGACGGTGGACCGTACAACGGGTTGCGGGAGAGGATCCCCCGCATGACACACCAGCCGCTGCCCTCCGCAACCCCGGCCGCCATGGGCGTCGACGCTCCGGGTGTGCAGAACTTCCTCGACGCCCTGGAAGCCTCCCCGGAGATCGAGCCGCACAGCCTGATGATCCTGCGCCACGGCCGGCTGGTCGCCGCCGGCTGGTGGGCGCCCTACGCTCCGGACCGCCCCCACCTGCTGTACTCGCTCAGCAAGAACTTCACCGTCACCGCCGCCGCCCTCGCCGAGGCCGAGGGCCTGCTCGACTTCGACGCGCCGGCCGTCTCGTACTTCCCCGAGTTCCGGGCGGACATCACCGATCCGCGCAGCCGGTCGATCCGGGTACGCCACCTCGCCTCGATGGCCAGCGGCCACCATCAGGAGATGCTGGACCGGGCCGTGGCGGCGGACCCCGGTGAGCCGGTGCGCGGCTTCCTGCTGCAGCCCCCGGAGAGCGAGCCCGGCACCGTCTTCGCCTACAACCAGCCGAACACCTACACCCTCGGCGCCATCGTGCAGCGCGTCACGGGGCAGTCGCTCAGCGGGTATCTGCGCCCCCGTCTGCTGGACCCGCTCGGCATCGGCGAGGTGCACTGGCTGCGGGACGGCACCGGCCGGGAGATCGGCTTCAGCGGACTGCACGCCACCACCGACGCCGTCGCCCGGCTGGGGCAGCTGTATCTCGCCGACGGCAGGTGGCAGGGCAGGCGGCTGCTGCCCGAGGGCTGGGTGGCCCGTGCCTCCCGGCGTCACATCGCGACGGCCGATCCGGAGGGGGACCGGCCGGACTGGGGACAGGGCTACGGCCTGCACTTCTGGATGGCCCGGCACGGCTACCGGGGCGACGGCGCCCACGGCCAGTTCTGCCTGGTGCTGCCCGAGCACGACGCGGTGATCGCCGCGACCTCGGCGAGCGGGATGCAGGACTACCTGGACCTGGTGTGGCGGCATCTGCTGCCCGCCTTCCGCCCTCGGCCGCTCGTCGGCCGGGACGCCGAGGACGCGGCCCTGGGCGAGCGCCTCGCCCGGCTCGCCCTGCCCCCGGCCACGGGCAGCCCCGAGCCCCCGCGCCCGGACCCGGCTCCGGTCACCTTCACACCCGCCGGCGGCGTCTGCACGGACCAGCCGGGCCTGACCGCCGTGGACGTCGAGGCGCGGCCCGGCGGCGAGTCGGCGGTGAGCCTCACCGAGAACGGGCACCGGCTCGGCCTGCGCCTGCGCGGCGAGGGCTGGACCGTGGCCGAACAGCCCCTCCCGACGGCGGTGAGCGGCGGCTGGACCGACGACGGCAGGCTGGTGCTGGACGTGCTGTTCCTCGAGACACCGCACCGGCTGACCCTGGTCTGCTCCCGCGCCGACCGGACCTTCACCGCCCGCTGGCACACCCAGCCGCTGCACACACCGCCCCTGCGAGCGCTGCGCGCGCCGCGCGGCACCGACTGAGGTCGCGCGAGCCGGGGTCGTCACACCTGACCGCAGGCGTCGGCGAGGCCGTCGTGCGAGGCGTCAGGCGAGGGCACAGGAGCCTCGTGCTCAGGCCGCGGCCGGGCGGAAGGTACGCAGGAAGGTTTCCAGGGCCCTTCTGCTCTCCGCGTCGTCCCAGTCGTCGGCCGGGGTCGTCCAGCGGAGGGAGAAGCCCCGGCCGGCGCCGAGGACGACGCCGCGGCCGAAGGTGCGGACCCTGGTGTCGTTCCGCTCCTCGGTCCACTCCATGTCGGCCGCCCTGCGGCCCTGGTACTTCGTCGCGCGGATCTCGCCGATCCGGTCGTAGTCGCCGTCGCGCTTCAGGGCCGGCTCCACGTCGTCGCGCCAGACGGCCACCGGGTCGGGGCCGACGCGTTCGCTGTAGGTGACGGCGAGGGTGCGCGGGTCCTGCTCGGCGCCGAAGGTGACCCGGTACGCCACGTCGCCCGCGCGGGAGGTGTCCAGCCGTTTCCAGCCCTCGGGGAGCGCCACGGAGAAGCCCTCGGGCGCCCGGTACAGCTGGAAGCCGGGCGGCAGCTTGTCCGTGTCCGAGGGGGAGGGGCTCGGGGCGGCGGAGGACGGCGGGGCCGACGGGGCGTCACCGGGTGTGTCCGTGGCGCCGGGTGCGCCGGGTGCGCCGGGCGACGAGGCGGAGGGAGACGGGGTGTCGGCCGTCTCGGGTTCGGAGTCGCCGCCGGGCAGGGCCTGCGTCGCCGTCAGCACCGCGACCGCCACGGTCATCACGGCGAGCGTGGTGCCGACGACCATGGTCCTGCGGCTCCACTCCCGGCCCACGCCGCGCAGGGCGACGGCGGCGTCGCGCAGCCGGGGGCCCGGCACGGGGGCGGCCGATGCCGAGGCGGAGTCCTCGTTCACGATCCGGGTGAGGACCTCCCGCGCCACCTCGTGGTCGAGCCGTTCGCGGGGATCCTTGCGCAGCAGGCCCTGCACGAGCCGGGTGAGCGGTCCGGCCCGCAGCGGGGTGCGCAGCGGCAGCCGGTCCACTCCTTTCAGCGTGGCCTCGGGGCGCCCCCGGTCACGGTACGGGGGCCGCCCCTCGAGCATGGTGTAGAGCAGCGCCCCGAGCGCCCACAGGTCGGTGGCCGGGCCGATGCGCTCACCGCGCGCCTGCTCCGGCGACGCGTACGCCGGTGCCGTCAGCCGCGGGGCGTCGGTCGCCTGGGACAGGCCCCAGCCGGTGACGACCACAGGACCGGTGTCGCGCACGAACACATGGCCGGGGCCGAGCTCGCCGTGCGTGATGCCCACGGTGTGCGCGGCGTCCAGCACGTCCAGCAGCTCCAGACCCACCCGGGCGGCCCGTACGTGGTTGAAGGTGCCCTGCTCCGCGAGGAGGGCACCGAGCGAGGTGCCGTCGATCCAGGTGGTGGCGGTCCACAGGCAGCCGGCCTCGGCGACGGCCTCGATGACGGTGGCCATCCGCCCCGGGCACAGCCGGGTGACGTCCTCGGTGGTGCGCAGCACCCGGTCGGGGACATGGGGCAGCAGCTCGCCGAGCGGATCCTCGGGCAGCCGGCTCTCCATGACCAGGCAGGGCCTGCCGGTCCGGGTGTCGTCGGCGTACCAGCAACGAAGATTGGTCTCGCGATGGAGGACCTCGACCAGCCGGTACCGTCCGGCGACCGACTCGTTCGTGGAGACGCGCGCCCTGCCCATGACCCATCCCTCGTCGAACCACTGTGTCCCGCGTTTGCCACAGATACGAGGGACCGGGCCGGATCCGTTCAATACGCGGCGGGAAAATCCCGGGGTTTTCCGGGAATCCGGGTTCCGCTTCAAAAGGGGCGAGCGCGTGTGCGAGGGAAAACAGCCAGCGGGGGCGGTTCGCCGCTCACCTGCGGCATGTGCTCCCGTCAGGCCGGGGAGCCCATTGCGTTTTCCGGCCCCCACAGGACCGAATTCCGGCCCCCACCTGGTAGTAACCCGCGGTAAATGCGACGGCGGGCCGGTCAGCGGCCCGGAGTCCGCACCGGCCGGAATTCGGCGGACGGTTTTCCGGGCCGCGCGCGGCGCTCAGCGCAGACCGAAGCGGGACGCCCAGGCGATCATGTCCCCGGGGGTCGCGTTGCCCCCGCAGACCACCAGGCCCAGCCGGGCCCCGCCGCCCACCCGCTCCAGCACCCGCCGCGCGGCGGGCAGCAGACAGCCGGCGGCCGGCTCCGTCCACACCTTGGCGTGCTCGGCGAGCTCCAGCGAGCCCGCCACCGCCTCCCGGTCCGGCACCACCAGCACCTCGGTGACCAGTTCCGCGACATGCTCGTACGTCAGCTGCGACACGGACGGGGCGCTGAGCGTGGACACGATCGACGACAGCTCGACCGGCACCGGCCCGCCCGCCGCCAGCGCCCGGGACATCGCCTCGGCGCCCTCGGTCTCCACGCCCCAGATCCGCACCCCGGGCCGCCGCGCCCGCAGCGCCGCCGCGACCCCGGCGATCAGCCCGCCGCCGCCGATGCTCACCAGCACGTCCGTCAGCTCGCCGGCGTCCTCGGCGAACTCGAGACCCACCGTGCCCTGACCGGCGATCACCACCGGGTCGTCGAAGGGGTGGACCAGCGTCAGACCCTCCCGCTGGAGCTGTTCGGTCAGCGCGAATGCCCCGGCCATGTCGTCGGTCAGCCGCACCAGCGCACCGGCCGACTCCGCGATCTCCACGGCCCGCGCGGGCGCCGAACGCGGCATGACCACCGTCGCCTTCACATCCAGCGCCGAGGCCATGACCGCCAGCGCGATGCCGTGGTTGCCGCCGCTCACCGCCACCACACCGGCGTTCCGCTCCGCCTCGGTCAGCGACAGCAGCTTCGCCGCGGCGCCGCGCGCCTTGAACGAGCCGGTGCGCTGCAGCAGCTCCAGCTTCGCCGTGGCCGGGACGCCGAGCAGTGCCGACAGCCCCGGACTCGGCACCGTGGGGGTGCGCACCACATGGTCCGCGATCCGCCCGGCGGCGTCCTCGATCTCCTGGATCCCGATCACGTGTCCTGTTCCTCCCCGGCGCGGCGGATCGTGGGCATGGGGTCCGCGCCATCACGACCCTCACCCGGGGCGACGGCCCCGGTCAACCGGGTTCAGCGCTGCTGCGGCCGGTGCGGGGGCGCCGCGCCGGGCCGTACCACGACATGCCCCTCGCCCTGCAGCATCAGCTGCACGGCCTCGCCCGAGCCAGCCGCGGAGCATCGGCCCGGGCGACTGCGAGCGGTGCAGCGCGGTGGCCGGCCCGGCCGTCCAGCCGGCTGCCGCGTCGGTGTCCACGTACACCGGGTACCGCGGCGAGACCGGGATCACCAGCGGGTCGCCCTCGCACGCCGGGCCGCGCCTGCCGTGGGCCTGCCGTAGCGGACGCACGTGGCGTTCTCGACCGCCATGCCCGGCGCGGTGGCGGGCTGCACGATGCGCCGGCTGGTGAACGGGTCACCCTTCACAACGGCATCCTCGCCCGGCGGGCCGCACCGGGCCAGGGCCGGTGCGGGGCAAGACCGGGCCGATTCCCGGCGGTCGGCCGGCCGGCCTGCCTCAGCCGCCGAACAGCTGGGTCCAGTACAGGCCCGCCCGGCCGCCGCCCGCCAAACCCACCCCGAGGCGGTCGAAGGCGGGCTTGAGGATGTTGGCGCGGTGCCCGGGGCTGTTCATCCACCCCTGGACGACCTCGGCGGCGGAGCGCTGGCCGCAGGCGATGTTCTCGCCCACGGTGCGCCCGGTGAAGCCCGCCGCGGCGGCCCGGTCCCAGGGCTTGCTGCCGTCGGGCGCGGTGTGGGAGTAGAAGTCCCGTGCCACCATGTCGGCGCTGTGCGCCTGCGCGGCGGAGGCGAGCCGCGGGTCGGAGGCCAGCGGCGGCAGCCCCGCCCGCACCCGTTCCCGGTTGGTGAGGTCCAGGACCTCGGCCACGGTGCGGTTCAGGCCCTCCGGGGTGAGCGGACTGGCCCACACCGCCGTCCAGTAGACATCGCCCCGGCCGTCGGCGTGCGCCACCCCCACATGGACGTACGCCGGGTCGCACAGCGTGCGCCGGGCGCGCCGGCCCTCCAGACAGCAGGTCACGAACTCGCTCGCCGTGCGCGGCCCGGACACCAGATGCTCGCCCAGCGTCAGATACGGATACCCGGCGCCGACGATGCGCCGGTAGACGGAGACCCCGTCCCGGCTCTCCACGCCGAGCCGCCCGTCGGCCGCCATCGCCCCGGCGTGCGCCCGTGCCGCCCGGGCCAGCCGGGCGTCGAAGGAGACGGGCGGTGAACCGGCCCGCGCACGAGCGGAGTTGACCGCATCCAGGAAGCCCGCGGGCGCGTCCCCGGCCCCGTCGGACGCACGCTGCCGGTCGCCCGCCGCGGGTGCCGTGCCGCCCCCGGCCGGTACGGCAGCGGGGGGCGCCGGCTCCTCGTCCGTCACCTCCACACCGAAGTCCCGCGCCAGGCCCGCGAGTCCGTCCGCGTACCCCTGGCCCAGGGCCCGCAGCTTCCAGGTCCCGCCGCGCCGGTAGATCTCCGCGAGCAGCAGCACCGACTCCTGGCGCGGGCGCGGCGGGGTGAAGCGGGCGACCTGCCGGCCGTCGGAACCGGTCACCCGCAGGGCGGGGGAGGGCAGCTCGCTCAGCGCCGTGCCGGGGTCCGCGGGGCTGACGGCCACCGTGACCCGGGTCGCGCCGGTCCGCAGCGCACCCGGGTCGACGACCAGCCCGCCCTCCTCCAGGCGAACGCCCGGCGCCGACGGCTGGTTGTAGAAGACGAAGTCCGCGTCGTCCCGCACCTTCAGACCGTCGTCCGTGATCAGCGCGGACACGTCGAAGGGGCCGGGCACCCGGACCCGTACGGCACCGTCCGGCAGCGCGCGATTGCCGCCGGGGACCAACTCGCTCATCACGCCGCCCTGCTGTCGTCGTTCCGGACCTGTGGGGATGTGTCCGGAACAACGCCTCGAACCGGGACCGCGGTTCCCGGTTCCGGGGGGTCAGTCGCGGGCGACCGCCGGAGCCACGTCCTCGTACCGCTCGGCCGGCGCGGCGGCCTTCCGCTGCGCCGCCTGCTTGCCGCAGAACGCGGCGTCCAGGGTGCGCAGCATCGTGTTCATCACCTCGGCGCTGTTCGAGGTGTTGGCGAGCGCGGTGAGGCTGCGCCGGCCGTCCGAGGAGGCGAACGCGTAGGTGTAGTAGCCCTGGACGGCGCCCGTGTGCCCGTACACCGAGATGCCGCAGGACAGGCCGCGGCGCCGCAGCCCGAGCCCGTAGGCCTGCCCGGTGCCGGCCGGCACCCAGCGCCGCATCTCTGCCAGGCTCCCCGCGCTGGTCAGCCGCCCCGAGAGCAGGGCCGTGAGGAAGGTGTTGAGGTCACGGGTGCTGGAGATGACGGCCCCCGCGCTCTGCGCCCAGGACACCGTCTGCTCGGTGGCGTCCACGAGCGGTGCACCGGCCTCGTCCGGGGTGAGGTAGCCGCGCGTGTGACGGCCGGGGATGGTGGTGCCCGGATGCACGTAGTGGGTGTCGCGCAGCCCGAGCGGCTCGATGATCCGCCGCCGGTACTCGGTGGCGAGGGAACGGCCCGTCAGCTCGCGGATCAGCATGCCGGCGACGACGAAGTTGGTGTTGGAGTAGCGGTAGCCGCCGCCCGGTTCGGTCGTGCGCGGGTGCTCCAGCGACAGCCGGACCAGCTCACGCAGGGTGAACGTCCTCGTCCGCACCGCCTCGAAGCCGTCCACGGTGCGGGCGAACATGTCGTTGGTGTAGTCGTACAGGCCGCTGCGGTGGCTGAGCACATGACGCACCGTGATGCGCTTGTCCGGCAGCAGACCCGGCAGGTACGTCCCGACCGGCGCGTCCAGTTCCAGCTTGCCCTCGTCCACCAGCTGCAGCAGGACCGTCGCCGACATGACCTTGGTGACGCTGCCGATGCGGAAGCGGTCGGCGGTGCTCAGGGCCCGGCCGGTGGAGCGGTCGGCCACACCGGTGGTGGCGCGGTACAGCGAGCCGTCGTCGTCGATCCGCGCCATCGCGCCGGGCGCGCCCTGCTCGCGTGCCGTGTCCAGCAGACGCAGCAGGCCGCTGGTGTCCGGCGCGGGAAGGGCGGCGGTCTCCTGGCCGGAGGCTGCGGCTTCCCGGTCCGGGGACGGGGCCTTTCGGTCCGCCGCGGCCGCGTGGACCGGAACCGCCAGAAGGCAGAGACCGGCCACCGCTGCCGCCGCTCCTCTGCGCAGCACCGCCGCTGACACCATGTCCGCTGAACTCCCGCTCGCCCGACGATCCGGCACCTGACACCACGGCAGTACCCAGGAGTGACCGTTCGGTCACGGAGCGTTGCCGGGTGCGGTCACCCTACTACCGCGACAGGCGTTCACACCGGCCGCAGGGAGCGCGTGCCCCCGGAAAGGCCGAATGCGGAGGGCCGGGAAAGAGGCCTCCTACGCGTCGAGCAGACCCTTGCGGTGCGCGATGGCCACCGCCTCGGTGCGGCTGGAGGCGCCCAGTTTGGCGAGGATGTTGGACACGTGCACGCTCGCCGTCTTGCCGGTGATGAACAGCTCCTCGCCGATCTGCCGGTTGCTGCGTCCCTTCGCCAGCAGCCGCAGCACCTCACGCTCGCGCGCGGTGAGCAGCGACGGGCGCTCCCCGTTCCGCGGCGTCCGCGCCAGACGGCCGCGGCTCACCAGCTCGTCGAGCCGCTGCCGCAGCACGGTGGCGCCCAGCCGCCCGGCGACCTCGCGTACCGCGTCCGCCTCCCGTGCCGCCTCCTCGCGCGCTCCGGCCGCCAGCAGCGCCTCGGCCCGCCGCAGCCCGCACCGGGCACGCTCATAGGCGTCCCCGTAGGCGAAGGCGTCCACCGCCCGCTCCCAGGCCGCGGCATCCGGGCCCGACACGGCCCGCCGCCACTCCGCCTCCGCGCGCGCGAGCCACGCCTGCCCCTCCGGGCCCTGCGGGGTGCCGTCATGGCTGTGCGCGGCCGACTCCCGCGCAGCCTCGACCAGTTCGGTCGCCGTCCCGGTCCAGCGCGCGAGCTCCGCCTCGCCGGCCGACGTGCGCGCCCGCACGGCCGCGTCGGCCACCGGGGCCAGGGCGAGCGCCGCCAGCCGGACGGTCACATCCGGTGTGCCGGCCTTGTCCGACAGCGCCCGCACGGTGGACCGCATCCACCGCACGGCGTCCTCCGGATCGTCCCGCAGCGCGGCCGCCTCGGTCAGGGCGATGCCGGCGACCAGCGTCGCCATCCAGTCGAACGGCCCGTCCAGCAGGCGCCGGGCACGGTCGGCCGCCGTGAGGTCGCCGCGCGCGAGGGCGATGTACAGCGCCGGCGCCATGGTGTACCCGCCCGCGGCGGACAGCGCCTCGGTATCCGCCTCGGCCGCCCGCAGGCACTCGTCCCAGCGGCCCAGCACATACAGCACCGTCAGCCGCAGGTGCCGCATCTCCAGCGGATACGGCGAGGACAGCAACCCGGCGCGGCGTGCCAGGGCGAGACCCTCCGTCACCCAGGACAGGCAGGCGTCGAGGTCGCCGGACTCGTAGCAGCCCATGGCGAGGTTGAACAGCGCCCGCAGCTCCACCGGGGCATGGCCCGCGGTCCGCGCCAGCTCCCGCGCCCGGGTCAGCAGCTCCCGGCCCTCCGGGGAGTGCCGGTGCCGGCCGTCCAGGCCGACCAGGGAGATCAGCAGATCGGCCTGCGCGTCGGGCATGCCCAGTCGCCCGGCCGCCTCGAGCGCCCGGCGGCCGACCTCCAGCGCGGCACCGCCGTCGCCCGCGAAACGGGCCGTCATCGCGTGGGTGGCCGCCGCCCACACCCAGGTGGGCGACACCGGCTCGGCGGGGATCATCGCCAGCGCCTCGCTGCTGTGCGCGAACGCCGCGGACAGGTTGTCGACCTGCAGCAGATTCCCGGCCAGTGTGTAGCGCACCCGGGCGGCCAGCTCCAGGTCGGCGTCCTGGCCGAGGTCGGCCAGCGCGGACCGGCTCAGGGCGACCGCCCGGTGCAGCTCTCCGGCGTGCGCGGCGGCCGCCGAGGCCCGCAGGGTGAGCGCCACCGGATCGACCCCGGAACCGGCTGGCAGCCCCGTGCGGCCCACCGCCGGCCACAGGTCCAGGGCCGCCTCCAGGTGACGCAGTTCCTCGGCGGGCGCCCCCAGCCGCTGGGCGTGGTCGGCGGCCTCCAGCGAGGCGAGCAGCGCCTGGGCCGGGGCGTGACTCTCGCGGTGGTGGTGGGCGCGCTCCGCCGCCGTCTCCGGGCGGCGTCCCCGCGCGGTCAGCAGCCGGGCGAACACGCCGTGCAACCGGGCCCGTTCACCCGGCAGCAGGTCGTCGTGCACGGCCTCCCGGGTCAGTGCGTGCCGGAAGGCGTAGGTGTCGTCGTCCCCGGCTACCAGCAGCTGCCGCCCCACCGCCTCGCGCAGCGCGGCCTCCAGCTCCTCCTCCGGGATGCCGACGGCCTCCCGCAGCAGCTCGTGCTCCACTCGCCGCCCGGCCACCGCGGCGGTGCGCAGGACCTGCTGGGCGGTCCGGGACAGCTGCTCCACCCGGATGAGCAGGACGTCGGCCAGGGCGCTCGGCACCCCGCCGTCCGCGGTGTCCGTGGCCGCGAGCAGCTCCTCGGCGTAGAAGGCGTTGCCCTCCGCGCGTTCCACGATCCGGTGCACCGTGGCGTCCGGCAGCGGCCGGGGATCCAGGGCGCGCACCAGGCGGGCCACATCGGCGTCCGGCAGCGGCCGCAGCTCCAGCCGCTCCACCGCGGGCAGCCGCACCAGCTCGGCCAGCAGCGGCCGCAGCGGGTGGCGGCGGTGCAGATCGTCCGCCCGGTACGAGACGCACACGGCCGGCCCGGCAGCCGGGGCGCCACCCGCGGGACGCTCCAGGATGCCGCGGCTGAGCAGGAAGCGCAGCAGGTCGCGGGAGGACTGGTCGGCCCAGTGGAAGTCCTCCAGGACGATCAGCAGCGGCGCGGTCGAGGCGACGTCGGCCAGCAGCCGGGCCATGCCCTCGAACAGCCGGGCCCGCGCGTCGACGTCCCGCACCGCGTCGGGTCCCTCGCCCAGCAGCCGGGCCACCACGGGACGGTCGGTCACGACCGCGGCGAACCGCTCGTCCGCGACGAGCCGCCCCAGCACCTCGGTGAACGGCAGATACGGCAGACCCACGTCGCCGACGTCCACGCAGTGCCCGGTGAGGACCGTGAAGCCGTCCCGCTCCGCCCGTGCGGCGGCCTCGTCGAGGAGCCGGGTCTTGCCCACCCCGGCGTCCCCGGCGACCAGCACGGCGCGCGCCTCACCGCGCCGGGCGCGTTCCAGCACCCCGGCGAGCCGGGCGAGTTCGTCGTCCCGGCCGATGAGCGGGCTCGGAGTGAACACCTGCGACACGCCTCCATCCTGGCACGTGCCGAGGGCCCCGGGACCGCGGGACGATCACGGGCACCGGACGCCGGGTCACCCGGTGGACGTGCCGCCCCGCGGCGGACGCCCGCTCACCGTCGCCGGCCGTCTCAGCCGCCGCCGCGCCCGGACAGCACGCAGAACTCGTTGCCCTCGGGGTCGGCCATGACCACCCAGGTCTGCTCGCCCTGGCCGATGTCGGCGTGCCGGGCGCCGAGGGCGAGCAGGCGTTCCACCTCCGCCTTCTGGTCCTCGGGCCGGAAGTCCAGATGAAGCCGGTTCTTGCCGCTCTTCCGGTCCGTCACCGGCTCGAAGATGATCCCCGGCAGCCGGTCCGGCTCCGGCCGGATCTCGAACTCGTCCGGATCGTCGTTGACCACGACCCATCCCAGGGCCTCGGCCCACCAGCGCCCCAGGGCCACCGGATCGGCCGCGTCCATCACCACCTGCTCCCACTGAAGCGTCATGACCACAGAGTAGGGAAGACTGGACGGCGCGTACGGGGCGATCGACCACACGTACGGGACACGAGACCTGGAGGAACCGCATGACGCGCCCGATCACGGCAGGGGTCGACGGAAGCGAGGAGAGCCTCGCCGCGCTGGCCTGGGCGGCGAGGGAGGCGGTCCGGCGCGGGCTGCCGCTGCGGGTGGTGCACGCCTGGCGCTTCCAGAGCCATGACGCGGTGGACGCCGGCGACGCCGTCACCCAGGAGGGGTGGGTGCGCGAGTCGGTGGGCGGGGCGATCCGCGAGGTCGTCGAACGGCACCCGGACGTCGAGGTGAGCACCGACATCCTCGAGGGCGACGCCGTGGAGACCCTGGTGCGCGTCGCCGGCGAGTCGGAGATGCTGGTGCTCGGCTCGCGCGGGCACGGCCGGATCATGGGCTTCCTGGTCGGCTCGGTCGGGCAGCAGGTGATCGTCGAGGCCACCCGGCCCGTGGTGTTCGTCCGCGCCGGTGACCAGCCGTCCGCCGAGGCCGCCGGTCGCGAGATCGTCGTCGGCCAGCAGGGCGACCCGGAGGACAGCGCCGCCGCGCTGGGCTTCGCCTTCGCCACGGCCGCCGCGCGCGGCGCCACCGTGCGCGCGGTCCGCGCCTGGACGCTGCCGCCGGTCTTCGCCTACAGCCCCGGCTCGCTGCGCCTGATGGACGAGGCCGGGGGGCTCGAGCCGTACGAGCAGAAGGCGCTGGCGGCCGCGCTCGCCCCCTGGCGGGAGCGCTACCCGGAGGTGCGGGTCGTCGAGCACGTGGAGATCGGCAGCGCGGGGCAGGTACTGCTGTCGGTGGCCGGGAACGCCCAGCTGATGGTCGTCGGGCGCCGGGCTCACCGCACGGCGGTCGGCGCCCGCATCGGCTCGGTGGCCCACGGCGTGCTGCACCACGCCGGCTGCCCGGTCGCCGTCGTGCCGCACACCTGAGGGGGCCCGCACACCTGGGGCCCGCACGCCTCGAGGACTGCTCGCCCACCGGGGCCCGTCCCGCCGCGGGCCCCGCACCGGGCGCGCCCGTCCCGAGACGCCCGGTACGGCCGGCCGCTCAGTCGACCACGGTCTGCAGGGCGTCCCGGCTCTTCGGCAGGATGTTCTCGATGTAGTCCTGCACGGCCGTGTCGAGCCCGATGTCGTGCTGGGCCCGCTCGGAGAGGTACCAGCGGTGCTCCAGGATCTCGTGGTAGATCTCCGCCGCGTCCATCCCGCCGCGCAGCTCCGGCGGGACGGCCCGCACGGTCGGCCGGAAGACCTCGCGCACCCAGCGGTGGGCGAGCACCTCCGGCCGGGCGCTCAGCGGATCGCCCGGGGCGTAGTCCTCCTGGGTGGCCATCCAGCTCTCCAGGTCGTTCAGCAGCCGCCGCGCCTGGTTCTCCTCGGTGTCCAGGCCGGTCAGCCGCAGCAGCTGGCGCTGGTGGTGTCCGGCGTCGACCACCTTGGGCACGAAGGTGACCGTGTCGCCGTTGGAGGCGTGCTCGATCTGCATCTCGGCCACGTCGAAGCCCAGCTCGTTCAGGCGGCGGATCCGGCGCTCGATGTAGTGGTACTTGCCCGCCGGGTACACCGAGGTGCGGGTCAGCTCCTGCCACAGGTCCTGGTAGCGGCCGCAGATCTCGGTGCCGAAGTCGATCGGGTCGACCGAGGGGTGCAGGGCGCCGGAGGCCTCCAGGTCGAGCAGCTCGCCGCTGATGTTGACGCGGGCCAGGTCGAGGTCGTACTCGCGCTGCCCCCGCGACAGTTCGGGGTGCAGGTCACCGGTCTCGGCGTCCACCAGATAGGCGGCGTACGCGCCCGCGTCCCGCCGGAACAGTGTGTTGGACAGTGAGCAGTCGCCCCAGGAGAAGCCGGCCAGGTGCAGCCGCACCAGCAGCACCGCGAGCGCGTCCATCAGCCGGTGCATGGTCGCCGGGCGCAGGGTCGTCTCGAACATCGACCGGTACGGCATCGAGCCGCCCAGGTGCCGGGTGATCAGCACGCTCTCCAGCGGTTCGCCGGAGGTGTCGGTGCGGCCGGTGACCACGGCCAGCGGGTCCACCGCCGGGATGCCCAGCCGGTCCAGATCGCGCAGCAGCTCGTACTCGCGCAGCGCGGGCCGCTCCGCGAGCTCCTTGACCGCGATCACCTCGTCACCGGCACGGGCGTAGCGCACCACGTGCCGGGAGATGCCGCGCGGGAGCGGCACGAGGTACTCCTCGGGCCACTCCTCGAGCGGCAGGTGCCACGGCAGCTCCAACAGGAGCGCGGGATGCTCCGGGTTGGTCGCGTTGATCTGCAGGGCCATGCCTCGAGTGTCCTCGTCTTGCGTGTGGTCGTCCTGTTCACCCTATGAGGCAAACGCCCGAGCCGTACGGGCGGCTTCCCGCACGGGGCCCCGGTGCAGCGGACCGTGCCCCGGCAGCAGCAGATCGCCGTCCAGAGCGGCGAGCACGTCCAGGGAGGCGACCGCGGCGGCCGTGTCGTGGTGGAACATGCGCGGCAGCAGCTGCGGCCCCGCCAGCCGCGAGGTCGCATGACCGCAGGCCAGCGCATCGCCCGAGATCACCACCCCCGCCTGCGGAAGGTGGAACGCGCAGTGCCCGTCGGTGTGCCCCGGCGTCGGGACCGGGACCGGCCCGCCCGGCAGGTCCAGCGGGCCCGCCTCGGCGCCCGCCGCCGGGAGCGGCCGGGGGTCCAGGACCGGCACATGGGCGGTGCCGCCGGAGCGCAGCGCCCGCAGCCCCCAGCGCAGCACGCCCGGGCGCCAGGCGTTCAGCACCACCCGTCCCGCGCTCACCTGGTGCAGGAAGTCGCGCCGCGCGTGCGGGACTTCGGCCTCGTGCGCGTACACCGGCGTCCCGTGGGCCGCCCGCAGGTACTCGGCGGACCCGATGTGGTCGTTGTGGGCGTGGGTGAGCAGCACGGCGCTCACCGCCTCCGGCGCCGCGCCCACCTGCGCCAGGGAGTCCAGCAGCAGCGCCCGGTCGCCGGGATACCCGGTGTCGATCAGGGTGACGGCGTCACCCTCGGCGAGGATCACCCAGTTGGTGTGGGTGCCGTGCACCAGGAAGACGCCGTCCGCCGCCTGCCGTACGTCCGCTCTCATGCCCGCCTCGCACTCTCGCCGTGCCGCCCGCCGGACACCAGGGAACCACGCAGGCCGAACAGCAGGCGGGTCACCGCGGTCCTGCGCACGGCGAACTCGTACACCAGCAGGACGGTGGCGAGCGAAGCGGCCACGATCACCAGGTACTTGACGGCCATCGGCGCCTGCCAGCCGACCACGCCGTAGGCGTAGGCGACGACGGCCGGCTGGTGCAGCACGTACAGCGGCAGGGCGGCGACCGCCAGATATCCGAGCAGCGCGGGCCTGCCCGCCGTCCCCTTGCCCGTCGCCGTGTCCGTCTCCTGGCTCGTCGCCGCATCCGTCGCCGGACCGTCCGCTGCGGAGCGCTGCCGTCGCCGGTCCAGCAGGCCGAGGATCGCCAGCACCCAGCACCACCCGGCCGCCCCGAACAGCGCCCGGGTGGCCACCGCCACCGGGTCCCACGCGGTGAACGGGTCGTCGCCGGCGATGAAACCGGGGGCCGTCCCGGCGAACAGCACCAGCCCGAGCACACCGAAGGCGACCGCCGCCCGGCTGCTCGCCTCGCGCACCCGCGGCTCGTCGGCGAGGGCGAACCCGTAGGCGAAGAACAGCAGATACGCCCAGCGGTTCCAGCCCGCGAAGCCCTCCTCCATGCCCAGCAGCGCGTTCACGGCGGCCAGCGGCAGTGCGGGCACCAGCAGCAGCGCCGGACGGCGGCTCAGCGCGGGAACCAGCCCCCCGGAGGCGGTCGCCAGCGCGCCGGCGACCGGGGCCAGCAGCAGACAGAAGGCGAGCAGCAGCACGACGAACCACAGATGCCCGGTCTCGAAGTACTCGCCGTCCAGCACGAACGGGAAGTCCGCGAGATCCGGCCGCACGGTCAGGAACCGTCGCCAGAAGCCCGGATACGACTCGTCGTAGCCGGGGTCGGCGGCCCGCAGGCGCAGCCACTGCGGCAGCGGGCACAGCACCACGGTCGCGAAGACCAGCGGGACGCCCAGCCGCAGCAGCCGCTCCCGGGCGAACCCGCCGGGCCCGCGCCGGCGGATCGAGTGCCGGGCGCCGAGCCCCGCGACCAGGAACAGCATGGGCATCGCCCACACCACGCCGAACCCGGCAAGCACCGTGACGGCCCCGGTGGTCTGCGGATTCTTGACGTAGAAGTCGTCGTCGGGGGAGAACACCAGCGCGGAGTGGAAGAAGACCAGGCCGAGGACGACCAGCGCGCGCAGGATGTCCAGCTCGACGCGTCGTCCCTCGTACGCTCCCGCACGCCCGCCGTTCGTTCCCATCGCCCCTCCCGCTCCCGGGTGCGCCCAGTGTGCTCGAGCGGCAGAGGGGAGGACAGGGTTCCGGCAGTGGGGCGGGCGCTCTTGCGGCAGTCGGGACGTGCCCTCCTTCACGGCGGGGGCCGGGTCCGGGTCAGTTCACGCCCCGCGGGCGGAACTGGACGCTGATGCGCGGCCCGGCGGCCCGGGTGCTCTTCGGCACCGAGTGCTCCCAGGTGCGCTGGCAGGAACCGCCCATCACGATCAGATCCCCGTGGCCCAGCGGCCGGCGCACGACGGGGCCGCCGCCGGTCGGCCGCAGCAGCAGGTCACGGGCCGCGCCCACCGAGAGGATGGCGACCATCGTGTCCTCCCGTGCGCCCCGGCCGATCCGGTCGCCGTGCCAGGCGATGCTGTCCCGGCCGTCCCGGTAGTAGCACAGCCCGGCCGTGGCAACGGCTCGCCCAGCTCGTCGGCGTAGTGGGCGCTCAGCGCTTCACGGGCCCCGTCCAGAACGGGATGGGGGAGCGGATCGCCCTCGCGGTAGTACGCGAGCAGCCGGGGGACGTCGACGACCTGGTCGTACATGGTGCGCCGCTCGGCCCGCCAGGGGACCTCGGCGGCCAGGTGCTCGAACAGCGCGTCCGAGCCGCTGAGCCAGCCCGGCAGCAGGTCGATCCAGGCGCCGGAGCCCAGACGCGTGCGGCGCAGTCCGTCCAGCGGACCGAGCCGCGGCTCCTCGGCCTGGTCGAAGAGCGACCCCTGCAGGGCGGCGGGCCGGTGCGTGCTCATGACACCAGCGTACCTCGCATTCGAAAATGCGTTCTAGATCGAGTCCGGGCGAGCACCCACAGGGGTGCAGGGCCGCGGACGTCGCCGCGAACCGCGGAGGCACCCGGCTCCTCCAGCCTCTTCCGATACATCGGTGTATCGAATACGTTCGCGTATCGAACGGAGGTGGGGCGGTGGCGGCCATGACGCGGACCGGCGGCAGCACAGGGCGGATCACCAGACGCCGTGCCCGCACCCGGGCGAACCTCTTGGCGGCCGCCTTCTCCGTCTTCGCGGCCAAGGGCTTCGGACATGTCTCCATCGAGGAGATCTGCGAGACCGCCGGCTACAGCCGGGGCGCCTTCTACTCCAACTTCTCAAGCCTGGACGAGCTGTTCTTCGCCCTGTACGAGGAGCGGGCCGAGCTGATCGCCCGGCAGGTCGCCGAGGCCCTCGCCCAGGACGGCCCCGATCTGGACGTGCCCGCCGCCGTGGACCGGGTCACCGCCGTGCTGCTGCTCGACCGGGACTGGCTGCTGGTGAAGACGGACTTCCTGGTGCACGCCGCCCGCGACCCGGAGGTCGCCCGCGCCCTGCTGGAGCACCGGGCCGGGCTGCGCGGCGCCATCGCCGAGCGGCTGGCCAGGGCCCAGGGGCACACGCCGCTGCCCGCCGTGCTCGGCGACGTCGACAGCGCCGCGCACGCCGTGGTCGCCGCGTACGACGGGGTCACCACCCGACTGCTGCTGGACCGGGACGTCGCAGGGGCCCGGGCCTGGCTGAAACAACTGCTGACCGCGCTGCTCACCGAGGGCAGCGCCGAACCGGCCCCGCGCGGGCGCGAGTGAACAGGGAAGGGGAGGCCATGGACGCCGATGTCGTCGTCGTGGGAGCGGGGCTCGCGGGCCTGGTCGCGGCCCACGAGCTGACCAGCAGGGGCCGCAGGGTCGCGCTCGTCGAGCAGGAGAACGCCGCCAACCTCGGCGGGCAGGCCTTCTGGTCCTTCGGCGGGCTGTTCCTGGTCGGCTCCCCGGAGCAGCGGCGCCTCGGCATCAAGGACTCCTTCGACCTGGCCTGGAGCGACTGGCAGGGCAGCGCCCGCTTCGACCGTCTCGACGACGAGGACTCCTGGGCGGTGCGCTGGGCCCGCGCCTATGTCGAGTGGGCGGCGGGGGAGAAGCGGCCCTGGCTCGACCGGCACGGCATCACCTTCCTGCCCACCGTCGGCTGGGCCGAGCGCGGCGACCTGCGCGCCGACGGCCACGGCAACAGCGTGCCCCGCTTCCACATCGCCTGGGGCACCGGCACCGGCGTCGTCGAACCCTTCGTCCGCTACGCCGAGCAGGCGGCGAGCGACGGGCTGCTCACCTTCTACCACCGCCACCGCGTCGACGAGCTCGTCATGGAGAACGGCGCCGCCCGCGGGGTGCGCGGCACCGTGCTGGCCCCCGACGACTCCCCGCGCGGCGTCGCCTCCAACCGGGACGCGATCGGCGAGTTCGAGCTGACCGCCCAGGCCGTGATCGTCACCAGCGGCGGCATCGGCGGCAACCACGAGATCGTCCGCCGCTACTGGCCCGAACGCCTGGGCACCCCGCCCGCCGAGATGGTCACCGGCGTACCCGCCCATGTCGACGGGCGGATGCTCGACATCAGCGCCCGCGCCGGGGTGCGCCTGGTCAACCGGGACCGCATGTGGCACTACACCGAGGGCCTCCAGAACTGGGACCCCGTCTGGCCCGGCCACGGCATCCGCATCCTGCCCGGCCCGTCCTCCCTCTGGTTCGACGCCCTCGGACGCCGCCTGCCCGAGCCCTGCCTGCCCGGGTACGACACCCTCAGCACACTCGCGTACCTGCGCACCACCGAGGACATCTCCGGGTACGACCACTCCTGGTTCATCCTCACCCAGAAGATCATCGAGAAGGAGTTCGCCCTGTCGGGCTCCGAGCAGAACCCCGACATCACCGCCAAGGACCGCGCCGGATTCCTGCGCGAGCGGCTCCTCGGCAAGGGGGCCCCGGGACCTGTGGACGCCTTCCTGCGCAACGGCGCCGACTTCGTCACCGCGCCCACGCTGGAACAGCTCGTCGACAAGATGAACGCCCTCACCGACAAGCCCCTCCTCGACGCGGCCGTCATCCGGCGCCAGATCGAGGCCCGCGACCTGCAGATCGCCAATCCCTACGCCAAGGACGCCCAGGTACAGGGCATCCGCAACGCCCGCCGCTACCTGGGCGACCGGCTCGGCCGGGTGGCCACCCCGCACCGCATCCTCGACCCCGCGGCCGGACCCCTGATCGGCGTCAAGCTGCACATCCTCACCCGCAAGACCCTGGGCGGCATCCAGACCGACCTCGACTCCCGCGCCCTCGGCTCCGACGGCAACCCGGTCGACGGCCTCTACGCGGCCGGGGAGGTCGCCGGCTTCGGCGGCGGCGGGGTCCACGGCTACAACGCCCTGGAAGGCACCTTCCTCGGCGGCTGCCTCTTCTCCGGCCGCGCCGCGGGCCGGGCGGCGGCACAGCAGACCGCCTGACCGCGCGGCACTGCGGCGGGGCGGGACTCAGCCCTCCTCCAGCAACCGGGCCAGCACGGCCGCCTGGCTGCGCTCCGGTTGCCTGGAGGCGGTCAGCAGCGTCACGGGCCCCTCGGCGACCAGCTCACGCAGGTGCTGGAGCAGCTCGGCCGCCTCGGGGACCTCGAGTTCCGCCTCGTAGCGCTCGCGGAACTCCTCGAACGACCCCTCGCCCGCGTGGTACCAGCGGCGCAGCTCGGTCGACGGGGTGAGCCCCTTGGGCCACTCGTCGATCCGGGCAGCCTCCTTCGCCAGGCCGCGCGGCCACAGGCGGTCGACCAGCACCCGCACCCCGTCGTCCGCCTCGGGCGGCTCGTACACCCGCCGTACCCGCACACTCATCCTCGGCCCCCTTCCGGTGAAGTCCGGCCGGGCGGGCGGCCGGTGCTCCCCGCCCGCTCAGCCGGAACCGCGTCGTGCGGCCGTGCGCCGCTCGAGCGCACGGCGTTCCGTCTCGCCCGTGCCGCCCCACACCCCGGTGGACTGCCCGGTCTCCAGCGCCCAGTCCAGGCACTGCTCCCGCACCGGGCAGCGCCGGCACACCGCCTTGGCCTGCTCGGTCTGCACCAGGGCCGGGCCGGTGGTGCCGATCGGGAAGAAGAGGTCGGGATCCTCGTCCCGACAGGCAGCGCGGGCACGCCAGTCGTCCATGGAAAGTCACCTGTGTCCGGAGTCGGGAACGCATCCCTCAAGCCCCCTCGGGGATGCTCTGCTCCTCTCCGGGTGACCTGCCGGCCACGGGCGAAACAGGACATGTGTCACTGCTCCCGCATGCCCCACGGCGAGCCGTATGCGTTCAGCAGGTCCAGGAACGGCCTCGCCGGGAACGCCTCCGGACCGAGCACCCCGGTGCCCGACCACTCGCCCGTGGCGAGCAGTTCCAGCGCCACCACCGGGTTGATCGCGGTCTGCCACACCACCGCCTGGCAGCCGTACTCGGTCATGGACCACTGGTTGTCGACCACGTGGTACAGGTACACCTCGCGCGGCGCCCCGTCCTTCGTCCCGCGCACCCAGGTCCCGGCGCAGGTCTTGCCGTGCATCCGCTCGCCCAGCGTCGCCGGGTCGGGCAGGCAGGCCGCCACCACGTCCCGCGGCGACACCTGGACGGGCCCCTGCGCGCTCGGCACGGTCACCGGCTCGGTGCGGTCCAGGCCCAGCAGGTGCAGCGTCCTGAGCGTGTCGATGAACTCCCTTCCCAGCCCGTACTTGAAGGTGACCCGGCGCGCGTTCACCCAGCGCGGGACGAGCAGCACCTCCTCGTGCTCGACGTTCACGCACTCCACCGGGCCGATGCCCTCGGGGAAGTCGAACACCTCCGGCTCGCTGAACGGCTCGGTGGTGAACCAGCCGCGGTCCGCCTCGTACACCACCGGAGGGTTCAGGCACTCCTCGATGGTGGTCCAGATGCTGAAGGAGGGCGCGAAGTCGTAGCCCTCCACCGTGAGGTCGGCCCCGTCCCGGACGCCGATCTCCTCGATCTCGTCGAAGAGTTCGTCGGCGGCGTACCGCGCGAACACGTCCGACAGGCCGGGCTCCACGCCCATGCCGACCAGGGCCAGCGCCCCGGCCTTCTCCCACTCGGCGGCCCGTTCGAACTGCTCGTCGCCGAGCTTCACCCCGCACTCCTCGTACGGCCGCTCGGGGTGCGGCTCCGACAGTGACATCGCCATGTCGACATAGGTCACCCTGGCGCCCTGCGCGGCCCGGAACAGCGGCATCACGAACCGGGGGTCGGTGGCGTTGAGCAGCACATCGCACTCGTGCCGCGCCAGCAGCGCCGCCACCTGCGCCTCGTCCCCGGCGTCCACCCGCTCGGCCCGGAACCGGCCGGCACCGTCACCGAGGGCGGAGACCGCCGCCTCGGCGCGGGAGGGGTCGTAGTCGGCCACCACCATCCGGTCGAGGAACGGCCGCCGGGCCGCGATCCGGGTGATCGCGGTACCCACGCCGCCCGCGCCCACGAGCAGTACACGCATGACGCGCACTCCCTTTCCTTGTCCTCGTCTCATGAAAGCGCCGATTGCGCCGAGGGGCCCCTCGAGCCGGATCCAACGCCGGCCGGTGTCGTAAGGTCAATGGTGTTGGCATAAGGGGCGGGCGGCCGCGGCCGGCCCCGGCCCGGGGAGTACCGATCCGTGTGACGGGAGGCGGGCGGGATGGCGAAACCGGTGGTGCCCGAGGAGAAGCGGCGGCGGCGCCGGCCCACCAGGAGCGGACGGGTGCTGTCCGAGCAGCTGATCGTCGAGACCGCACTGCGCCTGCTGCGCGAACACGGCAGCACCGGCCTGACCGCCCGCCGGCTCGGCCTCGCCCTGGACTGCGACCCCAGCACGCTCTACCGCTACTTCCGCGGCATGGACGACCTCACCCTGGCCATCGGCGACGCCCTCGTCGGCCGGGCGCTGCAGGGCTGGCGGCGCACGGGGGAGTGGCTCGAGGACCTGCGCGGCATGGGCCTGCGCATCCACGACGCCTACGTCTCGCATCCGCAGGCGGCGGTGCTGACCGCCGCCCGGGTCACCGGCCGCGCCCATGAGCTCGCCGCGGACGAGGCGGTGCTGGACGTGCTGCGCACGGCCGGTTTCCCGCTGCCGGAGGCGGTGCGGATCTACCACGCCTTCATCGACACCACGCTCGCCTTCGCCGCCCTCGACGCCGCCTCCCTGGCCCTGCCCAGCGCGGCGCTCCGCTCCGACGAGGAGATGTGGCGCTCGACCTACGCCCGTCTCCCCGCCGAGACCCATCCCCGCATCGCCGAGGCGGCCCCCCTGCTCGCCACCCGCATGGTCACCAGCGCCTATCCGACGGCCCTGGACATGCTCCTGGACAGCGCGGCCCGCCGCCTCGAGGGGCAGGTCTCCTGGCGAGCCCGGGGCGGCGCTTAGGGGGACAGCGCCTGCGCCGCCGTCGCGGTCACCGCCTCGGTCACCGCGGTCAGGGCGGGGGAGTCGAGCTTCCACCGCTGCCAGTACAGGGAGCTCTCGGCCTCGTGGCCCGGCGCGAAGAGGGTGAGGCGGCCGGCGCGCAGCAGGGGCTCCGCCTGGGCCTCCGGGACCATGCCCCAGCCGAGGCCCGCGACGACCGCCCGGGCGAAGCCCTCCGAGGCGGGGACGTAGTGGCGGCCCGCGCTCGCCTCGGCGCTGCCGCCGGTCAGCCGGCGCACGAAGGCGTCCTGGAAGTCGTCCGCGCGGTCGAAGACGACCGCGGGCGCCTCGGGCACCACCTCGGCGAGCGGGCCGGACAGGTACCGTTCGGCGAACTCGGGACTGGCGACCGGGAGGTAGCGCATGCGCCCCAGGTAGCGCACCGAGCAGCCCGGCACGGCCTCCGGGGAGGAGGTCACCGCCGCCATGACCGTGCCCTCCCTGAGCAGGGCAGCCGTGTACGCCTCGTCCGCGCGGCGCAGGTCGAACCGGACCCGCAGCCGGTCCGGTACGCGCGTGAGGGCGTCCAGGAACCAGGTCGCCAGCGAGTCCGCGTTCACCGCGATCGCCACCCGGGTCGCCTCCCCGGCGCCGCTCAGGCCCAGCTCCCGTTGGGCGTCCTGCTCCAGCCGGGCCACCTGGCGGGCGAGCCGCACCAGCACCTCGCCCGACTCGGTCGGCCGCACCGGCTTGGTGCGCTGCAGAAGCACCCGGCCGGTGCGCTGCTCCAGCGCCTTGACCCGCTGGCTCACCGCGGACGGCGTCACATGCAGGGCCGCGGCCGCCGCGTCGAAGGTGCCCTCGTCCACCACCGCGAGCAGGGTCCTGACCTGGTCCAGGGGAAGCTCGTCCATCACGCCTGCTCATGGTACTTAAGAATCATTAGCTGGACTGCACTCGGCCGCGCTCCTACCGTCAACGGCATGACCAGCGCTTTCGCCTCCGCCGCGGCCGGATTCGGTACCGGTCTGTCCCTCATCGTCGCCATCGGCGCCCAGAACGCCTTCGTGCTGCGCCAGGGGATACGCCGCCAGGCGGTGCTCGCCGTGGTGGCGATCTGCGCGCTCTCCGACGCGGTGCTGATCGGGCTGGGCGTGGGCGGGGTCGGCGCGGTGGTGGTGGCCTGGCCGGCCGCGCTGACCGCGGTGGCCTGGACCGGCGGCGTCTTCCTGCTCTGCTACGGCGTGCTCGCCGCCCGCCGGGTGCTCTGTCCCGCCGCCATGGGCCTGGTGAGCGCGGGGGAGGCGGCCGGTTCACGCCGCCGGGCGGTGCTCACCTGCCTCGCCCTGACCTGGCTCAATCCGCACGTCTACCTCGACACCGTGTTCCTGCTGGGTTCGGTCGCCGCCGGCCACGGGTCGCTGCGCTGGACCTTCGGCATCGGTGCGCTGCTGGCCAGCGTCTGCTGGTTCGCCGCGCTCGGCTTCGGGGCGCGGCTGCTCGGCCGTTGGCTGGCCCGGCCGGCCGCCTGGCGGGTGGTGGACGGCGTGGTCGCCGCCACCATGATCGTCCTCGGCGCCGGCCTGATCGCCAGGGCCTGACGCCGCGCTCGTTCCGCGAACGGTGCCCGGCGGCACGTCGGTACCGGGGAGCTGGGAGACTGGCCCCGGCCAGGTAGATGTAGTCACCAACGGGGCGGTCGTGGACACCAGCGAGAGCGAAGCCGAGCGCCGGGCGGAGGAGCCCGCACCGACGCGCGGGACCCGGCGGCGGCGCTGGGCGATGGACACCCGGCCGCTGCGCCGCCCCGCCTACCGCAGGCTGTGGACGTCCACCGTGGTCACGGCGGTCGGCAGCCAGCTGACCGCGGTCGCCGTGCCCAAGCAGATCTACGACATCACCGGCTCCTCCGCCTGGGTCGGCACCGCCAGCATCGCGGGCCTGGCTCCGCTGGTCGTGTTCGCCCTGTGGGGCGGCGCCATCGCCGACGCGATGGACCGGCGCAGGCTGCTGCTGATCACCAACACCGGTATCGCCGTCACCTCGCTGCTGTTCTGGCTCCAGGCGGTCAGCGGACTCGAGTCGGTCGCGGTGCTGATGGTGCTGCTCGCCCTCCAGCAGGCGTTCTGGGGACTCAACGCCCCGGCCCGCAGCGCCTCGGTGGCCCGCCTGGTGCCCGCCGACGAGCTGCCCGCGGCCAATGCCCTCGGCTCCACCGTGATGCAGACCGGGCAGATCGCCGGACCGCTGCTGGCCGGCGCGCTCATCCCGGTGATCGGACTGGCCGAGCTGTATCTGATCGACGCTCTCGCGCTCTGCGTCACCGTGTGGGCGGTGTACCGGCTGCCCACGCTGCCGCCGCTGAAGGCTACGGTGGCCCGGCGCGCCGGACTGCGGGAGATCGCGGAGGGCTTCCGCTACATGGCCGGGCACGCCGTGCTGCTGCTGTCGTTCCTGGCCGACATCGTCGCCATGGTGCTCGGCATGCCGCGCGCCCTCTTCCCGCAGCTCGCCGCCGAGACCTTCGCGCCCTACGGGGAGGGCTTCGCGCTGGGGCTGCTGTTCGCCGCGATCCCCGCGGGCGCGGTGGCGGGCGGGCTGTTCTCCGGCACGTTCAGCCGGGCCCGGCGGCACGGCTGGATGGTCATCTGGTCGGTGGTGGTCTGGGGCCTGGCCGTGGCCGGCTTCGGGCTGAGCGGCAGTCTGTGGTTCGCGGTGGCCTTCCTGGCCGTCGCGGGGGTCGCCGACATGGTCTCCATGGTCTTCCGGGGAGCCATCCTGCTCTCCGCGGCGACGGACGAGATGCGCGGCCGGATGCAGGGCGTCTTCACCGTCGTGGTGGCGGGCGGGCCGCGCCTCGCCGACCTGCTGCACGGCACGGCGGGCTCCGCCTTCGGCCCGCGCGCGGCCGTGGTGGGCGGAGGGGTCCTGGTGGTCGTGGTGATGCTCGCCCTGGCCGCCGCGATGCCCGCGCTGCGCCGCTACCGCGTGTGATCCACGGCCTGCCGGTCGCGTCCGCCGGCTCGCCGCTGCCGCCCGTGGAGCCCGGCGGCGGGAGCTACAGCACCCCGCGCCGGTGCAGGGCGTACTGCTCGAGGAGCTGGCCCCGCGTCATCTCCAGCCGGTGCGCCAGGATCTCGGCGACGTTGCGCACCAGCGTCAGACCGAGCCGCGGGTCCTCGTCGCACAGCCGGAGCACGGCGGCGGCCTCGAACTCGTAGGCGCGCACCGGGCTGAACGCCTGGGCCCCGAAGTCCCACTGGTAGGGCGGGAACAGCCAGGACCAGCCGAGCAGGTCACCGGCGCCCAGGCTGGCGACGGTGATCCGGTGCAGCTCGTCGACCTGCTGGTCGAGCGTGACGGCGCCGGAACGGATGACCCAGAACCGGTCCGCGGTGCCGCCCGCCTCGAAGATCCGGGTGTCCTCCGGGAAGGCCACCTCCCGGGCGAGCGCCATCAGGCGCTCCCGTTGCGGTGGGGGCAGGGCGGTCAGGAGTTTGATGGCTTTGGTCATGAGGCGCAGCTCCTCGCCGGGGCCGTCGGTTCCGGTGCTTCCCCTACGCCCCATTTCAGCCGCTGCCGCCGTTCGTGGCATCCGGGAGGACAGAAAAAAGCCCTGGCTGGACGGGGGAAACCAGCCAGGGCGGCAAACGGTGGTGTACGGGGGACCTGCGCGTCGACCCCATCACCACGTATGTATGAACGATAAACCATCGGCGCGGGCGACTCGACACCGGAACCGGGTCACGTGACCTGTTTCACTTCGTCCCGCCACCCCCGGCCCTCACTCCCGCGCCACCACCCGCATCGTGTCCAGCCCGGGACCGGACGCATCCGGGAGGTTCATCCCCGCGTCGTGGCCGGTCCGCAGATAGCGCAGCACCGGCCCGGTGAGCCGCTCGCCCGGCAGCACGGCGGGGATCCCCGGCGGATACGGAGTGATCATCTCGGCCGCGAGCCGCCCGGCCGCCTCGGACAGCGGAACGTTCTCCGCCGGACCGAAGAACGCGTCTCGCGGCAGCAGCGCCTGCTCCATCCGCAGCTCCCCGGGCAGCGGCACCTCCACCTCGGGCGTCCGCGGCATGTCCCGGGCCGCCCGGCCCAGGTCGCGCAGCGCCGACAGCAGCTCCCCGGTGGTCTCCCGGTCGTCGCCGTGAGTGATCTGCGCACCGATCCGGCGGTGGTCCACCAGATGCGCGTCGATGGCCCGCTCCGCACGCAGCCAGTCCGCCGCCCGGTAGCCGGTGATGCCCAGACCGCTGACGTCGACGACACCGGGCAGCGGGTCGAAGTCGTCCGCGAGCCCCGGGCCGCAGAAGTCGGCGCGGTCGTGCACATGCATGCCGTCGATCTCCTCGACCGCCGCACGCACCCCGGCCGCCAGCTCCAGCGCGGCCCCCAGCAGCTCCTCGCCGCGCAGCGCCATCTGACGCCGCCACGCGTCCATCCCGGCCAGGATCAGCACCGAGGGGCTGGTCGTGCCCAGCAGGTCCGCCCGCATGCCCAGCAGCGCCGGCGGCACCAGACCGCCCCGCAGATGGAACACCGAGCCCTGCTCAAGGCCGCTGCCCATCTTGTGGATGCTGGTCACGCAGATGTCCGCACCCGCGTCCATCGCCCAGGACGGCAGATCCGGGTGGAAGGGCAGATGTGCGCCCCAGGCCTCGTCCACGATCAGCGGACGCGAGCGCCGGTGGCACACCTCGGCGACGGACCGCAGATCCGCGCAGGCGCCGTACGGGGTGGGGCTGGTGACGAGGGCGCCGCGGGCGTCCGGATGCGCCTCGAAGGCCCGCTCGAACTCCGCGGCCGACGGCGGATGCGCGATGCGCCGCCCGGTGTCCCAGCGGGGCTCCACCCACACCGGCTCGATCCCGGACAGGATCAGCCCCGCCACCACCGACTTGTGGGCGTCCCGCCCGATCAGCAGCTTCTCGTGCGGCCCCGCCGCGGACAGCATGGCCGCCTTGACCGACAGGGAGCTGCCGCAGGTGCTGAAGAAGGTGTGCTCCGCGTGCACCGCGTCCGCCATCAGCTGCTGCGCCCGCTCGAGCACCCGCCCCCGGGTGAGCCGGTCGTCCAGACCGCCCGAGGCCAGCACATCGCCCAGGAACACCGCGTCGCCGAGAATCTCGCGGGCGGCCGGATCGGCACCGCGCGCCTGCTTGTGACCGGGCGGCGTGAAGCCGAGGCGTCCGTGGCGGTGATACTCCTCCAGCGCCTCGAGCACCGGTGCCCTGCCGTGATCCATGCTCATGACCACCGGGTGCCCGAAGCCCGCCGTGCCAACCGGCCGGTGCGACGGGACGACGACGGTGCTGCCGTGTCAGCCCCGCACCGGGTGCCTGCCCGGACGCACGATCTCGTCCAGCACCTCGACGACCACCTCGTACGCCACCCGCCGCGACTCCGCCTCGCCGGCCGCACGGGGATCGGTCCGCGCCGCCTCCTCGCCCCTGGCCCGCCACTCGCGTTCCGCGCGCGCGGCGAAGGCCCGCGCCCGCTGGATCCGCCGGAGCAGTTCGTCCGAGTCCACAACGTCGGTCATGTACACCGCGTACCCCCGTCCGCCACCCGGATGACATGCGCCGGAGAAGACACAGGTGACCGGCGCGGCGAGGTTTGGCGGCGCGGCGGCAGGTGAGCCGGAAGGGGTGGACCGGCCGCCCGTGGCGAGGTCCGTCCGCCCCGACAGGAGCCGAAGGATGTGTGAGGAGAACCCGATCGACCCCGTTGCCGCACCGCCCGGCGCCCGCCGGTCCGCGCCGCAGGCGGACTACCGGCCGTGCGACGTACGGCAGGCCGTGCGGCAGGCGGTGTCCGACCGCTGCCGCGCCCTGCACTCTCCCTGCGACACCGACGCGCTCGCCGACGCCCTGCTGGTGGCGTCCGAGCTCACCACCAACGCCATCGTGCACGGCGGCGGGGTCACCGACGTCCGCATCGACGTCACCGGCCCCGGCATACGTGTCTCGGTCAGCGACCGCAGCGACCGGCTGCCCACCGCCGCACCCGATCCGGAACGGCAGCGCGGCACCCGCCCCGGCGGCCACGGCTGGCCCATCGTCTGCCGGCTCGCCCGCGACGTACGGGTGTCCGACCTGCCCTCCGGCGGCAAGTGCATCACCGCCGTGGTGCCCCTGTCCTGAACCCCGCCGGGGGCTCGCGGCGGATTGCCACACAAAGCGGAGTTTGTTCCCCAGAACCCAGGGCAACCGGAGTTTCGTGCTTCGGACCGGAGGCGCGCCGGCGGGACCGGTATGACCGCTACGGCGTCTGCGGCCCCGTCCCGCGGCAACCCCCCAACACCACCGCTCGGGAGCGAAACCGCATGCTGATCGACACGCCCACCGACCGCCCCGACACCACGACCGCGACGGCCGCCCCGGCCCGCAGGCGGCACGACGACGCCCCCGCCCGCAGGCGGCACGACGACGCCCCCGAGACGGCCGCCCTCTTCACCCGGCTTGCCGCCCTGGAGGACGGGCCCGAGCGGGACGCCGTCCGCGGCGAACTGGTCACCGCCTGGCTCCCCATGGCGCACCGCATAGCCGGCCGCTTCCGCGACCGCGGTGAGTCCGTCGAGGACCTGCGTCAGGTGGCCGCCCTCGGCCTGGTGAAGGCCATCGACCGCTTCGACCCGGCACGCGGAGCCTTCGAGAGCTACGCCGTGCCCACCATCACCGGCGAGGTCAAGCGCCACTTCCGGGACCGCATGTGGGCGCTGCGGGTGCCCCGCCGGGTCCAGGAGCTGCGCAACAAGGTGCGTGTCGCCCGCCGCGAACTCACCCAGAACCCGGGCAGCCCCGAGCCCTCCGTGGCGGACATCGCCGCGCACACCGGGCTCACCGACGAGGAGGTCTCGGCCGGGATGGAAGCGCTGGAGAGCTTCAGCACCCTCTCGCTGGACGCGGAGCTCTCCTCGGACGACGACGGTTACAGCCTCGCCGACACCCTCGGAGCCTCCGACTCCTCCTACGACGTCGTGGTCGACCGCGAGTCGGCCAAGGCGGGACTGCGCCGGCTGCCGGAACGCGAGCGCGCCATTCTCTACATGCGGTTCTTCGAGGACATGACCCAGAGCCGCATCGCCGACCGCCTGGGCATCTCCCAGATGCACGTCTCGCGCCTCATCAGCCGCAGCTGCGCCCGCATCCGCGCCGAGGCGATGGAGGAGCGCAGGCCGCGCGGCGGCCACACGCCCTCCGTCTGAGCCCCGCGCCACCCCGGCAGCCCCTCACCTCACTCCAGTTCACCCCGGAACCGCAACGGAAAGAGACACATGCTCAAGCCCGACCCCGCCGTGCTGCGCCGCCTCGTCGACGACTACGAGCAGCTGCCGCAGGAGGGCACCCCTCAGGCGTCCGGCGCCCTGGCCCGTGACCTCGCCTACACGCTGTGCGTCATCACCGGCAACCGCGATGTGCGGCAGGCCCTGGCCACCGCTCACCGCTGGCTCGCCGCCGCCCCGCCCGCAGCGACGCCCGGCCCCCTCGCCACCGCCACCCCTTCCGCGCACCTGCCGGGCCCCGCGACCGCCGCACCCGGACTGCTGACCACCACCTGAGCACCCGCCGTCACGCCCGGCGACTTCACGGGCGTACGCCCGTCCTGCCGGGGCATCCGCTGTGCCGGGAGGCCGCATGAACGCGCGAGTGATGGCATGGCGGGGGCGGGCCGGTGCCCGGAGGGCGGCGCAGGGCTCGTGGACGGAGGGGGCCGCGCGGGCGGGACTGACCGCCCGGGGGGTGATCTATCTGCTGGTCGGCGTGCTGGCCCTGCGGATCGCCTTCGGCGGCAGCGGGCGGCAGGCGGACCGCGGCGCGCTGGCCGAGCTGGCCGCCCGGCCGTTCGGCGCGCTGCTGCTGTGGGCGCTGGGCGCCGGACTGGCCGGCATGGCCCTGTGGCGGCTGTCCGAGGCGGTGTCCGGCGCGGTCGGCAAGGACGGCCGCGGCGCGCGCAAGCGGCTGACCGCGCTCGCGCGGTGCGGGTTCTACACGTGCGTCGCCTGGTCCGTGCTGGCCTTCGCCGCCGACCGCGACGCGGGAGGCGGGTCCAGCGACCGGCAGTCGCGGGACGTCACGGCCCGGGCCCTCGAGGCACCGGCCGGACAGTGGCTGGTCGGCGCGGCCGGCCTGGTGATCGTGGGCGCCGGCTGCTGGATCGGCGTCCAGGCGGCCCGCCGCACCTACCACAAGAAGCTCAAGCTCGGTGAGCTGAGCCGCCGCGCCCGCCGGCTGCTGGACGTGAGCGGGGTCGGCGGCGGCGTGGCACGCGGCCTGGTCTTCGCCGCGGCCGGTGTCTTCGCGGTGCGCGCCGCGCTCGCCTACGAGCCGGACCGCGCCAAGGGCATGGACGACACCTGCGCAGCCTCGCCGCAACCCCGCTGGGCCCGTGGCTGCTGGTCTGCGTCGCCGCGGGCCTGGTGCTGTTCGGCGTGTTCTCCTTCGCGCTGGCCCGCTGGCGGCGCGTCTGAGGCACCGGATTCCGGATAGGCCCGCCCGATCGGGGAACACGGGATCAATGAGTGAATCCGAGATCCCCCCGGAAGGCCGGCCCGTCGACGTCTACCTCGACCTCCTGCGCATCCGGATGGACACCGAGGACTACCGGCTGCTGCTGCGCGTGGTGGAACCGGTGCTCAAGGCGATCGAGGAACACCGCCTGTCCGGACTCGACGTCCCCCTCGACGGCGGCGACGACGAGCTGCCGCAGGAGATCCGTGACGAGGCCGCGCTGGTCATCGCCACCGCCGTCACCGGCCGCCTGGACAACGAGGTGGTCGAGCTGGAGGTCGACGACAGCGGCCCGGTCCGCGTCGTCACCGACGCGGCCACCGCCAACGACCCCACGCGCCTCGACGAGATCGCCGAGTACATCAGGGAGCGCCACCACCAGAACGAGGAACTCCGCGGCATCGCCAGAGCGAGCGGCCTGCCCGCGGACTTCTGACACCGGCACCTTCCGCCGTTCCGCCGGACCGCGTCCGTGCCCGGTTCGCCGGGCGCCGTCCGCGCCCAGGTGCCGGCCTCGCGTCAGTCCTTGGTGGCCACCCGTACGCCCAAGGGGCGGGCCAGGCCGACCACCGCCTCGTCGAGGCGTTCCAGGTGGCGCAGTACGCGGGTGGTGATGCGGCCGTAGCGGGCCGCGCTGTCGCCGCTCGGGGCGCTGAGCAGGGAGGCGATGCTGGCGCCCGTCTCCACCTGGCGGTCCGGCCTGCGGTCCGTCTGTTCGTCCTCGACGCGGGCCGCGATCGTCCGGATGTTGCGCACCGTGCGGGCCGCGGCTCCGCCCAGCCGCGGGTCCGCGGCGATGGAGGGATGGGCGGGCAGGAGCTCGGCCGTGGCGGCGAGCGAGCGCGCGTGGTAGGCGCAGGTCTCCAGGAGGGCCACCACGTACTGGGCCGTGCTGCGGCGGGCCCGCAGCGGGGTCACGGGGTGGGTGAGCGGCTGGACCGCGCCGCGCAGGTCGCCCAGCGCCTGGTCCAGCTCCCGTGCCTTGTCCAGCAGGTCGTCCGCCGGGCCGCCGCTGAGCTGGCCCACCGCGGCCTCGGTGACCTCGGCGAGCCGCTCCAGCACCGTGCCGAGCAGTTCGTTGGTGCGGCGGTCCGTCTTCACCGGCAGCACGAAGGCCGCCGCCACCACTCCGCAGGCCGCGCCCAGCGCGGTCTCCTCCACGCGCAGCACCAGCACCTCCCAGCTGTAGGTGTGCAGCAGCGTGTAGAGCAGGCCCAGCATCGCGGTCACGAAGAACGACGTCAGCGTGTAGGACAGCGGGGCCGAGTAGAACATCGCGAAGATCAGCAGCAGCACCAGCGCGAACGCCGCCACCGTGTGCTGCCCCACCAGCCCGGCCAGCACGATGCCGGCCACGACGCCGAAGACCGTGCCCAGCAGCCTGCGGTAGCCCTTGACGAGGATCTCGCCCGTCGAGGCGGTGTTGAGGAAGACGATCCAGCAGGTGAGCACCGCCCAGTACCAGCGGTCCGCGGAGATCAGCTCCCCGCCCAGGATGGCCAGCGTCGACCCCACCGCGACCTGTACCGCCGCCCGGGTCGTCGGGCGCCGCAGCCCCTTCGGCTCCTCCTCCTGCCCGGCCTGCTCGGCGTCGATGGCCGCGTCCTCGGCGTCCAGCTCCTCCCGGGACCGCGTCGTCTCCGGCGACTCGTCCTCCTCCTCCGGCGCGCCCTCCAGCGCGATCCGCAGCCCCAGCACGGCACGCGCGGTCTCACCGATCGCCCGGAACACGTCCTGCACCGCCGGGGACGCCGCCGGGAGGTTCTCCTCCTCCCGGTAGGCGAGCAGCCGGTTGCGCACCTGCCTCAGCACGTTCTCCGCGGCCTCGCCGCCGGAGCGCAGCACCAGCGCGCGCAGCGCGATCAGATCCCGCCGCACCAGCGCCGTCGACTCCTCGGGACCCGGCAGCCGGCCCATCTCCGGTGCGGGCGCGCCCGGCAGATGCAGCGTCAGGGTGTCCGCCCGTTCGGCGCTGCGCGCCGACAGCAGCACCAGGCCGAGCCGTTCCGCGGCGATCTCCGCGTCCGCGATGCGCCGCTGCACCAGTCGCGCGGTCCCCTCGTCCGGCGTGCCCTCCTCCAGGCGGGACTGGATCATCAGCGCCGTCTCGTGCAGCCGCGCGGTGCCCTCGCGGACCTCCTCCAGCGCCTTGCCGACGGCGTCCGGGTCGTCCGGATCCGCCTCGAGCAGCGCCAGATGGGCCGAGACCAGCTGTGCGAGACGGGCCCGGAACGCCTCCCGCAGCCTGCTCAGCAGAGCCGCGGGCGTCACCGGAACCAGCACGAACCGCACCAGCGCGCTGCACGCGAAGGCGACGGCCACCACCGCCCACATCCCGGGCAGGCCCTCGGGGGAGGCCCCGACGAACAGGGAGATGAAGTACGTCTGGAACCCGATCAGCCCCAGCGTGGTGCCCCGCTCGCCGAAGCGCCGGCCGTAGACCGCGCTGAAGATCAGCACCACGAAGAACACGTCGCCCACGACCGGCCGCCGGCTCAGCAGCGCACCCAGCGACACCGACACCAGTGCCACCGGCAGGCCCAGAGCGAGCGTCACCGCCTGCGCCCGGCGCTGCTTCTCCCGGATGGCGAAGGTGGCGACCATCGACGTCATCGCCCCGGCCACCAGCCGGGTGATGCCGGGGCCGAAGGGGGCCAGGACCGCCAGGGCCAGCGCGATGGCGCCCACCGTGCGCAGCCCCGACGTCAGCCGCAGCAGCCCGGGATCGGACGCCGCGATGCGGTCCCGCAGCCTGGACCGCACCGTCCGTCCCCCCGCCCTCACGCCGCCGGCCGGTGCCGGAGCCGGGGCCGGCGCCTCACTGCGCCGCGCGGCTCGCCGCCACGTGGGCCTGCACCTCCTCCGGCGTCAGATAGGCGTCGGTGTACTCGAAGTCCCGCAGCTTCGCGGGCTTGCGCGCCTGGAACCCGGTGCGCACGAAGTCGTCCCCGGCGACCGCGTTCAGCAGCCAGTTGGTCATCACCCGCGTCTTGGCGACATTGGTGCGCAGGGCCGACCAGTGGTAGCCGCGCGCCACCACCTGCGCCGGCAGGCCGTGCAGCTCGATGCCGAGCGGCTTGGACACCGCGTCCTTGCCGCCCAGGTCCACCACCAGGCCCAGGTCCTTGTGCACATAGGGCTGCTTGGGCTCCCCGCGCAGGGAGGCGATCACGTTGTCCGCGACGTGCCGTCCCTGCCGCATCGCGTGCTGCGCGGTCGGCGGGCACACCTCGCCCTCGCCCTTGGCCAGGTTCGGCACCGCGGCGGCGTCCCCCAGCGCGAACACCCCGTCGTGACCGGGCAGCGCCATGTCGGCGGTGACGGCGAGGCGCCCCTTGACCGTCTCCGCGCCCAGCGTGGCGATGAGCGGACTGGCGACGACCCCGGCCGTCCAGATCAGGGTGTGCGTCGGCACCACCCGCCCGTCGGTGAAGGTCACCTCGTCCGGGCCGGCCTTCGCCACCGATGTCTTCAGCGAGATCTCGATGCCGCGCCGGGTGAGGATCTCGTACGCGCTGCGCCCCAGCTTCTCGCCCAGCTCGGGCATCAGCTTCGGCGCGATGTCGATCAGATGCCACTTGATCAGACGCGGGTCGAGCCTCGGGTAGCGCTTGACCGCGGCGTGCGTCAGCCGCTGCAGACAGGCCGCGGTCTCGGTGCCCGCGTAGCCGCCGCCGACCACCACGAACTGCAGCCGCGCGGCCCGCTCGGCCGGGTCGGGGCTGGCGTCGGCCAGGTCGAGCTGCGAGATGACGTGGTCGCGGATGTAGGCGGCCTCGGCGAGGGTCTTCATGCCGAAGGCGTGATCGACCAGTCCCGGGATGTCGAAGGTGCGGGTGACGCTGCCGGGGGCGAGGACGATGTAGTCGTACGGCTCGTCGACGATCTCGTCGGTGATGGTGCGGATCACGCACACCTTGGCCTTCAGGTCCACCCCGATGGCGCCGCCGGGGATGATCCGCGTGCGGTACTTCCTGCTCCGGCGGAGGGACAGCGCGATCGACTGCGGGGTCAGCACGCCGGACGCCACCTGGGGCAGCAGCGGCAGATACAGCTGATAGGAGAACGGCGTCACCAGGGTGACGTCGGCTTCGTTCGGCGTCAGTCTGCGCTCCAGCCGGCGCACGCACTCCACACCGGCGAAGCCTGCACCCACCACGAGGATCCTGGGTCGAGTCACGGTGTTCTCCCTTTCTGCGGCCGGCGGCGCGCCGGCGGCGGCCACGATGTGCCGGACGCCGACGCCCTACGCGTGCCCCTGCTCAGCACCACGATGCCCGCCCACGGGCCGGAGCGCACCGGGAATCGATCGCTCGTGCAGATGGCACAGCAGCAGGCACACGTCGTCGTCCCGCTCGGAGTCGCTGAGCAGCGGGTGCAGCGTCCGGTCCGCCGCGCCCTCCAGGTCCGCCTCCAGCTCCCCGGGGTCGAACGCGCCGAGCACCGCCGCCAGTCGGGCGATCCCCGGGTCGATGCCGCGCGCCCTCCGCTCCACCAGACCGTCGGTGTACAGCGCGAGCGTCGAGCCCGGCTCGAGCCGTTCGGTGTGATCGGCGATGTCCTGGCGCAGCGGGATGCCGAGCATCGCGCCCGGCTTGGCGTCCAGCACCCGCACCCGCCCGTCGGGCAGCCGCAGCACCGGCGGCGGATGCCCGGCGGCCGCCCAGGTCAGCGTCGGCTCGTCGGGGTGGACGCGGGTGATGACCGCGGTGGCGTACAGATCGGGCTGCAGATGGTGCAGGAAGCCGTGCAGCCGGGTCAGCAGCCGGCCGGGACTGCCGCCGTCCACCGCGTAGGCGCGCAGCGCGGTCCGCAGCTGGCTCATCATCACCGCGGCGTGCAGCCCGTGCCCGGTGACGTCGCCGACGACGGTGATCAGACTGCCGTCCGGCTGGCGGAAGGCGTCGTACCAGTCACCGCCGATGTTCAGGCCGTGCGTGGCCGGCAGATACCGCGCGGCGAGAGTGAGACCGGGGGTGACCGGCAGCTCGGTGAGCAGGGCCCGCTGCAGCGTCTCGGCGATGTCCCGGTTGTGCTCGAAGCGGCGCGCGTTGTCCAGGGCGATCCCGGCCCGCCGGGCCAGCTCGACCAGCATCACGGCGTCGTCCGCGTCCCAGCACGTGCCGGTCGGCGACAGCGTCAGCACGCCCAGCGGCGCCCGCCGGGCCAGCAGCGGCACGCACAGCAGCGCACGCCCCGGGGAGAGCGCCGAGGCGGGATGGTCGTCGACACCGGGCAGGCCGCCGGGGTGGTCCGCCGAGTACTGCGGCCGCCCGGTGCGCACCGCGCGCACGGCCGCCGCCGGGCGTGAGGTGGGGCCGCGCAGGTCGGCCTCGTCGTCGAACAGCCAGACGTCCACCTCGCAGGCGTAGGCCGGTACCAGCAGCTCCGGCAGCCGGCGCAGGATCTCCTCCTGGTTGAGGGAGGCGTTCAGCGCCGCGCTGGCGTCCGCGAGGAACGTCAGCCGGTGACGTGCGTTCTCCGCCTCGGTGCGGGCCGCGCGCTCGGCGGCGAACGCCTCCCGCTGCGCCCGGCCGGCGGCGTCCAGTTCGGCGTGCAGGGCCAGCACACCCCGGTTGGTCTGCTCCAGTTCCTCCCGGTGGAAGGCGACCAGCTCCTCCTGCTCGGTGAGCCGGTCCAGCACCACGGCGGTGTCCTCGTCGGCGCCCAGCAGCGCCTCCGCCAGCGCCGCCGGCTCCGCGGTGCCGGCCGGCACCGCGGCGGCAGGCGCGTCCCCGCCGGGGCAGGCCACCGTGACCTCCCAGGGCGGCTCGCCCGCGTCGCGCGCCTCCTGAGGCGGTGTCAGCACCAGGTGCAGCCGCGTCGTGCCGCCCGCTCGGGCGGTGTCCAGGGTGAGCAGCCAGGTGCCGCCCTTGGTGAGGCACTGCCGCAGCCGCTCGCTGACCGTCGTGGCCAGCCGGGCCCGCTGCACGGCCGGCAGGCTCCGCTCCGCGGCCAGCCGGGCGAGCGCGATCCGGGCACGGGCCGCGTCGGTGACGGTGGTGATGCGCCAGGTACGGGTCATGGTCGGTCCGGCGGGGTCGGGGACAGGACGGTCACGGCGGTGTCGTCCCGCACCGGACGGGCGGAACTCCCGGCGTCGCGGATGGTCACCGCGGCGGTGACGGCCGGGTCGGCCGCGGTGAGGTCGTCGCCGGACGGGGGCGTCCAGCGGCTGGGCAGCCCGTCGGTGTGCAGGATCAGCAGGCTGTCGCGGGTCCAGGGCAGCTCGTCCTCGCGGAGGGTTCCGGGCCGGTGCGCCCCGACGATGCCGGGCCGGGACAGCAGCGCCCGCCACCGGTCGCCGTCCCTGAGGCGTGCGCCCACATTGCCGATCCCGGCGAACCGCAGCCGCTCCGCCCGCAGATCGAGCTGGGCCACCGCGACGGCGGCGCCCCGGGTGCCGCCCAGCGCCTCGTGCAGCGCGCGCAGCGCCTCCGCGGGCGGCAGATGCGGCGCGCGGCGCACCGCGTCCACCGCCGCGGCCGAGGCCCGGGCCGCCGCGGCGCCGTGCCCGAGCCCGTCGGCCAGCATCAGCGTGCACAGGTCCCCCGACCGCACCCACGTCCAGTCGTCGCCCGACTCCTCGGCCGCCGCGAACGGGATGTTCACTCCTCCCGCCCGCACGCCGGGACCCGGCACGGCACCGGCAGCGGGCGGGACACCGGCGATGCGGGCCACCGCCACCGTGCCCCGGCCCTGGACGCTGTGCAGCCCGAAGTCGTCACTCAGCCGCCGGCAGGTGCCCAGGCCCGCGCCGAGCGACCCGGTGGTGCTGAAGCCGTCCCGCATCGCGCCCGCCGCGTCGGCCATGCCGGGCCCGTGGTCGATCGCGGTGATCTGCACCGACCGTCCGGTGGCCGCCCCGCCGGGGGCGGGCGCGTCGACGACCTCGATGAGGACCTGGCCGCCGTGCGCGTGCTTGACCAGATTGGTGGCCAGCTCGGTCGCCACCAGCGACACGGCCGCGGTCCGCCGCTCGTCCAGACCGGCGCCGGCCGCCGCGTCCTCCGCGGCGACCCGCACGTCCCTGACCCGGGTGGAGTCCTCGACGGGCACGTACCTCACCCGCGGCATCAGGACTCCTCGCGCGGCCGCGGCGGACGCGTCACCCACGAGGTCACCCGCACCGTGGTGCCCGACTCGGGGCTGCTGACGACCTCGAAGTCGTGCACCAGCCGCCGTGCCCCGCCGAGCCCCATGCCCAGTCCGTCGCCCGAGGTGTAGCCGTCGCTGAGGGCGCGGTCGAGATCGGCGATGCCGGGACCGGTGTCGGTGAACACCAGCCGAAGCCCCTCGGTGCCGTGCTCCGACACCCGGGCCGCCTCCATCTGACCGCCCCCGCCGTGCACCAGGGTGTTGCGCGCCAGCTCGCTGGCCGCGGTGACCAGCTTGGTCTGGTCGACCAGACCGAAGCCGATCAGGGCGGCGGCCTGCCGCACATGCTGGCGCACCCACACCAGGTCCATGTCGGACCGGATGGGCAAGCGGGCCTCGGCGCCCGCCGCAGTGTGCATCACGGACTCTCCTGGCGCCGGCCGCCGGAGCGGGGAGTGACGATCGGCCGGTCGAGCAGCTCGAGGGCGGCCTCCGTGGTGAGCGCGGTCCGCAGCCCCGGCAGGGACAGACCGAGCTCCACCAGCGTGATGGCGACCGCCGGGCGCATCCCGGCCACCACGGTCCGCGCGGCCAGCAGTTCGGCCTGCGCCGCGATCTCGGCCAGTACCCGCCCGAGGAAGGAGTCGACGACCTCCACGCCGGAGATGTCGATGACCACCCCGGTGACCCTGCTGTGGGCGATGGTCTCGGCGAGGTCCTGCTGCAGCTGCTGCGCCGCGCTGTCGTACAGATCGCCCTGGAGGGTGACCAGCAGGACGTCGCCGAGCCTGAGGACGGGGACATGTCCCGCCACATGGCGGGGGGAGGATTCGTTCACCGGAGGTTCGCACCGCCCGGCGTCGCATCGACGATGTCGGTGCCGAGCTGGTGCAGACAGTAGGCGAGCGCGTCGGCGAGGCTGGCCCGGGTGAGCACCGATCCGAGGTCGAGACCCAGATGCACGATGGTCTGGGCGATCGCCGGCCGGATGCCGGAGACCACGCACTCGGCACCCATCAGCCGGGCCGCCGCCACCGTCTTCATCAGATGCTGGGCCACCAGCGAGTCCACGGTCGGCACGCCGGTGATGTCGAGGATCGCGAACCGCGCGTGCTGCTCGACCACCGAGTTCAGCAGGGTCTCCATCACCACCTGGCTGCGGGCGCTGTCCAGGGTGCCGATCAGCGGGACCGCCACGATGCCGTCCCACAGCTTGATCACCGGCGTGGCGACCTCCAGCAGCTGCATCCGCTGCCGGTCGATGAGGGCCTGGCCCTCGCTCAGCGCGGTCTGCATGGCCACCAGGCGCAGCGTGCCCAGCAGCCTGCTGAGGGTGATCGCGCAGGTCCGCACCTGCTCGGGCGGCGCCTGGTCCAGGTCGGCCAGCAGCAGGTTGTCCACCGGCGGCCACAGCGCGGACAGTTCGCTGGAGACCTGGGTGACGGACAGCCCCGCGCGGGAACGGGCGGTGCCCATCCGGGCCAGCTGCTCGCGCACCCCGCTGAAACCGGCCGCGTCCGGGTCCTCGACCCGCCCCGCGTCGGCGACCTCGGCGAGCGCGTCGACGACCGCCTTGCCCGCCTCCACCGCCTCGTCCCGCGAGACGGTGAACACCGTCCGGAACAGCGGCTCGTCCGCCCAGCGCTGGGCGATCTGCTCCCTGCGGCGGCGCAGGAAGTCCGCCACCTGGGGTGTGGCCGTGTGCGGCGAACCGTCGGCTTCGTGCTCCGGCACCTGTTGTCTCCTCATGGTTGTCGCATCGCGCCGAACCCGTTCCCGGGTGACGGGACGACGTCGTGATCTTGCCCGGTGCCCGTCGGTGACGGCACACCCCGGCCCCGCTCCGGGGCCTGTGGACGTGAGGCGGGGCGCCCCGGGCGCGGGCGCGGACGGTGCTGCGGCCGGCGGTGGGCGGCGTCCGGCCGCGCAGTGCTCCCCGGCCCCGGTCCGGCAGGTCGCGGTCGGCGCCCCCGTGCTCAGTCCTCGCCTTCCGTCGCGGGCTCCTGGGGCCGGTCCACCCGCTCCAGCGCCTCCTCGACGCTCTCCGACACCGGGACGGTGATGCTCACACCGGTGAGGTCCAATATCCGCCTCACCGCGGGGGCGGGGGAGATGATGTGCACGCTTCCCGGCAGCTCACGGGCCTCCTGGTAGACGCGCAGGATGATGTTCATCCCGGACGAGTCCATGAAGGGCACCGCCGACAGATCGAGCAGGAAGTGCCGGCGACCGTGGTGCAGCTGGTTCGCCAGGTGGTGCTGGAACTCGGTCGCGGTGTCGATGTCCAGGTATCCCTGCACCGTCAGCAGGGCGGTGTCGTGCCGTGGCAGCGTCACCTCGACGGACAGCGGGTTCTGGGCAATGGGCACGAGTACCTCCAACGAATACTGACGGCCAGGGCACGGGGGTGATCGAGTCGGCCGGGTCACCGCGCAGCCGCGCGTACCCCCTATTCCTCCTGTCATGCCTTCGCATCCGCCGGACCGTCCGGGACCGGTGCCGGGTGGCGGGACCGCGGCGGTCCGTGCCGGCCCGCCGAAGCCGGCCGAATGCGCCCGCCGAGCGCGGGTAACCGCTGAGGTGGAGCCGGACGGGCCGCCCACGGTACCCGCCTGCTCCGTCGTCCGGCTCACTCACCGGGGAGGCAAGGAGCAGCGTGCCCATCGACAGCATCTGGTCGTACGCGCCGGAACTGGGTCCCGCACTGCGGCAGGACCTGACGGGATACACCGTCGTCGCCGACGACGGCACCATCGGCCATGTGGACCGGCAGGCGGACCCGCACGGCCTGTGCCACCTCGTCGTCGACACCGGCGTCTGGGTGTTCGGCCGGAGCCTGCTGGTACCGGTGGGCGCCGTCACCGGTATCGACACCGGGGAGCGGAAGGTGGCGCTGGCCTGCACCAGAGCGGAGGTGAAGGCGGCACCGCGCTTCCAGACCGACAGCCAGACCCGGGACGCCGCGTATCTGAACCAGGTCGGCGCCTACTACCGGGCGCTGCCGGCGCGTGGGACCGGGACCGGGTGAAGGGCGGGCCGCACCCGTGCCGCGCCCCGGGAGAACCAGGGACACCGATGAGATGCGTCCGACCGACAAAACGGCTGTGCCGGGGGCCGGCCGCGGGCCGCGCGAGGCGTGGGTCCCGGGCACCGGGGTGACCACCGCGGCGGCCGCCCGGGCGCACGCCGAGACGATCGTGCGCGCGCACCGCACCGTGGGGCGCACTCCGCACCCCGGGGACCTGATCGACCTCTCGCTCGTCGTCTCCGAGCTGGTCACCGACGCCATCCGGCACGGTGACGGGCTGGCCGGGTTCGACGTGACGACCACCGCCGACGGGGTGCGGATCGCCGTGCACGACCACAGTGACGTCATCCCCGAAGCCGCCCTCGGCGGCGCGGACCTGCCGCCTGTGCACCGGGGCAACGGCTACGGCTGGCCCCTGGTGAGCAGACTCGCCCGTGAGATCGACGCCCGCAGGCGTCCCGGCGGCAAGACCATCGCGGTACTCGTCCCGGTGCGCGACGCCGCCGCGCCGGACGGCGGCTGACGGCGGCTGCCCTCACCGGGGCGGGAGCCACCCTCACCAGGGCAGGAAGACATGGATGTCCTTGCCGGCGTCGTTGCAGACGACACTGACCTGGTCGCCGAGGGTGTGGATCAGATGCCAGCCGATACCGCCTCCGCCGCGGCTGGGATGGAAGGGCCGGGGAGCGGGCTCCACCGTGCTGGTGTCGTGCATCACCACATGCACCCCGTCGAACGTCCGGCGCAGCCGCAGCTCGAACGGACCCGGAGCGTACTGCACCGCGTTCGCGGCCAGCTCGGTCACCACCAGCAGTATGTCGTCCCAGTGCTCCGGTGCGGCCGGCGCCGACACACGGGCCAGATCGAAGAGAAACTCCTCCGCGACCAGCCGTGCGTCGGTCACGTCGTGCAGCTCCCCGGGGAAGCTGGCGACTCGGCTCGTGATCTCTTCGGCAGCCAGTGTCCTGTCCTCATGCGGCTCGGGTGCCATCTCGCCTTCCCGGCCCCGCGGCTCGGCGGGGCGATCGTCCTTCCGTCCCTTCTCCGTCCGTCTCCTAGCTCCGTGAGTTCCCGTGCTGGCGCAGCCTACGCGCCGGTACCCCCCGGGAGAACGGTGACAGACCCGTCACACTGCCCGACGCCCCTTCGGCGGCGTCCGTGAAATGCCGGGCGTGGGAGGGAAGTTGACGGGAACCCGGTGATCCGCACACCACCGGGCGAGCCGCACGGAGCGGCACCCGGCGATCCGGCCACCCGATGCGGGGAGACGTCGATGACGAGTCGTGGCAGAACCACGCCCGCATCGCGCACCGACCCGATGGCCATGGCGAGCCTGTGCTGCGGCATCGCCGGCCTGCTGGTCGCCGGCGTGGTCCCGGGCCCGCCGGCGATCGTGTCCGGCGTCGTGGGGAAGCGGCAGGCACCGGCCAGGGGCGGGGCGGGAATGGCGAGGGCCGGACTCGTGCCCGGCGTCATCGCCCTGGTCCTCGCGGTGGTGATGATCATCGTGTCGGCCGCGAGCGGCGGCTTCACCCGGTACGTGGGCGGCTGACCGTCCCCCGGCCGAGGTCGCGCAGTCCTTCGGCGTCGGAAAGCTGAAGCGCCATCTCTTCGTCTGCCTCGGCCCCGATTGCGTGGACCGCGAGCAGGGGGACGAAACGTGGAAGTACGTCAAGAAGCGGATGAAGGAGCTGAACATCACCGGCCCCGACGGTCCGTTCTACCGCACCAAGTGCAACTGCCTTCGGATTTGCACCGAGGGTCCGATCGCCCTCGTGTATCCGGAAGGGACGTGGTATCGCCGCGTGACACCGGAGAACGCCGAGCGCATCATCCAGCGCCACGACGGCCACCCCGACATGGCCGAGGGCAGCCGCGCCTTCCTCGACAAGCGCAAGCCCCGCTGGGCGCCCTACACCGGCGAATGAGCGACTTTCGCGACATCCGCTTCGCGGTCGCGGACGGCGTCGCCACCATCACGTTGCACCGCCCCGACAAGCTGAACGCCTACACCGTCGAGATGGGCGAGGAGGTGGTGGCCGCCTTCGCGCGCTGCCGCGACGAGGAGGCGGTGCGCGCCGTGGTGCTGACCGGCGCCGGGCGCGCCTTCTGCGCGGGCGTGGACCTCGACGCGCTGCGCGCCC